>Ga0137407_10001294_pt1 | contig 16260 bp, 13 predicted proteins | sample CZOMad2_2_16fung_FD_108410 | JGI IMG/M metagenome (GOLD analysis project Ga0137407, IMG submission 108410) | Vadose zone soil fungal communities from Angelo Coast Range Reserve, California, USA - CZOMad2_2_16fungal (Illumina Assembly) | ecosystem: Environmental > Terrestrial > Soil > Vadose... | reverse complement strand
GCATCTAGAACGGAGTCGGCGGCTCGTTTACCGGGCCGCTGACGTTTATATGCACATAATCGATCGATGCACATAATGGCCGTTATGTAGATCTCTACATAACGGCCATGTAGAGACATTGAGTACAGAACAGTGCCTGCCGGCAAGCAGACATTCACTCCCAGACAGTTGTCAGTTTTGAACGGTCAGCACCGCCGCGATACGGAATACGATGGCGGACAGAATCCACGTGCTCGGATTGTCGGTAGAATCGAGCCTCGTATGCACGACCATCCACCCTCAGACAGCATCTATCGCTGTAATCGCTGCGGCATCGAATCCAGCGAACCCACCTGCTTCTTGGACGGCGAAACACGGGCACCCAGCGGACTTGCCGTCACCTGCATCACGTGCACCCAGAGCCGCCGATCCAGCCCCGGCTTACGACTGGTTGCCGGTTTGTTCGGTGCAATCGGACTCCCCATCTTCTTCCTTCTAGTCTTGGAGCCCAACGCCAAAAGGCAGATTGTCACTGTCGTCATCGCGGCTTTCGTGATGCAACCACTCATCGTCGTTTTGCATGAATTGGGGCACTTTGTTACGGCGCGATTCCTCGGACTCCAGGCCAGCCTCATCACCCTGGGAGCCGGTGACAAACTATGGAGCGGCAGAATCCTGGGTGTGCCTTTGCGTGTACACGGCTGGCCCCTGCTCGGCATGACCTACTTGGGGAGCACAAACCTCCGGTGGCTGCGACTGCGCGTTTGGCTCACGGTCCTTATGGGACCCGCGACCAACCTACTCCTCATTGCCGCCGCGGCCGGGCTCTGGACTTCGCTGGTTCGCCTCCTGGGCACCGACATCATGATCCTGTGGATTCTCTACAATGGCATCCTAGTCGTCGGCAATTTAGTGCCGCGTTCAACGAGTATCGCCGGCCAGCGACATCGCACCGATGGGATGCAGTTGCTGAAAATCCCATTCAAGACGACCAACGAGCTCGCCATCTATCTTTCGTCCCACGCCCTCGTCACTGCCTGGGTGTTATTGGACGATGGTGACTACGCGGGCGCGCGTAACGCCTGTCTCGAGGCTTTGCAGCGCCTACCGGGTCACCCGCTGCTGATCACGATCCTGTCCGCCTGCCAAATCAGTCTGGGAGATTACGCCGCGGCGCAGGTCGTCCTGGAACCCTTGCTTGATGCGACACCCAATGCAACCCCAGAGGTACGGGCTGTCGCCGCCAACAATATCGCGCTAGCGCTGTGGCTTGGCGATCTTCATTCACCGGTTGCGGCACAATCGACAGCGCGCGCCGACGCGCTGTCGAACCGCGCCTATGCCATGTACCCTTGCGTGCTGCCGTATCGCTCCACCCGAGCATTACTACTCACCGCCACCGATCGTGCGGACGAAGCACTGACGCTGCTGGGGTATTGCAACTACGACCGAGGCAGTAAAGCCGAGCGAGGAGATCAAGAAGCCGCGAGAGCTTTTGCGTTGCGCCATCTCAACCGTCGCCAAGAGGCCGATCAAGCTCTCGCCGCCGCACTCCGACTCAACACTACTCGCCGCTACTGGCTCACCCGACTCGGCCTGCTACCAATGCGCAGCGCGAACGAAACCGCCCCGTCATAGGCGGATCACCTCACCACCTCAAGCTCCTCAGCCGCTAGCTGGCTGGACAACGGCGGATGGGCCGCCCACCGTCAGTGACCGGCCAAATCCGGTCACAGAAGGGAATGAAATCTAGGCCTGAAAGCTGCCGCTGCGATTTAGCTTGAGTGTCATCGTGGATGTTCTTCCGCGCCGCGCGTAAGCTCTCGATCGACGCGCCCGCCGCTGGCCGCGGGCTCGCTCAAGGTGATCAAGGATCCACGTCATATCTGGGGAGATTGCCGCAATGAAAACACTCACACGAATCTTGCGCTTATTCAATCTTGGCAGCGGCGCTCACCGTCGCCGGATCGGCGAATGCCAAGCAGGAGAAGCGAGTCTCGGGGGAGCGGAGGGAGCAGGCCATGCCTTGAAAACAGCCTATTGGGCTTTGCCTGTTGTGCTTGCACTGAGTTCGAGTTGGGTGCATGCGCAGACCCCGACATGCGCAGCTCCGGGGTGCAACTCCGTCACGAGCGACGGAGAGCGGAACACGGCGATGGGCACGGGAGCTCTTGTAATGGACTTGCTGGGAGTATCTTCCAACTCGGGGGCCGGCAACACCGCTGCTGGGTACCACGCCCTTTACCCCAACACGGACGGGCAGGCCAACACCGCCTTGGGGTCCAACGCGCTTAACTCCAACGCGGACGGCGGCTACAACACAGCCTTGGGGGCCTCCGCGCTTTACTCCAACAACGGCTACTTCAACACCGCCATGGGGGAAGAGGCGCTTTACTTCGCCAACAGCACCGGCAACACCGCCGCGGGATTTCGAGCGCTTCAGCTCGACACGACCGGCGGCGACAACACCGCCTCGGGGCGCGAAGCGCTTATCAGCAACTCGACCGGCAACAACAACACCGCCTCGGGTGCGGAGGCACTTTTTTCAAATACGACAGCGAACGGGAATACAGCGTCCGGTTTTCGCGCGCTTAAGGCCAATACGACGGGCGCAAGCAACGCAGCATTTGGGGCCAGTGCGCTGCAACACAATGTGCTGGGCAATGAAAACACCGCGTCCGGTGCCTTTTCGCTCTATTCGAATACCGATGGCAACTATAACGCCGCCTCCGGATTTGAAGCGCTTTTTGCCAATACCACCGCCAGTAACAACACCGCCTCGGGATTCCGAGCGCTCTATTTCACTACGACCGGGGCGGACAATACCGCCCTCGGCTTCCGTGCTCTGTTATCCAATACCACCGGATTGAATAACATTGCAATTGGAGCTAATGCTGGCTACGCCGTGACCGGTTCGAACAATATCGATATCGGTTCGACAGGATCAGCCGGAGAGAGCGGCGTCATCCGGATTGGTGGTCCTTCGCAAACCGCCGTTCACATCGCAGGTATTGTCTCGACGCACCTCACGGGTAGCCCCGTGTACGTGAGTGCTAGCGGACAACTCGGCGTGTTGTCGTCCTCGGAGCGTTACAAGACGGAGATTACCTCGATGGGCGGCAGCACACAGAAGCTGCACGAGCTGCGGCCCGTCAGTTTCCACCTGAAGAGCGACCCGAAGGGCACGGTGCAGTACGGTCTGATCGCCGAGGAAGTCAACAAGATATACCCGGAACTCGTGATCCGCGATGACGCGGGAGCGATCCAAGGCGTTCGTTATGACGAACTCGCGCCGTTGCTATTGAGCGAAGTGCAGCAGCAACAGCGTGAACTCCAAAAACAGCAGGTCGCGGTCCAGGCCTTAGCCGGGCAGAATGAAGTGCAGGCTGCCAAAATCAACAATTTGACTCAACAGCTCGCAGAATTGAATGATCTGAAGCAAGAAATGCTCGCAGTTCTAGTCAAGCTCCAGTCGAAGGATCAACTCGTCGCGCTGCGCTAATCTAAGGGCCAGAACAGCCGCCTGCTCGCGGGGCGGCGGCGTAGCAATCGGGTTGAAATGAGCTTTCGGGAAGCAGCCGGTCGTGACCGGCCGCAGAGAGCACCAGTTCGCCGACGGCGTTCTGACATCGGGCGGCACCCAGCCAAAAACTACCGACCCGAAATGTCTTCCTGATTGCAGTCGTTCGTGTTCGGTTTGACGAGCCAAGCGGCAAATGGTCTATTGTGCGTATGCGGATGCAAGGAGGGCACAAGTATTATTGGACATATTCGTCGTGTTTGTCTGTTACACGACATTCCCGTCGTCTAATTATTAGACCCACATGACCCGCAGCGCTAGTGCTCGTCAACGTGTTGGGAACGCGCCCCTCACCGCGGCTTCCATGGCGCGGACGCTTCGTCGCACAATGCCCAGGCGCAGTTGCGTGGGAGTCATTGATTACGTGGGTCTCTTGGTAGAGGCGCGTTTCTTTGGCGTCCTAACTAACCGCCAGTTCAGAGGACTAATGCTTAGGCATCGCCGCGCCCTTATCGAGGCGGATCGCGAACCCTTGACGTCGAAAATGGAGAAAATATTCCGTCAGGAATGGGGCGACGCTCTTGTTGCCGACCGATTGCGACGACAGTATTGGTACAACTGGGAGGCGCTCACCCGGCTGGCGTTCGAATTTGAATTTAAACACGAATATCGCGCATTTGCAGATCAGCGCGACGGTCTAACAATCTCTACGGAGTTCGCTGTCAAGAGCTGACGTGTGAAAGTCAGTCGGATTGTTTCCGGCGGCGCGCGGCTCAGCGGAAAGAGCGAACGAAAAGATCGATGTCGAGGATAAGACTGCATCTCTCTACGCGGCCTTGTTGGATGAAACACGGTGTTCATCCGGGCCAAGATATTAGTCGCGTACGGTGTCCTCATTCGATTCTCGGCGACGACACGCAGCCAATGATCGGTCGGCTGCGTTGAAGTGTGGCGCCAGATTGTTAGCCAGGTTTTCACCGTACTCGGTCTGACCTCGTTGTCGATCTTGCTTCGCATCTTTAGGGCGGGATTCGACTCGGTTTCATTGGGGGCTCAAGCGCTCACGGCACTACGCCTCGGCGCGTGCCGCTGCCATGCATTCGGATCGTAGGACTCACCGTTGGCCAAAATGGCCCAGATGATTCGCACGTGTTTGTTGGCGATCGCAACGAGGGTCTTGTGGTAACCGACTCGAGCGTGCAGATCGAAGATCCACTGCTCGAGTCGAGAGTGTTTGAGGGGTTCGCGCTTCAGAGCGACCTGCAATGTTGAACGTGCACCTTGCGTCAGCAGCCCGCGCAGGTAGCTGTCGCCCCGTTTGGTGATCACACCGAGGCGTTGTTTACCGCCGGAGCTGTTTTGTCCCGGCACCAGGCCGGCCCAGGCAGCCATCTGTCGTCCGTTTTTGAAGTCGCGAGGATTCGACACGGTGGCGATCAGCGCGCTGGCGGTCAGTGGCCCGATACCGCTGAGTGCCTGGATACGCTGCGCCTGCTCGCTGTGACGCACGTGGTTGTGAATTTCGGCGTCGCAATCGGCGATGCATTGATCGATGTCGCGCAGGTGATTGAGCGCGTTGGTGAGGATCGGCCGAAAGCGAGCCGGCAGCCGATCATCCAGTGCCAGTTGTGGCAGGTGGCGGATCAACGCCGCCGAGGAGCGACCAAGCCACACGCCAAACTCGGCGAGCAAGCCGCGGGTACGGTTCAACAGCGCCGTGCGCTCCTCGGCGAAGCCGCCTCGCGCACGGTGCCAGGCGAGCATCGCCTGCTGGTCGACTGATTTGACGCTGACAAACCGCATGTCCGGCTGGCGTATGGCGGTCAGGATCGCTTGCGCGTCGTTGCGATCGTTCTTCGCCCCTTGGCTCTTGCGGAAGGGGGCCACGAATTCAGCGGCCATCAGCTTTGCAGTATGTCCGTGCGCACCTAAGAACCGCGCCCAATGATGTGCGGAGCTGCAGGCCTCCATGCCGAACACACAAGGCGCCAGCCTCACGGCCCACTCGGCGAAGCCGGCGAAACCGAATTGCTTGAAGTAAACGGCGCGCCCCTCAGCATCCCCGGCACACACCACAATGACTTCCTTTGCTAGATCCACACCGACAGTAGTAATCTGGTTCATGAGTTCCCCTTCGCTGGTTCCGATTGATCGTGACATCTCAATCTGGCACTTTGATGCCGTGCGGCCCACGCCGCTTCAGGGACGGGGAACTCCCTTATATTCGGTTCGAGCGATCGCGGGTCGCGTCTTCGGTGAGCCAAGGAGGGAGTCGATGATTTGGATAAAACACCTTCGCTTGACGCAGGTGAAGCCCCGCGTCGCTCCACCTCATCGTTAGACACCATCACTATGAGCGTGGCGCTTCTTGGTTGGTTGTCTCTTCTAATTGGCGCCATTCAAGTTATCGCTTGGTTCGCTGTCGGGCGCAAGCTCTGGCCATTTCTGAGAGCGCACGCGCCGCGTCTACTTGCGTTTCGGGGCGTTCCGTACTTCCTCGCAACCTTGCTATTTTTGATTGCGGTTCCCGGCGCGCTGCTTATCACCCTCCTGTCGTTGTCATCCGGATCGGCATCGCCTATGGTTGTTGCGCTTCGCCTAAGTCGTCCCTGGATGAACGGCCTTGGTGTCGGCCTTTCCGTATCTGTGCTGTACTACGGACCCAAGGACTTGGCGAAGCGTCGGCTGCGAAAACGTGCGCACGCCGTCGCGCGTGAGCGGGATGGTGCCTAACAGTTCGAGCGATCGCGGGGGTTGCGTCTTCGTGGGGCCAAAGAGAGGGTCGATGATTGAGATAAAGCGGCATTGTTTGATACCGGCGCAGCCTCATCGTTAGGTTCCGCGATTATTGGAGCAGTATATGCGAATAATTTCGATCTCTTGCGCTCTCTTAATGTTCGCGACTTGTGTAATGGCGGAAGAGCCGCCAGACACGTTGGACGCGAGAATGGAGGCGGCAACGCGATACGCTGAAATGCACGATGTCCAATCGCGAATCGACGTTATGGTCGCGAATGCGACGCAGGATCCAACGCCCGAGGAACGTGCATATTAGGTTACGAATTCGAATCCCTCAGCCGCACCATCCCAGCGTGGGACATCAGTAACCATGTGCCCGAAGGCACAATGGGTCTATGTGCCCGGTAGGACAACTGGGGCCGCGAAGTTTTTCACTGGTAGGCCTTTACCGTCGGCCAGTAATCCTGGAGCGGCATCTTCATGCCGCGCAACACATAAATCGGCGTGTCCGTTTCGTAGGGCATCGCATAGGGCGTACTGATTCGACCGGCGATTTCGAACGAGCTGAACAGGTCCGCATAGTCTTTCGTACTTCCGCCGACAATGATGATGACGCTGCCGTCATGGCCACGAGGCCCCCAAATGTAATAGTTGTTTTGGCCGCTGATGGCAGGCGGCAGACCCAGGCGGCGGCCGAACACGTCGATCGCCGCAGCTTCTCCGTAGTTATTCCCGAAGAACACGGCGCGCGCCCGATCCTGCACCGGCAGCGACCAATAGACGGCGGCGACCTTTTCGGCCATTTCCCGCCAGCCGAACATATCGGCGTAGTATTGCGGCAGCACGCCAAGCGTCTGATGCTCGCCCGCGGAGGGCTTGAAGCTGATAGCCTTCTGGTAACGGATGAAGACATCGACCGAAAGGATCGGCAATGTGAGTGGCGCGGCTAGGACCCCCAGGGCGACAACGCCCGCCAGCGCCGCGCCGCGCGCAATTGCGTTGCGGAGCCATTCTTCAATCCGCACCGCACCGAACACCAGCACCGTCGGATAGATGGCGGAGAGGTAGTAAGCCTTGCCGTGCGAGGCGGCGAACGCCAGGAGCAGAATCAGCCAGGCGATCGGGAAGGCGCGCGACACCGCAAGCTTCGGTCGAACGACGCCCGCCCACAGTCCGCACAGCCATACGATCGTCGCCAAGGGTCCGGTCAAGATGACTTGTTGTAGGAAAAACGCCAGCGGCGACATCTCGATGTTCTTGCCGCTGGTCCCCGCCTTGCCCAGCTCAATGAAGGGCCAGCCATGCGCCTGCTGCCATAGCAGGTTCGGCACCACCATGACGCCGGCGAGGAGCGCTCCCAGGTACACCCAAGGATGCAACAGCGACCGGCGCTGCGGCGTGACGAGCAGGCCCACGACCAGCGCCACCAGATAGAACGCGATCAAGTACTTGGTGTTGAGGCTGAACCCCGCGATGGCGCCGAATGCCAGCCACCAGCGCTCGTCGACTGTCTGTTCCAACCGCACCAGCACCCAGCCGAGCCCTAGCCAGGTCAGCGCCTGAAACATGTCGGTCGAGAACAGCACGCCTTGGATGAGGAAGATGGGTCCCAGCAATATGCACGAGCCAGCCAGCCATTGTGCGAAGCGGCCGCCGCCGACAACGCGCGCGAACTCGGAGGTCAGCGCTACTGTTGCCGTCATCACGAGCGCCGGGAGCAGGCGGAAGCCCCAGAGGAAATCGCCGAAGATTTTGTGCGACCACGAAGCGAGCAGCGGCACGACGGCCGGCTGATCGACGTAGCCCCAATCGGGCCGGTCGCCGCAGACGATGAAGTAGAGCTCATCACGAAAGATGCCGTAATGCCCGTTGGCCAATGCGTGGAGCACGAAGCTCGCAAATGCAAGCAGCAGCGAAGGTCTCGCCCAAATCTGTCCGACTTTTTCCGTCACCGCACCGTCCGTCGCACACCGCGCAACGGCTCCTAGCATAAGCTCTCTTCTACGAGTCCGACTGAAATGCAGCAGTTACGGGAGTACATGAGGAGCGCGGTTTTCTTCGAGGAGCAGCTGACCTCGAGCCCGACAGCCGATCGCATCAGCGTCCCCAGCAACAGATGAGGCGGTAAGTTGGGACCAATTTTCCTACAGTTCTGCACGGGCCAATCCGACAGACGGCAATACGCTGAGCGAGCAACACTTACTTCAACGCTGTTGGTTTAACACCCTTCGGCGTATCGCTCCCCGGGGGGCCCGTTCTGGGCCCTTCAGGGGAGTATCAGCTGCAGATCACCCCGGTCTGCCGCTCAAATCTCGCGCGATGCACTACCCCAGCGCACGAACGCGAGCAACACGTCACCAAGAGGGGTGCCCTTCGGGGTAAGCGTGTAGGCGTAGCGTGTCGGACGCTTCTGATATGGGGTGCTGACAATGATGCCGGCAGCTTCCAGGCGCTTCAGCATTCCTCGTGAGAGATAATACTGTACATATATCCAGTCTCCGCGAAAACTGCGACACTTGCTTCGGAACACAATTTGGCCAAGTATTTTCCGCTAGGGGGATCCATTAAACAAATGTCGGAGCAAGGATTATGAAATCAGAACCATCGCTTCGATTTCCTGTTGTCTGCCCTGTTTGCGCGAAAGAGCAGATAGCAACGCTTCCCATCGCAACATTGACCAGGGGATTACTTACTGGGAAATCGATTCGCCTTTACGCGGCTTGTCATGACAAATACTGGGATGCTACGAGCGTTGAAAAAGAGCAATTGCGAGAATACTTAGGTGCGTTAGATCGCGGCGGCTTAACCGATGAGCACAATGGCCCGTACATTGCCAGCGCTGTAATATCGGGTAATATCACCTCAGGTGACCACGACCAACGTTAAACAGATTGCTTGCTACCTAACCCCGAGTCAGATAGCGGCACTCAAGAAATTGAGCGCGGCCAGCGGTGCTCCGGTGCAGCACTATCTACGGCTAGCCGTGGATGATTTCCTAAAGAAGCACGCAAAGAAAAAGCCCGCCCAGCGTTAGCCAAGCGGGCTTAGGGTTTCAAAAGGATTATTCTTCGATCCGCGTTAAGTATCCGTTCGCCGTCGACCAATAGACGTAACCTTTCGCCTTGCTGGCGGCAATGCCGTGTTTCTTCTCCAGCGCCGCGCCAATGGCCGCAAGCGTTGCGCCGCTGGCAGGGATCACTTCTTGGCACTTGGCGCGCACGCCGCCATCGAACTGCTTCTTGACCTTATACACCCTGCTGAGCGCAGCCGCTCCGATTTCGGTCTCGGTGGGTTTGGCAGTTTTCTGTACAGACTTTTTGGGAGTAGATATTTTGGTATTTGCGCTTATACAAAATGGCTCGCAAACGACTTGTTTACTAGGGTTTGCGCGTTTAGCAGGTATGCCCAACAGTAACGCTAGTGTGCCAAAGCTACGTTTTGTAAAACCGTAGGTCGGGGGTTCGAATTCCTCAGCCCACCATTCCGGACAGGGATGCGTCTATACCGCCGGAACGCTGTAACCTATGTGCCCGAAAGCACACCAGCGCGTCGGGACGAACGTCCGGCGAGCCCAAGCAAATCAGCCGAACACCGGAGTAAGCACGTGAAAGCCATGACATGCGGTGAGGCCGTGATGAAATTACTCGCGGCCCATGAGGTGGACACGGTGTTCGGCATGGCCGGGACGATGACGGTCGAGCTGTATCGCGGCATCGGACTTGCCGGGGTCCGCCACGTGCAGTGTCGCAACGAGCAAGGCGCGAGCCTCATGGCCGACGGCTATGCGCGCGCGACCGGCAAGCCCGGCGTTTGCACGATCATTGCCGGCCCCGGCGTCACCAACGCGGCGACCGGCATCGCCCAGGCTTACTGCGATTCGCAGCCCATGCTCGTGCTATCCGGAGCGTGTGCCACGCTCACGCAGGGGAAAGGCTGGGGAGCGATCCACGAGCTCGCCGACCAAGCCGCGGTCACGGCCGGGTTCACCGCGTTCAGTGCCATGGTCCGGTATCCGGAAGAAGTGCCGGAGTTGATTGCTCGTGCCTATGCGGTGTTTCGCGGCAGCCGGCCTCGTCCGGTTCATCTGTCGCTGCCCCGGGACGTCCTCCCGAAAATAGTCGAGGACGACTGGAAGACGCGCCGCTCTCCGTCCCTGCCGATGCCCGACCCGGCGGCGATCGACGAGGCCGCGAATCGCCTCGCGCAGGCAAAGCGCCCTCTGATTCTCGTCGGCGGCGGCGCGGTCGGCACGCGCAATGCGCTGACCGCGATCGCCGAGCGTATCGGGGCTCCGGTTCTTTCGACCAACGCCGGCAAGGGGATTCTCCCGGAATCCCATCCCTTGTCCCTGGGCTGCTCGATCTTGCAGAAACCGAGCCAGCAGGCTCTGGCCGACGCCGACGTGGTGCTGCTGGTTGGCTCGCAAGTCGGCCCAGGCGATCACTTCCTGCCGAAACTCGATATTTCGGGCGACATCATTCGGATTGACATCGATCCCACGGAATTGACATCGATGTATTCCGCGGCGGTGCCCATTCAAGCCGACGCCCGTGCGGCGATGCTCGCCCTGTCGTCCGCCCTCGCCGGCCGGAAGCCGACGGCGCAGGGATCGCAAGGCGAGATGCGGGTCCGGGATATCTTGGCGCGCAATGCGGCGAGTATGACCGACCTCGAAAAGCTGCACGCGCGCGTGTGGAAGACGGTGCGTTCAGCCCTTCCCACCGACGCAATCGTGATGGGCGACGCCTCGCAGATTGTATATTCCGGCACCTTTGCGATGCCGATGGAAATGGAGCGTTGCTGGTACTATTCCGGCACGTATTGTTCCCTGGGCGTCGCCTTGCCGATGGCCATCGGTGCCAAGATCGGTGCGCCGCATCGGCCGGTGATCGCGGTCGCGGGCGACGGCGGGATCATGTTCACGATCAATGAACTCGCCACCGCAGCGGAAGAACGACTCGCGCTTCCGGTCATCGTGTGGAACAACGATGCCCTGAAGGAGATCGTGGATCAAATGGACCGGCAGCAGATTCCGCGCATCGGCGTGGAGCCCAAGAGCCCCGACTTCCTGCGATTGGCGGAAAGCCTCGGTTGTCATGGCACTCGCGCCGCAAGCGCCGAACATTTGGCGCAATCGGTGCGGGATGCGCTAGTCGCCGATCGTCCGACGCTGATCGAAGTCCGACAGGACAGCCCGTGGCTGTTGGCCTAGCGACGGCGGGATTCACGCGACCGACGACTTCACAGCATACTCGCGACGGTTGCACCGGGCTCAGTCCGGATGCAGCGCGCGCGGACGCCGCACCGGGTTCTGGTCGTTGATCTCGTCGCGCGGCCGGTAAGGCGCCTCGAGAAAATCCCTCTCCGCGGCATCGAGCTGCAGCCCAAGCGCCTCTACGGCGACGTCGAGGTGCGCCGCCTTCGCAGCACCCACGATCGGAATGTTGTGGCTGGAGCTGCCCCCGACCCAGGCCATCGCGACGTGCGCCCTGCTCACGCCCCGGCGCGCGGCCACTTCGCTCACGCGGCGCGCGATCTCGCGGTCGATTTCGTCGCCGTAGAATTCCTGATAGATGTCGTGGGTCGTGCGCGCGGTGCCGGCGTCACGCGCGAGGAAGCCGCGCGCGAGAGGACTGAAGGTCGTGACGGCGATGCCGCGGTCCCGGCAATAGGGAAACATCTCCCGCTCTTCCTCGCGGTAGAGCACGTTGTACTGGCACTGCATGTTGACGAATGGCGTCCAGCCGTTTATCGCCGCGACGTGGTTCATCTTCGCGAACTGCCACGCATACATCGTGGACGCGCCGAGGTAGCGCACCTTGCCGGCACGGACCGTGTCGTGCAGCGCCTCCATTGTTTCCTCGACGGGCGTGTCCGCATCGAAGGCGTGAATCACGTAGAGATCGACGTAGTCGGTACCCATCCGCGCCAGCGACCGGTCGATCGCGGTTGCGATGTGCTTGCGTGACAGGCCACGATCGTTCGGGTCGTCGCTCATGGGGTAGTAGACCTTGGTCGCGAGCACCAGCCGCTCGCGTGCGCTCATCCTGACCAGATTCTTGCCGACGACCTCCTCGTTACGGCCGGACGAATACCAATCGGCCATGTCGAAGAAGGTTATGCCAAGGTCGAGAGCACGCCGCAGGATGGGAATCGAATCGTCCTCGTCGAGCACCCAGCCCTTCCAGGCGGAGCTGCCCATCGACATCGTGCCGAGGCAGAGCTGCGACACCTTGAGGCCCGTCTGCCCGAACCGGATGTATTGCATGCGAGACTCACTCCGCCATGTGGCTTGCAAGAATAGCCTGATACAGACGCCGCCGGTTTACAACGGAAACGGACGGCATGATGAACAACGAAGATCGGGAAGTGAAGGCGGTGATGTCGCTGCGGAGATTGCAGGAGGCAGCGGCGCAGGGGCTCGCTACACGCGCCAGCGGCGTTGCTCCTCTACAGGCAGATCGTAGCCAGACAGGAAGACGGCGAGCCGCTGCCCCTCGGCCGCGGCGTCGACGTCCGGCCGGATGAGATGACGGGGCGGCAGGGCCACGCTCCGGTGTCGCAGCAGGGAAGCCAGGCGGCGCCAGTGGAGTCCGCCGTCCGGCTCCCCGCGCACCCCGATGGCCACCACCGCATAGCCGTGGTGCGCATACTCCGCGACCTGATCGGCGATCACGGCGAGCAGCAGGGCATGCTCGCCCGGTGGGGGTAGCTGCAGCACGCCGTAGCCGCAGGCCGTAAAGATGCCCAGCGCGTCGGGCAGCGCCGCGCGGGCGGGGGTACGCGGATTGATCAGTGTGTCGGGCACCAGCGCCATACGCCAGCCGCGCGCATCGCTGTTCACCGCGCCGCCGAATCGTCGCCACGCGAGCCCGCGGCGATCTCGCGACTGTCCAGGAACTGCTCCAGGTCACGGCGCGAGCCGGCCTCATCGAAGCGGCCCATGTCCAGTGCCCAGCCCGTGGCCGGCAGGGGTGGCAGGCCACGGCGCGCCAGCTCAGCCTCCAGTTCCTCGATCCACACGCCCCGGCGCGGCACGATTTCCCAGTCATCTTCGGGGCGGTTGGGCCGCCCGCCCCAATCGGGCTTGCTGGAAGTAAAGCGCACGCCGGTTGATGGGCTGCCGTCGAGCCCGATCAGAATCACCTCGTCGCCACGGCGTAAATACTGCTCAATCAGTGGCGCGATGGCCTGTGCCAGTCGGCGGCAGTGGGCTCGATAGGCCGGCGTGTCATATTGCTCGTAGACGGCCCACCAACGTCGCACCCCGGCGAAGGCCAGTTCGGGACAGGGCAGTTGCTGCAGGCGGTAACCCCGGCTGCGCAGCGCCTCCACGACCGGACTGACCAGACCCCGATAGTGGGCGCCCTCGCAGACTTTGGCGTTCTGGTTCAAGAGGCAGTTGGCGATCAGCGCCACCTTGCGCGGTGCATCTTGCTCCACACCTGGCTCCTTCCCGCCGTCGATAGGCCGGCTCGTCGTCACCGCATGAGGCCCGGGTAAATCGCGTCGACTGGGTCCAATGCGCCCGCGGCAGCCCTGACTGCAGCCCCCGCGACTTGCAGGAGCCATGCTGCACTCGCAACGAACGACTTGGCGTGTGTCACTGTGTCCCCTTTGTGTAAGACACGAGTTTATCGGAATTGCCGCCGGCACGCTTTATTCGAGAAGGACCACGGCGATCCGTTTCGGCCAGACGTTTTATGTCGGAAAATGATTTTGTCTGAGATTCAGCAGAAATTCTTCGCGGGGCATTCGGTGCGGTAGCGGACAAGCTCGTTGCACCGCACGCCGGCCGGGAGGCGGCCGCAGAGTTGTCTGCGCCGCCGGGTCTGGGTACGCTCTTGAACTAATTCTCCGCAATCACAAATTGGAATCCACTAATGGCAACAACAGTCACCTTCAAGCGCCCCGACGGACAAAATGTTCAGGGTTATCTGGCCGAGCCGGAGCACACTGCCGGTGCTGCGGCAATCGTCGTCATCCAGGAATGGTGGGGGGTCAACGCACAGATTCGCGGCGTCGCCGACCGTCTGGCGAGCGCAGGCTACATCGCGCTCGTGCCCGACCTCTTCCGCGGCAAGTCCACGGTTGAGGCCGAAGAAGCGCATCACCTGATGACGGGTCTGAACTTCGGCGATGCCGCCTCGCAGGATATCCGAGGCGCGGTGCAGTTTTTGAAGACCCGCAGCGGCAAGGTCGGGGTAACCGGCTTTTGCATGGGGGGTGCGTTGACGCTGCTGGCCTTGTGCACGGCCCCAGAGATCGACGCCGGCGTGGTCTGGTACGGCTGCCCGCCGCTGCAGTACATCGACGCAACCAAGATCCGAGCGCCGCTGCAGGGGCATTGGGCCACGCAGGACGAGTTCTTCCCCATCGCCACCATCGATCAGCTGCAGGGCAAACTGCGCGAAGCCGGCGTCACCTTCGACTTCCACCGCTACCTTGCGCGCCATGCCTTCGCCAACGAGACTGCTGTCGGGCCGGGCCGCATCCCTGCCACCCAGTATGACCCCGCCTGGGCACAGCAAGCGTGGGATCGCACCTTCAGCTTCTTCGGCCGCTGGCTCAAGTGATGAAGAGATTTGTCGGTCTAATTCTTGTCTTGTCTTTGGCGGGCTGCGCCACGTGCAAGAGCTCAGACTCCCCCGAGGTATGTAGAACGAAGCAACGTGATCGCTCACAACCCCGGGCGCTGACGGCTCTCGCGCCTGCGCAGAACAGCCTTACCGGCGGTACCTCCACCACCGTGAACACGAGCGCAATTCCCGCGGTAATTCAGGCGGCGGTCGCCGCGAACGGCCTGAGATGATCCGCCACCGCCTTTTGGAAGGCGGGGCGCAACTCGCTGCGTTCTAGATACGCTTTGAGCGGCGCCCGACCGTAGACGATGCCGGTGTGGTGCGCACGTCTTTTAGGACGCGTCCGCCATTGCAGGGTTGGCCTGCCGGGTCCGTCCGTCATTCTCGTATCGATCGTGCCGCCTCACCCAGTCGGAGAGGTTGCCGTTCGTGGTCTCGTTGCGCCCGTTGGGAACGACATCGAGCCAGCTGTAGACGGGCAGGAACATCTCGCCGCCGCGGCCGAAAGTCGAGTAGGTGTGATAAATCGTGCCGTGGCCGCCCATCATCCCGTCGTCGTCCATGTAGAAGACGCTGACGCCCGGAAGTTCGTCGATCTCGGGATCGGGGCGTTCGACGAAATTGTAGAAGACACCGCCCTCGCGTGTGCCGTTCGGGAAGGAGACGTGGTAGTCGAGATTGAAATCGCCGGCAGCGGAAGAGACCCAGCGGAATTTCCAGCCCATTCTCTGACGATAGGCATCCAGCTTCGCGATCGGTCCGCGCGAGATTGCGACAAAGCTGACATCGTTGTGTTCGAAATGCTGCCGCGCGCCGTCGACCTGGTCGGCGAGGAGCGAGCAGCCGGGACATCCCTCCTGCCAATCGGGACCGAACATGAAGTGATAGACGACGAGCTGGCTGCGTCCGTCGAACAAGCCGCCGATCGTCACCGTACCGCCGGTGTCGTGGAAAACATAGTCCTTCTTGACCCTGACCCAGGGCAGCGCGCGGCGCTTTTCCGACAAGCGGTCCCGCTCGCGCGTGTACGCCTTCTCCTCGGCGAGAAGGGCCCGGCGGGCCTCGATCCATTGTTCCTCCGAGACGACCTCGTGCTTGGTCATGAGTATCTCCTGTCAGTTGCGGGATAAATGTCGTTGCAGCTTGTCGAGCGCACCGTTCCAGCCCTCCTCGTGGCTTCGGCGCGAGTCCTCGTCGCGCAGACGCGAATGAGTGAAAGTGAGCTCGGTACCTTCGGCAGACGCGCGAAGGTCGATCTCGACCAGCGATTCATTCGGATCCTCACTGCCTTGCCATCGCCAGCTCATTGCCAGGCGTTCAGGTCTTACGACCTCGAGATATTCGCCGCTGCTCTCGTGCTCGCTGCCGTCGAGCATGCGGAAGCGGACCCGGAAGCGCCCGCCGATGCGCACGTCGGTCTCGGCCAGCAGCACGGGGCCG
>Ga0137407_10001292_pt1 | contig 16267 bp, 7 predicted proteins | sample CZOMad2_2_16fung_FD_108410 | JGI IMG/M metagenome (GOLD analysis project Ga0137407, IMG submission 108410) | Vadose zone soil fungal communities from Angelo Coast Range Reserve, California, USA - CZOMad2_2_16fungal (Illumina Assembly) | ecosystem: Environmental > Terrestrial > Soil > Vadose zone... | reverse complement strand
TAGCAGATTGACTCTTTGTTCGCGCCCAAGACCAAGATGAACGATTTTCGAATTGGCGACGCCGAAGCCGTTACCCCCATTGACCCATTTGTGAATCCTGCGCCCGCCTGCAAGTGCGGAAATCCTTGCTCCAATGGCATCCCGGTTCGAACGCGTGCCGACAAGTCGCACTTCCAGCGAGGCGTTTCCCGACCCCAAATTGCGATAAAGTTTGGTGGATTCACGGCTGCCCCAGTAGAAGCCTCCAAACGACCCAAACAAGCTGAGATTCCCTGAATCGTCGTAGTCGGCGAGCGCCGTGCCATGCAGCATGCCAAAGTGAATGAGCCCGGCAGACTGGGCGATGTCTGTGAATTGGCCTTTGCCGTTGTTGTGGAAGAGGGGTTTCGGCTCAGTCCAATCAAGCGCAGGGTTTCCGGTTCCGATCGTAATTTCATCAAAACCGTCGTTATCGAAGTCGCCGACTTGCGAGGACATGCCGCCGTACCAGCCCGTGATGCCCGCTTCCTCCGAAACGTTGCGGAACGTTCCATCGCCGTTGTTTCGAAACAACAGCTGACGTTGCAGGCGCGGAGTAGGCCTTCCCAGGTTTCCTTGAATCATGTCCTCAACCTTGAGATAGGCTGACGGATATGTGGAAACGAAAATGTCGAGATTACCGTCGTTGTCGTAGTCGAAGAACTCCGGCGTGTACGCTGCGCATTCTGTGCGAATCCCCGCCTTAACGCTCACATCTTCAAAACGACCATCGCCCAAGTTCCGAAACAAGAACGGCCCCGCGTCAAAACTCGCTGCGAGCAGATCCGGGCGGCCGTCGCCGTCATAGTCTCCCCAACACAGCGAAATCCATCGCGCTCTTCGCGTCAGGCCCGCCTGCACACCAACTTCGCGGAACTTTCCATTTCCTTCATTGTGATAAAGGCGGATGCGATCGCCGCCCTCCGGATCGACGATTCCGCTAGCCACTGCGAGATCGACACGGCCATCGTTGTCGTAATCCGCCCAGGAAGCGCCAAAGGCGTTCACAGGGGCGTCGAGGCCCGCGCTGGCAGTCACGTCGGTGAAACGTGTTCCCCCTTCATTGTGGAAGAGGAAGAGCCGCCCGCCTCCGCCCCAGCCGTTGCTCGTCATGAAGACGTCCTGATAGCCGTCATTGTCGTAGTCAATGAACTGCGACCCGTAGCAGCCAAGGCCAACGGGATCATGGAGTCCTAAGGATTCAGCAACATTTTCAAAAGTGCCGTCGCCGTGGTTGCGAAACAGACAGAACGGCGCACGCTCTCCGCCAACGAGAATGTCTTCCCTGCCATCGTTGTCGAAATCTCCCCAAGATGTACCGCGACCCAAGGCAAGCCTTTCCGCACCAGATTTTTTCGTAACGTCCGCGAACTGAAACGTGGAGTGGTCTCCCGATGGGACTTGCAGGCGGAATTCGGCGGGGATTTTGTTTTCCGGCTGCCCTGCATGCAGCGTGAGAGTCCGCAAAAGCCAACGAAAGCGCACATCAGTCGGCGTATCACGGCAGGCTTGCAACGCGTAAGGAATGCCCTCCAAATACCGTTCCAGGCGCAGATAGATTGTTGCAATGGTGTACGGAACAATTCCCGGCCGTTCTTTTATGGCCGGCGTTAGGACTTTGAGGCCTTCTTCGAAGCGCCCAGCAAGAAGAGGATGTTGCGATTCCTCATACTGGGCGAGGTCGGGAAAGCGGAGCTGAGCCGGGAGCAAATGTTCCTGAATACAGCAACCGCCCGCAGCTAGCGTGAGATCGAAGAACGGAGAAGGTTTAACGAAGAGCCCCGCAGCGGCTAAAGCTTCGAAGATGAAATCACGACGTTGCAAGGAATTTCCCTAGCTCTCAGCGACAGGTGAATTATCCGCTCGCCAGTGACAAATGCAAGAACCGGGGCTTATTCAGCCCCGGTCCCAGGGGGTGTCTGCGCGACTGCTCGATCGCGCAGGTTCAGAAACTGACTTTGAAGAAGGCTTGTCCGGTTCGTGGTGAATTCCCCTGGCAAACCGAACCACCATTGATGATGCCAAAATTCGCGTCATCGACATTGTTCGCGCCATTAAAGTCGGGATTGCAGACCTGAAAACGGTTAAGGATATTAGCGAATTCCATTCTTAGTTCTGCACTGACCCGTTCACCAAAATAGAAGTGCTTTGCCAGCGCAAGGTTCTCATTGCTGTTGAAGGGACGACGCAGGCCCTCAATTCGGCGCGGCGCATCACCCAATGCAAAGTTTCCAGGCGAAGAAAAGGCGGCCAGATTGAAAACGGGCAGCCCCTTGTAATAATTGTTGTAATCGACTTTGAAGCTTTGGCCTTGTACGAGATTGGCAAAGTTGCCAGTCCGAAGCGGGCTGCCATTGGCGAGTATCTGCAATGGCGTACCGCTCGCGTACTGCAAAACGCCGCTGACCTGCCAGCCACTGAGCAAATTCTTCGCCACAAGGCCGCCATGGTTCAAGAAACGCTTACCGGGCCCGATAGGCAGTTCGTAAACACCGCTGACGTTTAGTATGTGGGTCTGATCGTCTCCGGCGATAGACCAATTCTGCTTCTTATTGAATTTATCGATCGGAAGACCATTGAATGTAGAAAAACCACTATCCGTATTCGACATGGTTTTCGACAAGGTGTACGCGACCAAGAAGCTCAAACCGCCGCTGAAACGCTTCTGAAGCTGGGCTTGCAGGGCGTTGTAGTGATCGACACCAGAGAGATCGAAGTTGTTAACCATTCCGAAAAACTGGGGAAAGGGCCGAATGGCCTGATTGAGGCTTTGTCTTGGCCCCACGTCGTTCAAAAAGTTTGCGTAAGGGCTGAAGAGGCCGCTGGCGTCCTTGCCGAAACCAAGACTTTGAAGAGCTTGCTGCGGAGTGGCAGTGGAAACACACGATCCAGAATTGGTGGTCGCAGTCCATGCCTCGGTCAGTACGCAGCCGAGATTTAAGAACTTAGGGTCCACCTGGTTTGGGGCATCCAGCCTGGAAACCAAATGCGTACCCCTATTGCCGATGTAAGACACGGAAAGAAACAGGTTTGCTGGCAACTCATGTTGTATTCCGATGTTCCAAGCCTGGACATAGGATGCCAGTCCGCGATCGCGGCCAAACTGGTGTAAGTTGCCAGTAGCATTGGCGATGGTAGGACTGAACGGAAGGGCCGGAGGCACAGGCAGCGCAGTAGCATCGTATGTGCAATTAGAAGAAACACTGCAGTAGCCCGGTGTAGTGCTTAGGCCATTCGAGTTCGCGGTGAAGTCACTAGCGAGCACGTTTCCGTAGTTGACGGCAACTTTGTTGACGCCGTACTCGTACGCCCCAGTGTCTAGGAAATTCAAGGCGTAACCGCCAAGAATTACCGATTTGTTGTTCAACTTGTATGCAAAGCCGAGGCGTGGGCTGAAGTGGCGCCAACTGGTGTCGGCTGCGCTGTATCCGGCGCAACCGGAGCAATTCCCGAGCACGTTTGCAGCACCCAGCAAAGGCTGCCCGGTGCTGTTGCTGATGGCGCCGGGATTGGGTGCCTTGGGGTCAAAGAAGACGATTTGATTCGCTGTCTGACCTTTGACGGCATCCGTAGTAAAAGGCTTCGCGATATCCCACCGAAGGCCGATATCGACTGTCAGCTTTGGCGTGATCTTGATGTTGTCCTGGATATATGGGGCAATGTAGAAATTACGGAGCTTAGTTTCAAATGCAAAATGGCGGAAGGCGGAGTCTGGCGTTCCCAGCAAAAAGCTGGCAAATGAGCTGCCCGTGTTGTTGAAGTTGACTCCGTCGCTGGTCGAATGAGCGCTGAAAGTGAAACTGCCACCGCAATCCTGGCATTCGTGGTCATCCTGGTAGGAGCGGCGAATCTCAAAGCCAAAGTTTACCGTGTGACGCCCGCGCGTCCAGAGCCAGTTATTGTCAAAGCTGATGCCGAGCTTACGGTTGATCGAGGAGGTCTCGCCATTGTTGTTCGGCCCCCATGAAGTTGGCGTAAACGAATCGTTGCTGAAATTAATCGTTGGAAGAACACTCGCTTCCGCGGCGGCCGTGAATCCGGCTGGATTGCTATTGGTATGTACGGTGAACTCATTGTTGAGTTCTCCCAGCCAACCGAACCCGGCCGTCATCACTAGATTGTTCGAAATCGCGTTGGAGTAAGTCAAGAAAAGGCCTGTACCTGTCTGCGGCTGCGTTTGCGGGTTCCCCAGTATGTTTGAGAAGAGACGGCTGAACGTAATCGAAGTGTGCTTCTCACGATAAAAAGTGCCGTGGAGCTTCTGCCGGTCGGTGAGATTGTGATCGATCGAGAATCCCCAGGCGGTTTGCGTGGTCGGTGTGGCGGCCGATGCAAAGAAATTTGAATTGAAGGTGGCTCCCGAAACGTTTGGCGCGGGAATAAGGGACAGAAGACTCTGCGAATTCTTACTAAAGCAGGCTGTTGGGATCTTATTTTGAAACCACTGTTGTCCAGATACGGGAGTCGCGCCATTGTTAAGGCAGCCAGAGGGCGCCACAAAGCCGCCAGGAACGAAAATTGGGTTCGGGAAGGTGCTGAAGTCACCCCCGATTAACGCTGGGGTAGGAACGGTCAGTGTAGTGGTTGTACCGGAGTCCAACTTGTACTTCTCAAAGCTTACGTGGAAGAAAGTCTTGTTTTTTCCATCATAAACCTTGGGCAGATACACCGGCCCACCAAGGGAAAACCCGTAGTTGTTTTCGCGGTCCACGTTAACAGGATTACCAGCGGCGGCGGTAGCGGCATCTCGCGCGTCGAAATAGCTGTTGCGCAGGATCTCGAACCCATCTCCGTGCAACGTATTCGTTCCGGAAGCAAACTGATAAGAAGCGACACCTTGAGCAAGGCCATATTGCGCGGAGAAGACCGAGGTGAGCACACGGAATTCGCTAACCAACTCATAGGGTGGGTTTATGATCGTCTGAAAGCCTTGCGTTTCAGATTGATTCGCAACGACGCCATTGAAGACAACTTCGTTTTGAAAGTCCAGACCCCCATTGATTCGGTGGCTAAAGCTCCCTCCCGTCGTGCCTGGGGTAAGGAACAGGAAATTGTCAATCTGGCGCCCGAGGCCGCCGATCTGGTTTGGCAGCTCTTCCAGAACCTTGGTCTCCACCACGGCGCCGAGTTCCGGTTGGCTGGTTTCCAGGCTGATGGGGCTCGCTATGACTTCCACCGTCTCGGTGGCACTGCCAGTTTTAAGGGTCGCGTCGGCATTGGACTGCTTTCCGCCAGCGTCCACGACAACGCCTTTCGACAGCCATGTCGTGAAACCGCCCTTTTCGACCTTCACGGTGTAAGTACCTGGAATAAGGTCGGTGACCGTGTAAGTGCCCGCCGAACTGGTGACTGCGTGGCTTGCAACGTTCGTGGCGTCATTCGTAACGGTCACCGTGGCGTCAGGAACTACGGCGCCAGTCGAGTCTGTAACGGTGCCCTGAATGCCGCTGAGAGCCTGTGCGCCGGCGTGCGGCAGCAACAGTGTTGCCCACACGACTGCCATAAAACCAAAAATGAAAACCCTACCTAAGCGAAGCCCTTGCCCCACAAACTCAACCCGAAGATTCATCACGCCCCCCTGCTCGACTTTAACGATTCAGAACGAAGCTAAAGCACCCCAATGCCGCCCAATTTTGTGCAGAACGCTGTGCCCGTCAATACACTCAGGTGTCATCTGTCCATTCCCGTCTAAGCCGCTGAATTTCAAGCGGATAAGACGGAATGCTCCCAGCGGCTGGGAACGGCCGGCCAATGTCACATGGATGAAACAGTTGGAATTGAGGCGGAACTTTAACGAAATGCGGCGGGCTTCGGAGAACTCAAACCTCGCAAGCTTCAAGAATCGGTTTCAAAAAGGCTTCGCCGTCTCGCCTTCTGCGATTCGATAAATGGAATCAACTCCAGGTGGATCAACCATTTGGCGGAAACCATCCGGCCAATCAATTTCCAGCTTTTCTATTTTGGTCGCGGAGCCGAGCCCAAAATGTACGCGTGGATCGGACGTTGAGCCGTAGCTTCCGCCACTCAACATATCGGCTCGCTGACGGACACCTGCTGCCGTCAGAAAAACCTTGGCTCCAACGGCGTCGCGCGGGCTCTTCGGTCCACCGATGAGCTTAAGCTCAATCCAATGATTGGAGTTTTTCACGACGTTGCGCAGAAGAGTCGGCGTGGAATCTATGTTGTTCAAAACCACGTCAATCTTGCCATCGTTGAAGAGATCACCGAACGCAGCACCGCGCGCTGAGATTACAGCGGCCAAGCCGCTTCCCGTTGCGGGCGGCACCTCTTCAAATTTCGCGCCGTCTATGTTTCGAAAGAGCTGCGGGCGCTGCGCCCACGTTGTACCCCAATCCAAACTGTCTGCCACGGGATAAACGTGGCCATTCGCCACAAAAAGATCGAGCAACCCGTCATTGTCAAAATCCAAAAATCCTGCGCCCCAACCAAGAAAGGGAATCGTCGGACGCAAAACCGCGGCCTTGGCGGTGACATCCGTAAATCCAACGCCGCCGTCATTGCGAAACAAGATGTTGTAATCGTCGGAGAAAGCCGAAATGTAGAAATCCAGTTTGCCGTCGCGATTGTAGTCTCCGGCCGCAATGCCCATGCTCGCATGGGCCCGGCCCTCCCCGTCCACGGCAAATCCGGAAAGATAGCTTTGGTCTTCAAATGTTCCATCATGACGGTTGCGATAAAGAAAATTCGGAACGGAATCGTTAGCGACGATTAAATCGGGCCAGCCGTCGTCATCCACATCAACAAACAAGGATGCAAAGCCGTATGCGCCGTTCGGGTCGGAAACTCCTGCTTTTACGCTGACATCTGTAAAGGTTCCGTCGCCATTGTTGTGAAAAAGATGGTCGTGCTCCCCGACCAGCCCTATCGGGCCGCAGAAAACATCAACGCCGCGAAATTTGCATGCGCCCTCTGGAATCGGACGATGCCCGGCAATAGGAGGATTGTTCGGATCGATCTGAACATAGCCAGGAACAAATAAATCGAGGCGGCCGTCTCGGTCGTAGTCCCCCCAAGTTGCGCCTGTGGACCAACCGCCGAGCGCAATTCCTGCCTTTTCAGCGACGTCGGTGAATGTTCCGTCGTGATTGTTGTGATAGAGACGATTTTTCCCAAAGTTCGAGACGTAAATGTCCGGCCAGCCGTCGTTGTCGTAGTCGGCGACAGCAACGCCAAATCCCCATCGCTCGTTTGCCACGCCAGCTTTGTCGGTCACGTCTGTGAAGGTGCCATCGTGATTGTTGTGCAGCAGCATGGCGCGCGGCGGCTTTTCCTTGCCCTTCAGCGCTTCAAACGTCGACCCGTTCAAGAGGTAGATATCAAGCCAGCCGTCGTTGTCATAATCAATTAAGGCAACGCCAGAGCCCGGCGCTTCCAGAATCGTACTCTTGGCCGGGGTGCCGGAAACGTGATGAAACTTGTCGAGCCCGGCCGACTTGGTAATGTCCTCAAAAACAATCGGCGCACCGTCCACGAATCCTCCTGCAGTGATCGGGCGATTCTTGGAGTCCCGGACTGGCGCATAGACTCCGCCCGTACGCACGCCAGATTGATTTGAGCTTTGTGGAGGCGCCTGTGCATAAACAACCGCGACTAATCCAGGCAGAATTAGCCAAGTCAGACCAGCCAGCAACAATCTATTGATTCGTGCTCGCATGTCGGAGTGAAGTTGAGCAGTCTTATCCCGGCCAGATTGAACTGTCAATTCCCTGGGGATTAAATTCCCGCCGGGGCGACAAGTTATCTTTTGGATTTACGGGAAGAAAGTCTCAGAGGTTTAATGAAATGAACCAGTTAGCTGGGAACACAGAGATGACACCTTAATGCATTGACAGACACTGGGCTGGCCGGAGAATGGACAACTCGGGAACGCCCTTAAGGTGAAAAATCAAATGAAATGCACCGCACCCAGCTGTGTCTTGCTTCTGGCTCTGCTCGCTGTACCCGCTGGGGCGCAAGAAAAATCGACTTTGCCCGAGGCGTACAAGGCGGCGTTGACCCGCCTGCAAGACCTTACGGTTTATCCCGAAGCGGAATGGAGGTACCACACAGACGTTGCGCACCCCGAAGATCCATCTCTTAGCGATTCCGACTGGGAACAGATGAAGGAAGGTGATGCGTGGAAAACCGGCGCCCGCGCCCTGCGGCGCTGGATTGAAATCCCTCAAACTATTAATGGCTATGATGTGCGCGGTGCTCGCGTGGAATTAGACCTGCGTTTCGAGAGCCAGGACGCGATCATCATCACTGTATTCTCCAATCGCTCGCAAGTCGCGCGCACCGATGAAGATTTGCAACAACCGATTCCTCTGACCGAATCAGCCGTTCCGGGCGAGAAATTCCTGGTGGCGGTTAGAGTTGACGCCAATGCCGTAAACACGCGTCTTGCGGAGAGCAAGTTGCGAATTCTCCCCGCCGCAAACCGCCCGGATCCGGGCTTGGTGCGCACAGAAATTCTTGCCGCGCGCGTTCTAATCGAAGCGTACGCGGACGGACGCAGGGAGCGCGAGGAGAAACTCGACAACGCAGTGACGGCAATCGATTTTGCTCCCCTCGAAAAGGGTGACCAGGCCGGTTTCGACCAAAGCCTTCGCCGCGCACAGTCAAAACTTGAGGAATTGAGACCGTGGCTGCAACAATTTGTGATTCGCGCGGACGGCAATTCACATATTGACATGGCTTGGCTCTGGCCATGGACGGAAACGGTCGAAGTCGTACGCAATACTTTCCGCAGCGCGCTGGATCTCATGCGCGAATACCCTGACTTTAAATTCAGCGTCTCCGCCGCACAGGCGTACTCCTGGATGGAAGAAAAATATCCTGATCTCTTTCAGGAGATCGAGCAGCGCGTCAGAGAGGGCCGCTGGGAAATCGTGGGCGGCATGTGGGTCGAACCTGATCTCAACATGCCCGGCGGCGAGTCGCTCGTCAGACAATTGCTCACCGGCAAGACCTACTTTCACAAGAAATTCGGCGTGGACGTGAACATCGGCTGGAACCCGGACTCCTTTGGCTACAACTGGCAACTCCCGCAGATATATAAGAGGTCGGGCATCGATTATTTCCTGACGCAAAAGCTTCTTTGGGCAGATGAATTCACAAAATTTCCGTACCGTCTGTTCTGGTGGGAATCACCGGACGGCAGCCGCATCCTCACTTACTTCCCGCACAACTATGCCGCAGACACGGATGCGCAGTACATGGCGCGAGACCTTGCGTTTTGGTCCGAGTCGATTTACGGCGACGATACTTCCAATCATCCGACCATGCTGCATCTTTACGGCGTCGGTGATCATGGCGGTGGCCCTACGCGTACGATGCTCGACAATGCAGTTCGTTTGATGAAGCCTGACGTGGTTTATCCGAAGCTCGAGTTCAGCACGGCGGCGAGCTTTTTCAAGGAACTGGAAGCGAAACTACCTACGTTGAAAGTCCCGGTCTGGAAAGACGAACTCTATTTCGAATACCACCGCGGAGTGCTGACCACTCAGGCTGAAACAAAGCGCCGCATCCGAACCACAGAAGAGTTATTGCTGAACGCAGAGAAATTCTCTTCGCTCGCCTCTCTCTACGGCCGCCCCTACCCCTCCGAGAATCTTGATCAATCCTGGAAGAAGCTTCTCTTCGACGATTTTCACGACATCTTTCCCGGTTCGGGCATCGCCGTGAATTATCTTGATGCGAGGCGAAACCTTGAAGATGTTGGGCGAACTGGAAACGAAATTCTTCGCGGTTCGCTGAGTGAGTTGGCGGCCCATGTCCGCACGACAGGTCCGGGTGTACCGGTCTTAGTTTTCAACCCTCTGTCATGGGAGCGATCCGAAGTCACCGAGCTTAAGGCGCAACTTACTTCACCCGCAAAGTCGGTGGAGGTGGTGGATGAAACCGGAAAACCGATTCCTTCGCAACTCATTTCGCTGGACAAGGAGACAAACCGTGTTGGCATCTTGGTTCTAGCGAACGTCCCTCCCCTCGGATACAAGACTTATTTTGTCCGCGCAGCAAAGCAAGCTACCACCACAGCAGCGCGAGTAAAGAGCTCTTCTGTCGCTCTGGAAAATGAGTTTCTGCGCCTGAAAATAGATCCCGCAACGGGATGCATGACTAGCCTTTTCGACAAAAAAGCAATGAGCGAGGCTCTTGCCCTGCCCGAGACCGACACGGGCGGGCCGAAATCAATGATTTGTGGAAACTTGCTCCAGGCATTTCAAGACAAACCGAAAGCATGGGACGCGTGGAACATTGACGCCGATTTCGAAAAAGTTCACTGGGATATTGCTAAAGCCGACGAAGTCAAGCTGGTTGAATCCGGGCCGCTCCGTGCCATCCTTCGTGTGAAGCAGCAATTCCAAAAATCGACTTTCGTGCGCGACATCATTGTCACCGCTGGTTCCCCGCGCGTAGACGTGAAGACTTCCGTCGAGTGGAATGAAAAGCATGTTTTGCTCAAGGTCGGCTTTCCTCTCAGCGCGCACAATGACAAGGCGACTTTTGAAATCCCCTACGGCTCCATTGAACGTCCGACCACCCGCAATACGCCCGCAGAGCAGGCCAAATTTGAAGTGCCCGCACTCCAATGGGCCGATCTTTCCGACGCGAAACACGGGCTTAGCCTACTGAATGACTGCAAGTACGGCTACGACGCAAAGGGAAACGTGCTTCGACTCTCCTTGTTGCGTTCTCCGGAATGGCCCGATCCTCACGCGGACGAAGGCCATCACGAATTTACATATTCTATTTATCCCCATGCAGGAACTTGGCGGGAGGCATTGAGCGTTCGCCAAGGCTACGACCTGAACCATCCACTTCTGGTGCATCAAGCGGACAAGCACACCGGAATCCTTCCTGATGCGCATTCCTTCCTGAGTGTTGGACAGGACAATGTTGTCGTGACTGCATTTAAAAAGGCCGAGGACGGCGAGGATTACATCGTTCGTTTCTATGAATGGGCTGGAAAACCGCGAGATGTCCATCTGCAATTTTCGGTTCCCGTTCAGTCCGCATTGGAAGCGAACCTGATGGAGAAACCTGCTGGTTCACTTAGCGTGAAAGGCAACGAAGTCATCGTACCAACCAAGCCTTACGAGATTCGAACCTTGCAGGTTCATTTAGCACGGCAAGAAAACAGGCAGTAGGTAACAAGCGCGGGAAAGGCATACAGCTCTGAACACTTACCTATGGAGATGCGCGATTGTTGGGGCGCTCGGTGGCCTGCTGTTCGGCTTTGATACGGCCGTCATCGCGGGCACCACGCATTCGCTTACGCTGCAGTTTTCCCTGTCACCGGCAACGCTCGGCCTCACTGTCTCGATGGCGCTTTGGGGAACCGTTGTCGGCGCAAGTTGCGCTGGCGTTGTTGGGCAGCATCTAGGCGGCCGAGAGACCCTGCGGCTGATGGCTGTGCTCTATCTCGTCTCCTCGCTCGGTTGCGCGTTCGCGTGGAGTTGGTATGCGTTGCTCGTTCCCCGCTTCATCGGCGGCTTGGCGATTGGCGGTTCTTCGGTCCTGGGCCCCGTATATATCGCGGAAGTCTCGCCCGCGCCGAGACGCGGCAGGTTGGTAGGCCTCTTTCAAATCAATATTGTCGTCGGAATTTTGCTGGCCTACTTCTCAAATTACTGTATTGCGAGAATGGGGCTCGGCAATGACGAGTGGCGCTGGCAGCTTGGCATTGCAAGCGCACCAGCTCTTCTTTTTCTGTTCCTGCTGTTTGGAATCCCCCGCAGTCCGCGCTGGCTCGCCACCAAGGGCCGCCTCGAAGAAGCGCGACGCGTTTTGGAAATGACAGGTTCCCGTTATCCCGACACGGAGCTCCAGGAAATTGTGGAATCGATCGATCTGGAGAAATCGCAGGCTTCGGAACCCGTTTTTTCGTATAAGTACCGGTATCCGATTTTCCTCGCGATCACAATCGGCATGTTTAATCAGCTCTCTGGGATTAACGCCATTCTGTATTACCTCAACGATATTTTCGCCGCGGCTGGCTTCAGCAAAGTTTCCGGAGAGCTTCAGGCGGTTGCAGTTGGCTGCATGAATCTCGCGGCTACTCTGTTCGCGATGACTCTTATTGATAAGTTAGGCCGCAAAACGCTCCTGCTGATCGGTTCGGTGGGAACTGCAGTCTGCCTTGGCGGTGTATCGTTCATCTTCTTCACCAACCGTCACCAGGACTACCTTTTGTGGCTCTTGCTGCTTTACATCGGATTCTTTGCGATCTCTCAGGGCGCCGTCATCTGGGTATATCTAAGCGAAGTTTTTCCCACGCGTGTTCGTGCGAAGGGCCAGAGTCTGGGCAGTTCCACACATTGGATCATGAATGGGCTCATCTCCGGCGCTTTCCCTCTTTGGGCAAACTCTTCCGGTGGCTTTCCTTTCCTATTCTTCGCAGCGATGATGGCTCTTCAATTTGTGGTCGTGTTGTACCTCTATCCGGAAACAAAACAGATAACGCTGGAGCGACTGCAAGCCAGACTGGGCATCGAATAAATTCGTGTGATTTTTCTTTCAGTGCTTGTGCGCGAGGTGGGGGACAAAACCATGGGCTTTGGTTTGTAGCGCATAGATAGAAGTTGTGGCGGTGATGTAAAGCGTCTGATAGCCCGGATCGCCCCATGTAAGGTTTGCAGGCTGTTCAGGCATTTCAATGGTTCCGAGATGATGGCCCTCCGGACCCCAAACCCAGATGCCTTTCGGCCCAGTGACATACAGGTTGCCCGCTTGGTCCACGCGCATACCATCTGGAACGCCTTCGTGCGGGCCGCCAACTTCCGTCGCGAAGATGCGGCCGTCAGTAAGAGAGCCGTCGGATTTCACGTCGTAAACCCGAACATTACGCTGCTTGCTGTCATCCACGTAAAAGCGCTTCCCGTCTGGAGAAAAAGCGAGTCCGTTTGGCTGCGACAGATCCTTGGTGAGCAAGCGGACGTCGCCTTTGTCGTCTAGCCGATAGACACCCTGGAACGGAATCTCTTGAGTTTCCCCTTTGACGAGGTCAAGCGTGGGGTCGGTAAAGTAGAGTGCACCATCGGGACCAACGATGGCATCGTTCGGGCTGTTGAACTTCTTTCCTTCAAATTTATCGGCAAGAACCGTGTACTTCCCTTCCGGCGTAACGGCGATAATCGCGCGAAGCACGCTCGCGCAATCGATCAAGCGTCGAGCGCGATCGTAGGTATTTCCGTCGGGGTCGCCCAAGGAGATGGCCTCTTCTTTGCGGCCATCTTCATATACCCTGAAAATCTTGTTCTGGTCTTCATCGCTAACGTAAAGGAAGCCGCGCTCGTCCCAAACAGGACCCTCGGTAAATCCAAAGCCAGTTGCTACCTTGTGCAGGCGCGCATCGTGGTCAATCAGGTCCCAGAATTTTGGAGACTCCGCTTTGAGCGCGAATTCTCTTGCCGGCGCTTGCGGACTTGCTTCGGCCTGCAGAAAGAAACCAGCGCACAAAAGCCAGCCGAAAACAGGGCTAGTCCTCATCAGGCTCCTCGCGGTTTTCGCTCTGTTTCGCTTCACTCTTCGAAATGGAATACAGATAGTTCACAAGGTCATCCAATTCGGTGGAAGAAAGACGCGTCGCGTAGTCCGTAGGCATGGGCGATTCGTCCCGGTAGCTTAAGTTAGCGAGCTCTGATTTATTGAGAAGGTAAAACGTGCCGTCCTGCGCCAGCAATTGAATTGAAAAATTATCTTCGCTGCGCGCGATTCCCTCGATCTTTTTGCCGCTGGGAAGAGTGGCGACGACCGTCCTTTTGCGCGGGTCGAGATTCCGATTGGGGAATACGATTGCATCGCGAATTGCTTCGGGCGTGCGCCCGCGTGAATATCCCGAAAGGTCAGAAGCGAAGAATCCACCTTCACCACGAATCATGTGGCAGCGCGAACAGTCACCCTTGCCAAAGAAGAGATCCATGCCGCGCTTCGGATTTCCGGTGAGCGTTGCAGCAATGGAATTTCCCTGGAGTACCCGCAAATAGGAAGCGATGGAGCGAAGAGTCGAATCACCCAGATGGTTAAAGGAAGGCATGGCTTTTCGCGGTATGCCATTTTTGAGAATTTGAAGAAGTGCGGAATCGGAGAGCCCGCGCACGTTTGGCGGCGTGACAATGTCCGGTGCACGTTCGCCGCCTTTTCCGTCCAGGCCATGGCAGCCGGCACAATTTGCGGTGAATGCTTGTTGGGCTGCTACGCTATTTGGCTTGACCCCAGCCTTGGCTGAGTCGGAGGTCTTCCTGTTCTGACTGACGGCGATTGCGCCGAAAATCAGGCACGAAACGAGTGCGACGCCCAGTGCTCCGACAAAAATGCGCCAGTTCCGAATGAGCATTCAACTTTCTAAGAGAGTGTCCACAACTTTTGCCTGATGAAAATCAAAAATAAGTCATTCAGGCACGACCAGAAGAAGCTCCAGCTAGTCTATACCCGAGGTAAGCGGATCCAAGTCAATTCCTTTCTTGCCGGGCGACGAACACTGAGGGGAATACAGTTCGAGTCAAGAACCTGTGACAATCTTGGGGAAAACGAAGTCAATCCATTCGCAGAATTCTACTCACGTCGAAATCTGTTCTTTCAATCGATTTAAGACTAATGGTAGAGTGCTGCCGCAAATTCATTTCCGGAGGATAAACATGAATCACACTCCTCGCGGCAAACGCTATCTCTTGCCCACAACGCTGTTGAGTCTCGTAATGGCGGGGGTGTTGGCTCTGTTCTGGATCGGTTCACAAGTTCTTGCCCAGAACAATTCCCCGCAGCCGGCCGGTGCAGGAGCAGATTCGTTGTTGGAAGGTTTTCGGCATGTGGAAGTTGCATCCGTTTCTGACGCGACGGAGCAGATTCTTGGGCGCAAGATGTACATGTCGCACCGCATGCAGTCTATTTTTCCAGCAAAGTTTGCAGGATACGCCGTCACGGTCCTTCTGAAAAAAGACGAAGGTAATAAGGACGCCAACGCTTTGGCCGGAATGATTGCCGCAATCGATGCCGGACCGAAGGATTCCGTATACGTGATGACCGTGGAAGACGGAGCTGACATCGCCGGCATGGGCGGATTGATGGGCACGACGATGTACTCGCGGGGATACGCGGGAGCTGTTGTGGACGGGGGCGTGCGGGATGTGGCGCAGCTTCGACGCATCGGCTTTCCCGTTTATGCCTTGGGCCCGGTGCCCTCCACTTCCGTGGGACACTACAAATTCGCCGGATCTAACATTCCAATGGTCTGCGACGGCGTTCAGGTTCAACCGGGTGACATTGTGACGGCAGATGCGGATGGTGTTGTTGTTGTGCCTCGCGGTAAAGCAGAAGAAATTCTTACGCTCGCGCAACAAATGGATTTCAAAGAGCACTCGATGTATCCCTTCATTGAGAAGTTTCATTCGTTGCAGGAAGCCGTCAAGAAATTTGGAAGAATCTAGGAAAGGCAAGCACGCCATGACCGTTTCCGCGAAGCGCTCGTATAACATCACCTCCGTCCAGCGTTGCTTGCGCTTGCTGAGCCTGTTCGCGCAAAAGCCGGGCGGCCTCTCCGCGAGCGAGGTGGCCAAGGAGGCAGGCTTGCCTGCAAGCACGGTTCATCGATTTCTCGTGAATTTGGAGGAAGCCGGATTCCTGGCTTATAGCCGATCCGGCAAATATCACCTTGGGATTTCCAGTTTTTCCGTCGGGCACGCCGCAATCGCTCAGCTTGATATACGAAAGCTCAGCTTCCCACATCTGCAAACACTGAACGCAAAGACGCGGGAAACGATTCACTTGACAGTGCGGCATGGTCTTTCCGCGGTTTACGTGGAAAAGCTGGACTCTCCAGAAAGGCTGCGAATTTTCTCGCATATCGGAGCTCTGGTTCCGCTCTATTGCACGGCGGTCGGGAAGATCATGCTTGCCTACATGCATAAGAAAGAACTCGAAACAACGCTTGGGCAGATCGAGCTTCGCCGGATGACTCCAAACACGATCACGAATCGACAGGAGCTTGAACAGCATTTGCAACGCGTGCGCAAGAATGGGTATGCGTACGATCTTGAAGAACATGAAGAACACATTCGCTGCATTGCAGCCCCTATCTGGGACATGGCAGGCGTTGTAAACGCGAGTTTGAGTTTGACCGCACCGGTCCTGCGAGTGCCCATGCTTCGCCTGCGCAAACTTGCGTCGCTTGTTCAGGAGGCGGGACTGCGGATATCGCAGGACCTGGGCTATCAAGGAGCGACGCGATCTCGAAATCCAGGCGACT
>Ga0137407_10001290_pt1 | contig 16298 bp, 16 predicted proteins | sample CZOMad2_2_16fung_FD_108410 | JGI IMG/M metagenome (GOLD analysis project Ga0137407, IMG submission 108410) | Vadose zone soil fungal communities from Angelo Coast Range Reserve, California, USA - CZOMad2_2_16fungal (Illumina Assembly) | ecosystem: Environmental > Terrestrial > Soil > Vadose... | reverse complement strand
GTAAATCGCCTTGCGGCGGCGGAGCTGTTCCGCGCGGTCCAGGACCGGGAGTTCCTGGCGGATGAGGTTCTCGTCGATCCTCGCCAGTTCGGCGTGCAGGGGGTCGAAGTCGCGGATGATCGCCGGAATGTGCATACAGCCCAAGGCCTTGGCGGCTTGGAGCTGGCCATTGCCGAAGACTAACAGGTACTCCTCCAGGTCGGACAGATGAACCCAAACGAATCGCCAAAGGATACCCGTTCGATGTCCATGATCTTCGTCAGGTATGCGGCGCTGCCACCGACCCGACTTGGTGATTCTCGTCGCACATCGGTCTAAGCTGACTCTCTCATAATTTGTGCGTTCCGTCCCTATGCCCGAACCACAGAAAGAAGGCGACCTGCTGCCCCCGTTAGCCCAACCTTCCCTCAGGCGGCACACCACACTAGACTATATTGGCCCGTGGGTTTGCGCGGTAGTGCTGACGCCACAGGCTCGCAGCAGGGCAGGAAAGAAAGCCATGTGTGGCGCTCAGAACGGCGTCTTCAGGCAATGGCGCGGTTATGAAAGATCTTAGAAGTGTACCTCATCGCCGATCGACTCCCCCCTAGCGTCCAGGCCACGTAGTGCCGCCAACAATCTCGGGGAGGGTAGAGGCCTGAGAGATCGGGGCTCCCGTGGCACATGACGCCTATGGCTGTGCTGCTCCGGGTGCTCGGTTTTGTCACTGGTATCCAGATAGTTCCCCTCGCACCGCTGTCATGCTCCCGCCGGTCGATACTGACGTAGACCACATGACATTGCACTATTCAAGCGCCCTCAGGCGTCCGTGCGCATCGGGTTCACCGCTACCGCGCCAACAATACCCCCTCACTTCGCTCGATCATCTACCACTGGAAAGCGAGGTAGCAAGGGATCGTCCTGGTGATGACACCATTGGAGACCGTCAGATCAGTTCGGCGCCGGTGATGAACTGCCCTGGTTACACAGGTCCCGTTTGCGAGTGCGTCAGCGTCGGCCGCCGGCACTTTCGATAGAGGGGGCTGAGAGTACTGCTCTCCATCCTGGAGGAGCATATGCTGGAGACAGCCGACTGTAACCCTGCGCCAGGCTGCTATATGGACATCGCTGTATGACTGTCAAGGCAAAGGGAGGCCATCGACCTACTCTCACGACCAAACGCGCTCATAGAACCGTCCTACGAGATACCGAAAACAATGAAATCGGCACATGCCGCGACAAAGTTCGACGCGTAACATGACGCGTGACATCGTATGTAACTTCGAACTGACCCCCGGTTGACACCCCAAGTCCGTCCCGCTCGATCCGTATGGTCCCTTGTTACTCGGTGGGGAGTGCACATTGCGCCAAAGGCCAGGGCATCGAAGTGGGTATTCAATAGTTCAATCACCGCCCATAAAAGGCCACCGGCATCCGCAGCAAACGGCGACCTAGACGATTGACGATGGTCACGTCTCCAACCATGTCAACCGAAACAAACTGGCCACGTCCCATTACTAAATCTGAGAACTATTATAGAAATAATACGGTGATATGAAAAACATTGAGCCTGGGATTTATGCAAATACCGCACTCAGCATTACTTGTGCATCTAGAAGCCTCGAGGATGAATAATAATGCCCCATCCGACGGCTGAATGGGTTATCAGCCAGAGGTATAGACATCAAAAGGGCCTCATAGTAGGATTATTCTATCGTGACTACACAATCGCATCATCAATTGTGATGGTTCAGGAGCATGCCGGAGGATCGGAAGAACGCCGTCATATACAACCGTGTCAGTACACAAGATTAAATCGATCGAACTGATTTAAACTCCCTCATCTCCCACGAAGAGTGCTGCCTCCATTATATCAAAGCCCAAACCTGGAATTATGTCAGGACCTATGAGGATCCTGCGCTCTCCGCCAGCAATCTGAAGCGACCGCAGCTGCGGCGGCTTCTCCTTGACCTCAAGGGGGGTGAGATCGATCATATCGTCGTCTATAAGCTCGACCGCCTGACGCGCTCCGTGAAAGACTTTCATACTCTGGTGGAGCAGTTTGAGGAGGCAGGTGCCCATGTGATGAGCGTGACCCAAGGGCTGGATACTTCGACCCCGGTGGGCCGGCTCCTCCGAAACATTCTGATGGATCGCCGAGTTCGAGCGGGAGATGATTTCTGAGCGGACGAAAGATAAGATGCTCGCACGCGCCCAACGGGGGCTGTGGAACGGAGGGATTGCACCGTATGGCTATACCTGTCACGATAAACGTTTGGTGCTTTACCCCGAAGAGGCAGTCATAATCAAGCAAATGTTTGACCTCTACGCGACCAGCCGCTCCCTCGCCCACGTGGTGGATATGATCAATTTGCAGTCTCGCACCCGACAAGGCCGGCCACGGGCCAACTCGACCATAGAGACGATTCTTCGTAACCCGATCTATGCGGGCAAAATTGCCTTCAATGGCCATCTCTACGATGGGATCCATGAGGCTATCATCCCCTACGACCTCTTCCGTGTGTTGGGAACCATCAAGAAGGTGCGCACTCATACCCATACGGCGGTGGACCGCGTATTTCTCCTCAAGGGGCTGCTGGTCTGCCCACACTGCGGCGCCGCGCTGACGCTCTTCTGGGTTCAAAAAAAGAACGGGAGGAAAATCTTCTACTACCGTTGTATCTCCACCACACTTTATAAAATAAATCCCGCTGCCCCCTCGGGCAGTTTAATGCCGAGAAGATTGAGCGGCTGGGGGCGGAGCGGCTCTCTGCGATGGTTAACCAGCAAAGATTTCTGGAAGGGCTGATTGACGGCATCAATCTAAAAACAGAAGAGGATGTCGGACCGCTCGTCGATGAGAGGAACCGACTGGACCGGCGACTACGCGAGATTCGCGGGCAAATCGAGCGCTATATTGAAGTGCTTGGACAGCAGGGCGCGACCATTCTGCCCTTAGTCGAGCAGAAGATTAAAACACTCCAGGCGGATGAAACCCTGGTCCTAAGGCGACGCGACGATCTCACGCTCCAACTGCAAGGGACCCCCATCTGATCGACGCTCAAATCCTCATCAATCATTTAAAAGATTTCACCTATCTAATGGCGTTGGCCACGCCCGAGGAAAAAGCCCAGATTCTGCAACTCGTCCTAAAAGACGCAAGGGTGAGCAAAGAATCGCTCACCCTCAACATCTACGATTTCTCCAGCCTCACCATAGCCGGCGAAGGTTTGAAGAATCGTACGGAGTGGCTCCCCGAACAAGTTAAAAGCTAGAACTTTTAGGGCTTCGTTTCATTTCCCTGCCGACGAAACGCGGCAAAGCTCACAACCCTCTCCATCCTCAAAACGCTATCGCAATCCCGTCATCCTGGCTCAAACATGGCAGCAGGCTTTCAAGCGTGGAGCGTACAGCACCCAGGCAGATTTCGCCCGGCAGCACGGTGTCTCGCGGGCGAGGGTCACACGGGTGTTACACTTGCTGAACTTGGCCCCCGACGTGTTGCATACCATTGCGGCGCTCGGCGATCCTTTGTGCTCGCGGACCGTCACGGAACGCGCGCTGAGGTCGCTTATATACCTCTCAGCTGACGAGCAACGTCGAGAGATCGGCAGACTACTTAGAGGCAGTCAAAGGATTGAAAGCTCGATCTAATTTCGACAGGTGAAGCTTCTCCAGCTCCTTGAGCCGTCTTCTAATGCATCTGCGACTTGGCAACAACGCCTCTTCGCTGGGCGCATTGACGCTTCTGGGTATGATCTGCCGAAGCGAAAACAGCTAGGATTATTCAACGAGTTTCCGGTCGAACCGATCCTAGAACAGCGGATTACCGGGCAGTCAAGTGCCACTTCTCATCGCATCACGTAATTGCACATTCAACATGAATCAGCGCCTGGACAGCGGCGTCTGTTATCGTGGTGGCGTCATTGACTGCACACCACTCCGCTCCACCCATTGGCACCCAGCATAGTTGCGCCCGAGCCACTGCTGAGGGTCCACCCCTTGCCTTAGGTGAAGTTCACCGGCATCCAGAGCCCCAAGTATAGATCGACCAGCCACGGCAGTTCGTTGAGGTCTTCCGCTTCTTACGCACGGGGTACAACTTGGTATAAATTGCGGCAGTGCTCGCTGGTATGGCCTACAGGCTGCTAGGCGTGCATCTGGGACAGCATCACCGTTAGTGTCTTTCCCAGCAGGGCTCGGACAGTTTGTGCCAGTTGTGCATGTAATCACAGGGGCATGAGCGGTACTGCATGGTCAGCTCATTCGAGATGTGCTTCCATGCCACATCTTTGTGCACCGACGCACACCTGTCCTATCTTATATAGATATGTATCTCTCTTCCTTTACTCTAGTAGAAATCGATTCGTCCCCCTCAGCAACAGAGCGTGGAGAGATGGTGATGTCAGGCTGTCATCCGACAGACCTGCTTAGAGTACCCCCTTTAGTTTTCTGCCAGCCTGTATTGCGAGCGGAATGGAAGGAACCCGCTGCAGCACGAATTGTCGCAGAAGCCGGTGGAGACGCCGGCAGGTGAACGCCGTTAGCTTGCCAGAGAGCCTGGAGCAATCAGCGATAGCCAGACCCCTTGGTCCTCCTGGAGCATTGTGAATTGTTGGAGGTAGAAGGCCGTCAACGCTCGATAGGCAAGACGATACATGGCCAAGATGTTCTGCTATTGCCAGGCCCCTCGTCTCAGATGCTACTTCGGATCCCGCAGGGTAAACTCGAAGGCACAGCGGGTAGCACCAAACCGAGGCGCGTCATGTGACAGAGGACGACACCATCACAGGTGTGTCTATGGGGCACACGATATGATGACGCCAATCTGGCGCAGGCGCTGGTGCACCATCTGTAGTGCCTACACTGTGGTCTCACCATAGGGTCCGAAACCCTCTTCGAATGGCAGATTTTAGAGGATAATATCGCAGGCTTGAGGCGGGAGGCCCTACCGTCTGTGCTCCCTGTTGCGTTCATTAGGTCTGTTTCGGCTGTCTATAACTCTCTGCAATAGACATCGGTGCTCAGCCGCTAATATTTTGAGAATCCAATGGCTCGAATGTGGCTGTGAGAAGCTCGCGAAAGGTTAACACATCTTCAGTCAGGCGCGCCGCTGTCGCAGGTGTCCGCTCCCGTCATCGCAGACGAATTGGTCCCTAGCGCTTGCATGCTTGCATGGGCAACTGGGTGCGCGAACTCATGTGTGGCCTTGGGATGTTGTCGAACGCTTGAACGAAGACCACCCGACGGCGCATCTGCACACGGTCCTTGCAGAAACTGGAGGTTTTGCGGACCAGCGGGGCCAGCGCCTGGCGCAAGGTCAGGTGCAAGCGTTCGACCAGCGCCGTGCTGATCCCGAAACTGCCCGGTCTGAAGCATTCGGCTCCGAGCAGGACGTGGGTGCTGGTGGTCACGAGCTCGCTCTGCTTCTTCTCTTTCACCAACTGCCCGCAGACCAACTCCAGGTGGGGCGTGATGACGGGCTGGTGCGGGCGACCCCTCTGGCCGGTTCTTGTAAACGTCTTCACGGTGTGGAAGCAGGCTATCAGGGCCGCCAGATTACGCGTGAAGGCATCGCTGAAGAAGGCGGGGATCCTCCGCACGCGCGCCTTGGTCGTGGTGATCACCCCCTTGGCCGTCTCGTGCGTGCGCGGCCCGACAACTGTCGCAATCAGGAGGCGAAACCACCCAGACCCACGGCCTGCCCTCGGCGTTGTCGGGAAGCGTCTCGCCGCTCTCATCCGTCTCATGGGCGGTTTACGTGCAACGAAGTTCCACATCTCGTCGAGCAACATCTGTGTGACGGGAAGCTCGCGAAGTAGGTGTGTGTGTTGATCTCCTGGGCCTTGAAGGCCGCCCGGCGCAAACACGCTAAGACCATTTCCTCCGTCATGCCAAGCACGCACGAGATGCCTGCAAGATCGACCCGGACCAGGAGGATCTTCAAGGCCATGATCACCTCCTCTTCGGGGGGGTGCGCAGGTCGAAGAGGACGGTTTCGCGGGTTTCCGAGAACGTCGTGTGGCCGTCCCGACAGCAGAAGATGTGATACTTTCCGCTAGCCGTCAGGTAGGTGGAGATGGGACTGACGTTGCCTCTGTTCATACGCTTGAAGCGGACGCACTCGGGATTGGGGCACGGCTGGTCCCAGTCGTGAGGGCATCTCATGAGTCAGTCCTCCGATCAGATTTTTTGCGAAAAACCCAATCGTAGGGGTGGCTTCGCTATATTTTCAAAGTACTAGCGGATGAGCACCCAGAAATCTGGCATTGGATAATTGTCGAGTGGCCAGTAAACGGGTACGATGGCGTTCATATGCTCGGTTTCAAGTGCACATCGCTATAGACCTTCGCGTCTGCAGACAGCCCCTACCCTGCACCACCAATAGGACCACGAGGGCGACGTACCGCGTTTCGCCTGCGGACATAACGCCGGACGCAGCTTCCTCAGCGTAACGCTTTGACGTCATGCACGTTCGGACGATCTGGACGCAACGGACGCATATCGCCCTCGAGATTCTCTACGACGATGCGTTCTCCGATTTCTCTTCCCGGATGACGATTCGGCGGGTGCGTAATGGGTCCGAATCACGGGCAAAGGTGATCGCAATACCGACTGCCCGTAGATTGGGCGCCAGACGGCGGAGCACGGCGCTCAGCGCCCGGGCATTTTTCGGCCAGTCTCGGGGGTTCTGACGGCCCAGGGGCGCTTGCGCGTTAAGGGTCTCTAAAAGCGCGGTGGCCGTTCCCTCCCAGCCATCAGGCCCAGTGGCCAGGGTGTGGACCGCATGCGCAACAGCCGAGCTTTCGAGGGCCACGGCGTTTGCGTCCTCGCGGTTGCTGGTATAGGCATCGAGGAAGTCCTGGGCTTCCCATCCCAGCGTCGGGGCGGCGGCGGTCACCCATATCGCGAAATCGGCCATCCGCGGCAGGGGTGAGACCTGCACCGTGGCCAGCTGGCGCAGCGCGGCACTGACGGCGTCCAGCAACGCCCCGAGAATGCCCGGGCGCACCTCCTCAAACGCCGGCCAGAACTCGGCTTCCGGTCGCCGTTTCGCCTCGGGGACGTCCGGTAAATACACCAGCAACGAGCGGTCGAGCAGGTCGCCGCGCGTGACCACCTCATCAATACCCGTGAGCAGGACCGGCCGCTGCGCGTCAAACAAGGCCTCCTCCTGGTTGGTAAACAGCTCCCGGGTGCCAAAGCCGCCGCCAGTGGCAAGCCGGCAGATGGCATCGGAGAGCCAGGGTGGGAGGTGCGAGAGATTATCAAAGGCCAGCATCCAGGCGTTCGTGGCGGCGATCATCACGTCTTGCACTTGGCGGGGCTCGGCGCGCAGCGGGGCCTTATTGGGATCCACTAGGGCGCGCAGTAGGCGGGCCAGGGTCGACTTCGTGGACCCCTGCTCGCCGTGCAGATTCAGCACGGGGTAGGGGCCGCACGGACGTAACGCCGCCAGGAGCCATGCGACCAAGAGGTGCCAGTCGGCGTCGCTCGTGACATTGACAAAGGAGCGCAGGTCGGCCAGAGAGCCGCCGGCCTTCGGGTGTGGCAGGGGGAGCATGCCTCGTCGCCGGAGAAACTTGACTGGCGCGTTCTGTACCACCTTCCATCCATTGGCTGAGATCTCCACGACCTCCCAAGCCGCATTCGCGAGATCCAGATAGATCACGCCTTCGTGTTCCGCGAGGCGGATGAAAACCGCCTGCTCAGGCGCATCGAAGAGCGCCTTTCCCTCGAGAATTCCCAAGGTCCCTTGCAGCACCTGGCTGCCAGGGATTCTCCCTTCATGCTGATAAAACTGGTACTCGAGCCAGCGGCGGAATCCTCGTGACCGCAGGCGCCACGTTTCTTGGTGGTCATTGACGGTGACGGTGGCGTAGGGCTCACCTTCTGGGCTGTGAAATAGATGGACTTCCTCAGCTAGGGTGACGAGTTGTACGGACTGAGATGGTCTGGAATGACTCGTGTCTGGGGTGCTGACCTGCGGGGAGGGGGTTAGGTCAAGAGCCGGCGCCCGGGCCGGCAACATATTATCTTCCATCGGCATCGTTCCTCTATCGGTTGGACATCTTCGCCAGCCACAAAAATGCCCCTGGTGCACGAACACTAGGAGCTCGGACGAAGGAGTGCTTCCAACCGCTGGAACGGCGATGCATGGGTGCAGACGGCGTTAAGAAGGGCACGCGCATGTAGCTACACATAACCTATATCACGGCTATCGCGTGCATGCAAGAGCGGCGACCTGCGAGCGCCACGAATCAGCGGCTGGCGCTTCCGGCGTACATCTCCAGGCTCGCTGACATCCTCATACGCCATCTTTGCCTGGCAGTTCACCGTCTGGTCGTATATAAGGCGGAAGGTGGGAGTATTGACCCACGCAGCAATCATCGATCATCAATGGACATGAGCGCTCATCAAAGTGACAGCCTCAGCTCAGAACGATGATAGCGTATGATAGCCATATGCATGTTATTCAGAGGTCTTTGCCGAAGCACTTGGAAATAAATCTAGGCGCGTTACCGAATTTATCGTACGAGGTTTTCACATCATCAGCTCTACAATTGTTACGTATAGGAGCATAGCAATACATGTTAACGGCGATTCTTCTCCTCATGATGTCCGTTCCACAAGTTCGTCACATTGGTACGGAATGAACATGGATCCGATAGGAATATAGCTATTGCATGCATGCGATAGATGAGGTGTATTGTATGTAATAGCTATATGTTGATCAGTTTCAAGCCGTCTCAGTCATGAACACGCGTGTTCACTCCGGGCCTCCAGTGCTGGCCGTGCTGGGGTCTTTTTATGTTGGAGTCAGGAGGATGGTATGACCACCCGCAAGAGTAAGCGTTTCCTGTTCAATCTGCGCCTCACCCCAATGGTGAAGGAGAAAATGGACGAGCTCGCGCAGGTTGTCGGGAAATCGCGGGCCGCCGTGGTGCGAGCCCTCATCTTGAACGCCACGCTCGCAGACTTGCCCAGAACGTGGACCGCAGTGAGTGAGGAAGAGAAACTGCTGATGCACGAAGTGGAACGCTGAAGGATGGAAACCGTGTTCCCTGAGAGATGAGAGCACAGCGCCGGTGGCGCGCGATCGCCGAGCGGCCCATCTCCCATAGAAGCTGTTCCAGATGGTTACTTGCCCTCTGTACAAGCTGTCACCAGAGGTGACCGTCATAAAACGTACGGGCCGCCCGTCTTGGCCAAGACCGGCGGTTTTTTTTGCCCGGAGGGATTCTGATGTCGACTCGAAGCCCGAAAATGGCGCCGTTGATGATACGCGTGAGCCCCAGTGTGCGGCAGAAGCTTGAGAGCCTCGCGCAGAGCGCCGGGCAATCGCGCGCCGCCATCATTCGCGCCCTCGTCCTCAGGGCGAACGTCGCCGATTTGCCGCGGGCGTGGACCGCGTTATGCGAGGACGAAAAGGCATTTCTGGACGAGGTGGAGCGCTAGAGGCCACGCGGCTCAGGCGCTCGGAAGCCCATGACGTTGGATGCCGTCGCAGCAGCCGAGCAAGGAGGTCACTGTTGCCGACGAAAGACCCGTATCAAGTCATGCCACGCCTCTCCCCAGAAGCCTATGCGGCTCTGAAAGCCGACATTGAGGCCAACGGGGTGCAGATTCCCGCCGATGTCGATGAGGAGGGGAACTATCTGGATGGCATCCACCGGAAACGCATCTGTGAAGAACTGGGTATTGACTGTCCGACACGAGTCCGCCCAGGCCTGACGGAGGAGCAAAAGCGCGCTTATGCCTGGCGGGTCAACTTGATGCGCCGCCACCTGAGCCGAGCCCAGAAGCGCGAGATCGCTCGTTCCCTGCGGCTGGAGGGATGGACCCAGCAGGCGATCGCCCAGGCCTTAGCGATCGGCCAAGCAACCGTCTCGCACTGGATCGGGGAGTTTATTCAAATGGATCAACTGCCGGTGCCCGAGACGATTCAGGGCAAAGACGGCAAGTCCTATCCCAGCCGGAAAGCACGCCGACACGCAGCGCCGTCGGCCGCCAGCGCAGACGCAGAGGACCACACGCTGACCCCTTCGGCGCCCGCTGACGAGACGATCTGCGCTGACACCGGTGCGAGACCACCTGAAGGGCTGCAGGCGCGAGCCACAGGGCCACAGCGATGTGCCGACCGTCAAGACCTGCCGCCATCGGCGACACGCCAGGTCGGATCGGATCCCGCCCACGCGCGGGAGGCTCGTCGCCCGGGTCCCGACGGGCGGCCGGCCGAGGGAAGGCAGGAGCCGACGCCCCCATCAGCGCCCAGTCCTCGCCCATCCACCGCAGATGATGCAGACGATGAGGAGGGACTCTGGGTGAATGCCCTCGGAGAGTTGGCGGCGCAAGTGGCGGCGCTGCAGGGGCGGGGCGACCCAAGGCAGCTCAGCGCGGACTGGCGGCCCGAGACCACAGCCTGGTGCCTGGCCACCATTCAGCACTTGCAGGAGGTGTTCACGACGTGGGCAGACGCGATCGCGCAGGCCCGAGGTCAGGCGACTGACCGCGATCCCGACCATCACAGGTCCCCGCTCGAGGGTCCGGTGCCGATGGCTGATGCGGCTCCGGACGACGGGAACGGCGAGGTCGTGACGGTGCCGTCGGATGACAATCCTGGTGACGATCTGGAGGATTTCCACGTATGACGGTACTCACCGATCTGCAAGCGCTGGGCTACGCGGTGCATGTCCAGGGCGACCGGCTGCATTTACAGTGGCGTGGCGAGGGGAAGCCCCCCCGTGCACAGGTCTTGCGCCTGGTTGAGGAACTGAAACGGTGCAAACCAGAGATCTTGCGCCTCCTCAGCGGGCCTGCTGCCACCGCGGAGGGTCATGAGGGCTCCGAGCACCCGAGCATGCCGCAACCCAGGCACGCGACCCATCCGGACGGCGAGGCATCGGCCACGCCGGAGCGAACGATGCCGAATGACCTCCCGCAGGCATGCCGGAGCGTTGCCGGGGAAGCGACCAAGCCGGATGCCGAACCACTGGCGCATAATGCCCTAGGAGTCACGGCCAGTGACGGCACGCCGCCCCGAGAGACCACACGCTGTGGGTGGTGTGGGGCCGGGGCCACCAGGTTTTTGCATGTGGCCACCGCGGCAGGTCCCCTCTTCGGGACCATTTTTTGTGAGTGCCGGGCCGTCTACAACCCGTCGAAGGGCGATTGGAGCCCTGGCGAGGATGTGCGCCGAGGTAGGGACCGGCGCATCGCCACAGGACTCCGCCGGCGAAAGCCGCCGACTGATCATGTCGCGGATCGCCTGATCCCTGTGCCAGTCCCGGTGGGCAGGGGGACGGCTATGCGTCGTGCGGCACAGGCGTTGATGCCGGGCACGCGGAGCGCTCGGCCAGCGCGCCCAGCACACGGGCGACCTCGAGCACAGGGCCGCCGCAGCGGCGGACAGGGGACCAGGCCTCCCCGCACCATCGGGAGGCACGCACCATAGCGATCTCATCACATTCACGAGAGAGGAAAGGCCATGTACGAAGAGGTGATCGGCGAGCCTGAGTTGGCTGCCTTAGTGAGCGGGGTTGAGGGGATACATACCAGCATTCGGCGTCGACTGCGGCAGATATGGCCTGAGATGCCGCCCTTGATCTTGTCGTTGATAGGCGCCGGGCTGGCAGATCTCGTGCAGGACCCGACTAGCCGTCAGTTCCGCATCGAGCTACAGGGCGCGCCCCCGGGCCTGGAGCATCAGGTCATGGACCTGCATGGCCTCAAAAGGCTGTTGCCCGCGGAGCTCAAGCGCTTGCGTGCCCTGGTGACACGGTATCGCGTGCCTGACCTCACATTCGCCCTCCTCACGGATCCCGAGGTACTCTCCGCCGCCCACGCCTGGTTGGCGGGGGACGACGTCAGTGACGATCGGATCAGCTCGGCAAAGCGATGGCGGCACTGATGAGAGGAATCCCTCTCAGGTCCTGGCCAGGGCCGTCCAGGCCGCTTCCGGCATCTCACGGAGCCATGGTGTGGGCTGGAGGCGCCTGATCAGGATGTCACAGCCGATCAGCCGCCCCTGGCCACCCCAGCCCACAGAGCAAAGGTGACGCGCCCATCAGCCTCGCCGCCGCCCACTACCGTTCGTGCTGATCGGAACGCGCGCCCATCACGGCGGCGACATGGATCACAGTTCACGAAGGTCGATCGACGGGCATCAACACCTCACCATGCTCACCACACCGATGAGAAAGGACGAGGTGGCAAGGAGAAGGCATATATGAGCGATCAAGCCCTTGGCGCGCTGGTGGACGCCATTGAGGTGTTGCATACCAGCATCCGGACCAAACTCATGCAGGCCGGGCTGGAGGATTCACCGGAGGAGCAACAGAAGCTTTTTGACGTCGTCTGTCGATCGCTGAAGCGTCTCGCCCTCGATCCTGAGGGGATAGACATGGTGATCCATCCGCTGATCAGCTCCGAGATGTACGAGCGAGCGGTGGTCATCCTGACAGCGGTCGAACGGGATTTTGCCCACGAGCTCCAGCAATTACAGGACTTAGTGGCGCCCTATCGCTTCCCCGACGTCCCCTTAACCCTCTTCAGTGACCCGGATGTGTTGCGGGCGGCCAAGGAGGGGTTGGCGGCGAGAGGACGGCGTCAGCATTGATACTGTCGTCCGCGCATGATGATGCTTGATCCCTGGTACTCTACCCCGCTTCTCGACTGACGCGTTTGGGTGATGCAACACACGATGCCGGGGTTTGGGTGAAGGGAGACCCTAACCAACGTCCAGCCCTTCCAGGCCTACAAGAAGGACTAACTTTCTTGGATACCTGGAGAGCACGCGTGAGTACGGCAGGGCAGGCCGGTATGGGACTCCCACCGCTCAGTATCTGAAGGCTATGGAACGGGGCGATATCTTGAACGGTTTGTACCTGCTAGCATTGCGACAGCGCACTCGAAGCGCCGGTCACCTTGGTCCACCTCATCAACTGATAGGAGTCATCTCTGTCCGATGCCTCTAGAAAACTTGTTCAGAAACTTCATCAGTTTTTATCATCAGGCCTACCGCGCAGCGGTATGGCATTCTCGTCACGATGACCTCGTGCCGATGGAGGGTAAACAAGCATGAATGACATCTTGGCTTGGCAACGATTCGCACCACCTCTGCCAAATGATCATGGTTGCCTCGAGCAAGCCGTGAGGTCGCTCTTCCCCATTGTGCGTTTTTGTTCGCATCGAGGCGCCGGAGTGAGATTCCCTACCATGTGCAATCATCCAGGTCATCAGCGCGAGGTCGAAGACTGGCGGTGTCGCTGCTGTCAGACCGGGAGGTTCCGGAACATCCTCGGACGCTATGTCGATGTACTTACGCAGGGGCGCATGTTGCCGACAGCCTTGACCGGGACGAAGATGAAGAATCGGGCGTATCGTTTCGTTAAGCGAGGCAGCCGGCTCTACTTTAGCATCCGGCGCCATCCGAAGCATGATGAAGAGGTTTACGCGGAGATCGAGCAACGCCGGTGTTTCGACCTCCAGAGCAGAGCTTTCGTATTGGAGAAGGAGAAACATCTGGGCTTCCGCAGTGTCTTCCTCCAGGAAGCCGGATGACGTTGATGTATGACCAAAAAGGCCTGTGCGCCGATCGCCGATGCACGATTGGCGCATAGGTACCATGGCGAAGGGGCGCGGAGGGACATAACTCAAGAGATCGCACCAAAGCGATGCCAATGGCGACGGTGATGTGCATGCCAAATGTACGACTTTCCCCAGCGATGCAGCTTCCTAGCGTGACCTCTATCAAATAGGTCATCGTGCGACGCGCTGATGACATATCGCACACATGGACAAGGGCTCATCCCGTCATGCCTCTCCACCGTCAGAAAATTCTACGATTCGAGTGCCCTCTCTCGCAAAAGGGGCACGAGACCGGATCATCATTGAAAGGGACGATCGGAAGTCAGCACTCGCCGATCACTCTGGTAATCAGACCACTCCTCACCGCCGCCTCCAGAATTTCCCTTGACTTGGGGAAGGGGCTAGAGTAGTGACAAGCGAGATTTTCCGACGCCTGCCGCCCGTATCACACATGAGCAAATTCGGCCGAGGCGCACCCCTGGGGAGGAGGCTCATGCGCTGCCCGAGCTGTGGGTTCGAGAATCCGGAGGGCATGAATTTTTGTGGTCGCTGCGGGACCCAGCTCAGCCCACGCTGCCCGCACTGTGACTTCGAGAATCCGCCCGGCTTCGCGTTCTGCGGCAAGTGCGGGGCAAGCCTCGCGGAGCCCACCCCAGCCGCGCGCCCGCAAGCGCTCACCTCCCCCCTGCAAAGGCTTCAGACCTCCACACCAGCCCACCTGGCCGAGCAAATCCTCACCTCTCGCAGCGCCCTGGAAGGCGAACGCAAACAGGTGACCGTGCTGTTTGCCGACTTGAAAGGTTCCATGGAGCTGCTCGCCGACCGTGACCCAGAGGAGGCGCGCCAGCTTCTGGACCCGGTCCTCGAGCGCATGATGGAGGCGGTGCACCGGTATGAAGGGACGGTAAATCAAGTCATGGGTGATGGCATCATGGCCCTGTTCGGGGCCCCCATTGCCCATGAAGATCATGCCATCCGGGCCTGCTATGCCGCCTTAGCCATGCAGACGTCGGTGCAACAGTATGCCGGCGAAGTCCAACGCACACGTGGCGTGCCCATCCACATCCGGGTTGGATTGAATAGCGGCGAGGTGGTGGTCCGCTCAATCGGCAGCGACCTGCATATGGACTATACGGCCGTGGGACAAACGACGCATCTGGCCGCCCGCATGGAACAGATGGCGATGCCGGGCTCGATCCTGATCGCTGCCGACGTCCTGCGCTTGGTCGAAGGCTACGTTGAGGTCAAGCCGTTGGGGCCAGTGCCGGTAAAAGGGCTACCAGAACCCATCGAGATCTACGAGCTGCGGCGGGCGGGCCCGGTGCGCACTCGCCTGCAGGCGTCCGCCGCTCGGGGGCTCACCCGTTTTGTGGGGCGTGATACGGAGCTGGACACTCTCCGCCGAGCGCTGGAGCAGGCCGGCGCCGGTCAGGGCCAAGTCGTGGCGGTGATCGGGGAGCCCGGCGTGGGCAAGTCCCGGCTCTTCTGGGAGTTCAGGCAGTCCCATCCCACCCATGGCTGGCTGCAACTGGCCAGCAGCTCGGTGTCCTACGGTAAGGCCACCCCCTACCTGCCGGTCGTCGATTTCCTGAAGGCGTATGGTCAGATCGAGGTGCGCGACGAGCCGCGGCGCATCCGCGAGAAACTCACCGGCAAGCTCCTCACCCTCGATGAGACCCTGAAGCCAATCCTTCCCGCCATCCTGGCATTGCTCGACGTGCCGGTGGAGGATGCGGCTTGGCAGGCCCTGGATCCCCTCCAACGCCGCCGCTACACCCTGGAGGCGGTCAAGCGCCTGCTCGTCCGTGAAAGCCAGGTGCAGCCCGTGCTTGCGGTGTTCGAGGATCTACACTGGATCGATACCGAGACGCAAGCGGTGCTCGAGCTGCTGGTCGACAGCCTTCCGACCGCCCGGGTGCTATTGCTGGTCAACTACCGTCCGGAGTACCAGCATGGCTGGGGCTCGAAGACGTACTACACCCAGCTCCGGCTCGACCCGCTGCCGGCCGCGAGCGCCGAGGAGCTGCTCCAGAGCCTACTGGGGGATGACTCCGGTCTGGAACCCCTCAGGCCCCGCCTGATCGCGCAGACACAGGGCAATCCCTTTTTTCTGGAGGAGAGCGTGCACACCCTGGTGGAAACCGGGGTGCTGGTCGGAAGGCGTGGCGCCTATCGTCTCGAGAAACCGCTCGACACGTGGCAGATCCCGGTGACCGTGCAGGCCCTGCTGGCGGCACGCATCGATCGGCTACCGCCGGAGGACAAGCGCCTGCTGCAGACCGCTGCGGTCATCGGCACCGAGGTGCGCGGGCCGATACTGCAGGCCATTGCCGACACGTCCGAAGATGCCCTGTATTGCAGCCTGGCGCAGCTGCAGGCGGCGGAGTTCCTCTATGAGACCAGCCTGTTTCCCGAGCGCGCGTATACCTTCAAGCACGCCCTGACCCATGAGGTGGCCTATAATGGTCTGCTCCAGGAGCGGCGGCGGGTGCTCCACTCCCGCATCGTCGAGGCCCTCGAGGCCTTCGCGGGAGACTGGATTGCCGAGCAGGTGGAACGCCTGGCCTCCCATGCCCTGCGGGGCGAAGTGTGGGGCAAGGCTTTGGCCTACTGCCGGCAGGTGGGGGAGAAGGCGATGGGGAGGTCAGCCCACCGCGAGGCCGTAGGCTATGTCGAGCAGGCGCTCAGCGTTCTCCCACATCTGTCGCAGCAGCGGGACACGCATGAGC
>Ga0137407_10001289_pt1 | contig 16300 bp, 12 predicted proteins | sample CZOMad2_2_16fung_FD_108410 | JGI IMG/M metagenome (GOLD analysis project Ga0137407, IMG submission 108410) | Vadose zone soil fungal communities from Angelo Coast Range Reserve, California, USA - CZOMad2_2_16fungal (Illumina Assembly) | ecosystem: Environmental > Terrestrial > Soil > Vadose... | reverse complement strand
TCGCCTCGACGTGGGCGGGCTCGAAAACGGGCTCGTCAACCTGATCAATCGCATTCCCGCGCAACGCTTCCGCCACGCGATCATCTGTCTGACGGACTACTCGAATTTCCGCCAGCGTCTGACGCGCGGCGACGTTTCCGTGTTCGCTCTGCACAAGCCTCAGGGCAACAGCCTGGCGACCCAATTCAAGCTGTGGCGGCTGTTGAATCAGTTGCGTCCGGACATCGTCCATACTCGCAACATCGGCGCGCTCGAGGCTACGCTGCCGGCGGCGCTGGCCGGGGTCCCCGTGCGCATCCACGGCGAGCATGGCCGCGACGTCGATGACTTGGACGGCACCAATACCAGGCGCCAGATCGTACGCCGGTTCTACAGGCCGTTCGTGCACCAGTACATCGCGTTGTCCCAGGACCTTGGATCATATTTGCGGGACAGGGTCGGAGTGCCCGCCTCGCGTATTGCGCAGGTCTATAACGGAGTGGATTCCGCGCTGTTCCATCCAACCAAGGAGCATCGCGATGCCGTGCCGCACCCCAATTTCGACGGACCCGGACGCTTCGTGATCGGCAGCGTAGGGAGGATGCAGGGCGTCAAGGACCCGCTGACCCTCGCACGGGCGTTCGTGCGACTCTTGCAGGCTGTGCCCGGAGCCGAGCAGAGGCTGCGGCTGGTCATGATCGGTGACGGGCCGCTACGCGAGCGGGCGCGCATGCTGCTTGCCGAAGCGGGAGCGGGTGAGTACGCATGGCTACCCGGTGAGCGCAACGACATCGCCCGTATAATGCGCAGTTTCGACTTGTTCGTGCTACCGTCGCTCGCGGAAGGTATTTCCAACACCATCCTTGAGGCGATGGCGACCGGACTGCCGGTGCTAGCAACCGCCGTCGGCGGCAATCCTGAACTGGTCCAGGCCGGCGTGACGGGAACGCTCGTTCCGCGGAACGACCCGGAAAGCATGGCGAGCGCCATGCGCGCCTACGCCGAGAGCCCCGAGCTCTGCAGGCGTCACGGCACTGAGGCGCGGCGCACGATTGAACGCAGGTTCGGCATGGAAGCGATGGTGGATGCGTATATGACGATCTACGACGAATTGCTTGCGAGGAACGCGCGCCGTGTCCGGGCCTGAATCGAGCTAGATTGGTTCTTGGAATCGACTCACTGCAACAAATTCTTCCACTCATTCGAGGCGAACGATCGTGTGCGGAATCGCAGGCATTTTCGACGGCAGAGGCCGGCGCGAAATCGATCGCAGTCTGGTCGAGCGCATGAATTCCTCCTTGCATCACCGCGGCCCCGACGCCGGCGGGCTGCACGCGGAGCCGGGCTTGGCGCTGGCGCACCGTCGCCTTTCCATCATCGACCTCTCGACAGGACAGCAGCCGCTCTACAACGAGGACGGCAGCGTGGCCGTCGTGTACAACGGCGAGATCTACAATTTCCAAGAGCTCGCGAAAGAGCTTGCAGCCTGCGGACACAGCTTCCGCACCCGCTCCGACACCGAGGTCATCGTGCACGGCTGGGAGCAATGGGGTGCATCCTGCGTGACTCGCTTCCGCGGCATGTTTGCCTTCGCCCTGTGGGACCGCAATCGGGAAACGCTGTTCCTCGCGCGCGACCGGCTGGGCGTGAAGCCTCTATATTATGCGCAGCTGCCCGATGGCCTTTGGATCTTCGGTTCCGAGCTCAAAGCGTTGTTGGTTCATCCCAGGCTGCCGCGGGTGATCGATCCCATGGCTGTCGAGGAGTATTTCGCGTACGGCTACGTGCCCGAACCGCGCACGATCTTCAAGAACGTTTGGAAGCTTTCTCCCGGACACACCTTGAGCCTGAAACGAGGCAGCCCGGCATCGGCGCCGGTCGAGTACTGGGATGTGCCGTTCAAGACCGGTGCTTCGCCCACGGAGCAGGAGGCCAGTGAAGAGCTGATCGGCCGTCTGCGCGAATCGGTAAAGCTGCGCCTGATATCGGAGGTTCCATTGGGCGCATTTCTCTCCGGCGGCGTGGACTCCAGCGCGGTGGTCGCGATGATGGCCGGCCTGTCCACGGAACCGGTCGTCACCTGCTCGATCTCCTTCGGGGACCCGGCATTCAACGAGTCTGCCTACGCTCGAACCGTCGCGGGGCGGTACCGGACGCGGCACCACGTGGAGCAGGTGGACCCGGGTGACTTCAGCCTCGTGGACCGCTTGGCGACGTTGTACGACGAGCCCTATGCAGACAGCTCGGCAATGCCCACGTACCGGGTGTGCGAGCTCGCCAGGAAGACCGTGACGGTCGCACTGTCCGGTGACGGGGGCGACGAGAATTTCGGCGGCTACCGTCGCTACCGCTGGCACGTGAACGAGGAACGTGTGCGTTCGCGACTGCCGCTGGAGCTGCGCCGGCGCGTGTTCGGATTCCTTGGCTGGCTCTATCCCAAGGCGGACTGGGCGCCGCGGGTGTTCCGGGCCAAGTCCACCCTCGAGTCCCTTTCTCGAAATTCGGTGGAGGCCTATTTTCACAGCGTCTCCCTGCTGCACGACGGGATGCGCCGGAAACTGTTCAGCGAGCGCTTGCGCAGCGAGCTGCAAGGCTACGCGGCGGACGAGGTCCTCAAGCGCCACGCCGCGCGCGCGCCCTCGGACCATCCCCTGTCGCTCATCCAGTATCTGGACCTCAAGACTTACCTAGTGGGTGATATCAACACCAAGGTAGACCGCGCCAGCATGGCTCATTCACTTGAGGTGCGCGAACCGCTCATGGACCATCCCCTGGTGGAATGGTTGTCGAGCCTGCCGCCGGACTTCAAGCTGCGCAACGGCGAGGGCAAGGTCCTCCTGAAGAAGGCGCTTGCGCCGTACCTTCCCCCCGAGATCCTCTATCGGCCGAAGATGGGCTTTGCGGTCCCCCTCGCCCAGTGGTTCCGCGGGCCGTTGCGTGAGCCGGTGAAGAGAGCCGTGCTCGGCCCGGTGCTCGCCGAAACCGGCTGGTTCAACGCGAGCTACCTGCGCCGGCTGGTGGATGACCACCAGTCCGGACTGCGGGACTACAGTACGCCGCTGTGGACGCTGCTGATGTTCGAGTCGTTCCTTCGAAAGGTGATGGGCGCACGCGCCACCGACGAGGCACGCGCGGCAGCAGTTCATTGACTGACCGCGCAAAGGAATCGCGACGTCGCACATGAAGATACTGACCTTCAGCACGCTCTATCCTCACGCCGCCCGACCGAGCCACGGAATCTTCGTCGAAACCCGCTTGCGGCATCTGCTCGCGAGCGGCAAGGTAGAGGCAAAGGTCGTTGCGCCGGTGCCGTGGTTTCCGTCGAGCGACCCGCGCTTCGGAGAATACGCCGTTTTTGCAAGGGCGCCGAGCGAGGAGCGGCGCTACGGTATCGACGTCATGCATCCGCGTTACCTCACCGTGCCCAAGCTCGGCATGAGCATGGCCCCGTTTCTGTTGGCGGCCGGAGCTTATCCCGCGGTGAAGAGCTTGACCCGGCGCGGATGCGACTTCGAGATCATCGATGCGCACTACTTCTATCCCGACGGTGTCGCAGCGGCGATGATGGGACAGTGGCTAGACGTGCCCGTTGTCATCACGGCACGTGGAACGGATATAAACCTGTTGCCGCGGTTCGCATTGCCCCGCAGGATGATCCTTTGGGCGGCCCGGCGTGCTGCGGCTCTGGTTACCGTAAGCGCGGCGCTGAAAGCGGCGCTGACCCAACTGGGGGTCGACGCTAGCAAGATCTCCGTGCTGCGAAACGGAGTCGATACCCGGCTGTTCCATCCTGTCGAGCGTGCGTCGCAGCGCTCGCGCCTGGGGTTGACCGGGACCGTGTTGCTGATGGTCGGCAACCTCGTGGCGCTCAAAGGACACGACATCGTGCTGAGGGCGCTTTGCGAGTTTTCAGACGCGTGCCTCCTTGTAATAGGAGAAGGACGCGAGGAACGGAATTTGATTGAACTGGCTGGCGCGCTTGGGATACGGGATCGCGTCAGGTTCCTCGGGGCCATACCGCAAGAACAGTTGGCTGGGTATTATGGGGCGGCGGATGCGCTGGTGCTTGCCTCCAGCAGGGAAGGCTGGCCGAACGTCCTGCTGGAAGCGATGGCGTGCGGTACACCGGTCGTATCGACAAGGGTAGGAGGCACACCGGAAATCGTCGCCGCTCCGGAAGCGGGCGTGCTCGCAAACGAGCCGTCCGCGCACGGCATCCTAGAGGCGCTGCAGCGATTGTTCCGGAATTATCCGGATCGACAGAAAACGCGCCGCTACGCGGAGGGACACAGTTGGGGCGCGACTACTGCAGGCCAGCTGGAGCTCTTCGGCAGGATTCTCCGCACCGAGGCGGCAGGTCGCATCAACGTTGGACCCACCACAGGATTTTGACGTGTGCGGCATCTACGGCATCTTCCAGCTCGACGGCGCGCCCGCTGACCCGGCGCTGATGCCAGTCATGGGCCGCGTTGTCGTGCACCGCGGGCCGGACGACGAGGGTTATCACGCCGATGGCCCGTGCGCGATCGGCATGCGCCGTCTTTCGATCATAGATCTTGCCGGCGGGCACCAGCCGCTGTCGGACGAGGACGGCACGCTGTGGCTCGTTTGCAATGGCGAAATCTACAATTTTCGCGAGCTGCGCCAGGAGCTCGTTGCACGCGGCCATCGGTTCAGGACCGCGTCGGACAGCGAAGTCATTCTCCACAGCTATGCCCAATATGGTGACGAGTTCATCCATCGGTTGAACGGGATGTTTGCTTTCGCGCTGTGGGACGCCCGCGACCAGCGCCTGATCATCGGCCGAGACCGTCTGGGCATCAAGCCGATCTACCTTTACCGTGACGCGCGCCGGCTCGCCTTCGCCTCCGAAGCAAAGACGCTGCTCATGCTGCCGGGGGTTTCGGCGGAAATCGATCTGGACGCGCTGGGTTCCTACCTCAATCTCGGATACGTAGCGGCGCCCCAGTCGATGTTCCGTGGCATCTCCAAGCTCCCCCCCGCGAGCGTTCTTTCGGTCAAAAGCGGGCGCGTCGAGGAGCGCCGCTACTGGCGTGTTCCGGTGGCGATCGATCGGAGTCTGGGCGAGGACGAATGGGTGGAACGGATACGCGCACGCCTCGACGAAGCGGTACGCATGCAGATGGTGAGCGATGTGCCGATCGGTGCGTTCCTGTCAGGCGGGATTGATTCCAGCACTGTGGTCGGCTTCATGGCGGCGCACAGCGACCAGCCGATACGGACATACGCCATCGGATTCAAGGGAACGGCTGCGGACGACTTCTACAATGAGCTGCCCTATGCCCGCCAAGTCGCCGATCTGTTCCATACGGAGCACCACGAGATCGTAGTGCGGCCGGATATCGTAGCGCTTCTGCCGCGCCTGCTCTGGCACATGGACGAACCGCTCTCCGATACGGCCTTCATCACGACCTACCTCGTCTCGCAGTTCGCCCGCAAGGACGTGACAGTGATTCTTTCGGGCGTGGGCGGGGACGAATTGTTCGGCGGCTATTCGCGATATCTGGGGAACCATTACCAGGCCTACTTTGATCGCTTGCCACGATGGGCGCGGCGCGCGGCGCAGGCGTTGGGCAAGCGTCTGCCGAGCGACCGGCATTCATCACTCCTCAACCTCTCGCGTCTGGCGAAGGGGTTCCTGGCGACCGCGGGAATGCCGTTCGAGGAGCGCTACCGTGCGTACGTACAGGTATTCCCGGCGCAGGAGGCCCTGCAGCTGCTACGTTCCGACCAAGCGGCGCATTCGGACATGATCACGGCCGCATTCCGTCACGCTGGCAGCAGGGATGCGCTGAACCGCATGCTGGCAGTTGACGCGGAAACGCAGTTGCCGGACGACTTGTTGATGCTCACGGACAAGATGAGCATGGCGACTTCGCTCGAATGCCGTGTACCGTTGCTCGACCACGAGCTGGTCGAGCTCGCGGCAAGCATGCCGGAGGAGGTGAAAATCCGGGGTGGGAGGCTCAAGCATGCCCTGAAGGAGGCGGTTTCCGGCCTGCTGCCGCGAGACATCTTGGAGCGCAAGAAACGGGGCTTCGGTACACCTATGGGCGCGTGGCTCAAGCAGGATTTGGCGCCGCTCGTGCGCAGCCTGCTCTCGGAATCCGCTATCAAGAGCCGTGAACTGTTTCATTTTCCGGCGGTGCAGGAGCTAATCGGATTGCACGAGGCCGATCGTGTTGACGGGACCGACAGGCTGCTCGCGTTGCTCAACCTCGAAATCTGGTCGCGCCTGTATCTGGACGGCCGGTCGGCGGACGATGTGGCCGGGGAACTCAAGGCGACGCTGGTGTGAAGATTCTGTACGTTTGCCACCGGTTTCCGTTCCCTCCCAGACGCGGGGGAAAGATCCGGCCGTTCAATATGATCAAGCACCTTGCCGCCAACCACGAAGTAACGGTCGCCTCGCTCGTTCGTTCGCGTGCCGAGGCGCTTGAGGGTGCCGGAATCGCCCCCTACTGCACAAGCTACGAGATGGGCGAAGTCCGCAACCCAATCCAGGTCGTGCGCATGCTGTTGCGCGTTCCCACTCCGACTCCGTCGTCCATCGGGTTCTTCTATTCGCCGGCACTGGCGCAAAGCGTGCGCGAACGGCTAGCGCGCGAGCGCTTCGACCTGATCTTTGTCCACTGCTCGTCGGTGGCACAGTACGTGGCCGAGGTGCACGGCATCCCGAAGATACTCGACTTCGGGGATATGGATTCCCAGAAGTGGCTGGAGTATGCGCGCTACAAGCCGTTTCCCCTTTCCGCGGGCTACTGGCTCGAGGGAACGAAGCTTGCGCGCGAGGAGCGGCGGCTCGCCGCCCGGTTCGACCTGTGCACGGCAACCACGCGTGCCGAGTGGGAGACGCTCGAGAGCTATCGCACCGGCGTTGCCACGGACTGGTTCCCGAACGGGGTGGACAGCGCTTATTTCGCGCCGACCGCGGAGCCCTACGACTCCGACACGATCTGCTTCGTCGGCCGCATGGATTACTATCCCAATCAGGAGTGCATGTTCGATTTCTGCGCCCGCACGCTTCCGCTGGTGCGGGCCCGTCGACCGGGCGTCAAACTGCTCATCGTCGGTGCCGATCCCTCGCCGGCGGTGAGGAAGCTCGCAGATCTGCCCGGCGTGACGGTCACCGGCCCGGTACCCGACGTTCGTCCCTACTTGCACCGCTCGGCGCTCATGGTGGCTCCCCTTAACATCGCTCGAGGTACTCAAAACAAGATCCTGGAGGCTATGGCTTCCGGGGTGCCCGTAGTCGCCAGCCGGGTCACGGCAGGCGGAGTGGATGCCGTTGCCGGCGAACACTTTGCGATTGCCTCTACGTCTGACGAGCACGCGCAGGCGGTTCTGCGCATTCTGAGCGACCCAGCGGAGCGTCAGCGGCTTGCAGTCGCCGGCCGCGAGCGCATGCTGTCGCATCATACCTGGGAGCGGTCCATGCAGCGATTGGACCGCATCATCGACCGTTGCCTCAACTCGTGGCGCGATGCAAGCGGTGAACTGGCATGGAAGACGGGCGCGGTGACATGAGCCGACAGCGCCGTCTGCTGTTTGTCTCTTCCCGATATCTGTTCCCGACCGATTCCGGCGGCAAGATCCGAACCGTCAACATCCTTCGCGGCATGAAAGGAGGCGCCTTCGATATCACGCTGGCTTCTCCACTGCCGGCGAAAACCCGAACGGGCGATCCGGCGGAGATAGTCAGTGTTTGTGACCGCTTCGTCGGCTGGCCGGATGCAACGCGTGGCAGGCTCTTCCAGTGGACCCGGATGCGCCACCTTGCCTCGAATCTGCCGGTTGCGGTCGCAACCGATGACTCGGAGTCGGGGCGCCGGGCGATTGCACGGGAGCTTGAGCGGCGCCTGGATATCGTGGTTGTGGACTTTCCGCACGCTGCGGTTCTCGCGCCACCGCCTTATCCGTGTCCGGGGGTGATGTTCACGCACAATGTCGAGGCCGAGATTTTTCACCGTCACTCCGAGATTGCCCGCAATCCGCTGAAGCGGGCAATCTGGCGCAATCAGGCCGCCAAGATGGAACGGTACGAACGGAACCTCTTGCCGAGATTCACCTCCGTGGTGGCCGTCGCCGATCGCGACAGGGAATATTTCCAGAGCGTGTACGGCGTCGGGAGCGCCTGGACGATTCCGACGGGAGTGGACCTCGACTACTTTACCTTTGCGGAGTGTGCCGCTCCGAAGGACGGCGATGGCGGAACGGTGGTGTTTACCGGTTCGATGGACTGGATGGCGAATGTCGACGGCGTCGAGTTCTTCATGGATGCGGTATGGCCGGCTATCTCCCTAGCACGACCCGGAGCGCGGTGCGTCATTGTCGGTCGGAGCCCGCCGCGGGCTCTCGTCGAGCGCGCCCGGGGCCGAGGACTCAACTGGGAGTTCACCGGATTTGTCGACGACGTGCGGCCTTTCGTGCACAATGCGCAGGTTTTCGTAATCCCCCTGCGGATCGGCGGCGGAACGCGAATCAAGGTCTACGAGGCGATGGCGATGGGGTGCCCGGTGGTCTCGACAGGTATCGGCGTTGAGGGATTGCCCGTTGAGCATGACCGTCATTATCTCCAAGCCGACTCGGCCGATGCCATGGCGGCTGCCGTTCTCTCTTTACTCGATGACCGCGAGCGCCGCGCCCGCCTCTCTCTGCTGGCGCGGACATACGTGGAGGAGAACATGTCGGCCCGCCGCTCGGCGCGGGTGTTCGAGCAGATATGCCTTCGTGCCCTTCAAACCGCGGACGCAAGCGAGGCTTCTGGCGTGTACGCGGGAGCGCCGGGTCCGATTCTGTGAGTCTATTGAAGCGGTTTGCGGCGATGTTGCCGATTTCCTGGCAGCACGAACTGCGGCGGCGCCACTTCCAGCGAGAGATTCGACGCGGGCACTTCTATACCGACGAGAAGGAATACGCGCTCCTGGATACGCTGCTCGGCCAGGGCGATTGGGCGCTCGATATAGGTGCCAACGTCGGCCAGTACACGCTGCGTATGGCGGAGCTCGTCGGTCCCTCGGGCAGGGTCGTCGCACTGGAACCAGTGCCGGACACTTTTTCTCTGCTTGCGGCCAATGCGCGGCTGTTTGCGCACGCCAATGTATCGGTGCTGAACGTTGCGGCATCGGACCGGGTTGCCATTGCAACCATGCAGATCCCGCGATTCGCAAGCGGGCTTTCGAACTACTACCAGGCTCGCTTGAGCGCTGGCTCGGGTGGCCTCGCGGTGCTGACGATTTCAATTGACGGGTTGTCGCTTCCACCGGTGCGGCTCGTCAAAATCGACGTGGAAGGACACGAACTGCCGGCCCTGCGAGGAATGCGCGGGCTGCTGGCGCGGGACCACCCTGTGCTCATCGTCGAAACTGACTCGCGCGAAACCATGAGCTTTCTCGGTGGCCTGGATTACACGTTCGAGCGCTTGCCGGGGTCGTCGAATCTGCTCTGCAGGCCGCTGACCCCGGAGATGGCATGAGAAGACTTCTAAAACTCGAAGAGCGACGGAATTGCAGATGACTTTGATTCCCTGGCGAGTAAAGAACTTCCTGTCGGAGCATTTTCCCGTGGTCTACCATGTGGTGGCAAACGCCGGGCTCAACGGTAACAGCCGAAAACACTGGGACTCGGCTCTCGCACAATCTTGGGACAGCCGGGAACTGAAGTGGCCGACAAAAAACAAGCTGATTGGTTCGATGACGAAACCTTCGGACGCTGTTCTCGACATCGGGTGCGGAAACGGCAGCACGCTGCTGCACTTACAGGGCCTCGGCTATCGTAACCTACATGGCCTCGAGATATCGGGTTACGCAATCCAGCGCCTGCGCGAAAAAGGCATCCAGATGCACTACAGCGTGCTGCCCGCGATCGCGCTGCCGGCGGCATCAATCGACGTGATCATAGCTTCGCAGGTGTTGGAGCATGTCATTCGCCGACATCGCTTTCTGAGCGAGATGCGACGCGTCCTGAAGCCGGGTGGGCGGGCGTTTATCTTCGTTCCCGATGACTGCCTGGGGCCGATCAGCGAGCGGGAGCATGTCATCAAATACAACGCACACACTCTGCGCAAATGCCTGCAGCGATATTTTTCGATCATCAAGCTGAATAGCATGCGTGACGTAAATCACCCGATGTCGATCCTGTTTGCCTATGTTGAAAACACGGTTTCCTAGCGCGCTACCGAAAATCTTCACGGGCGATGCCGCCGACCGTACCGAACGGCCGGATTGCTCTTGGAAACTGCAATCATGAGCCTCAGGCAGGATGTGCTCGCCGGCTTCATGTGGACGGCTGGTACGCGCTTCCTCGGGCAGATACTGACCTGGGCTATTACGGTCGTTGTCATTCGGCTGTTGAACGCGAGCGATTACGGGTTGCTAGCGATGGCGACGGTATTCGTGAACTTTTTTATCCTGATGTCCGAAGCGGGACTCGGCGCAGCCCTCGTCCAGGCGCCCGACGTGGACGCTCTCAAGCTGCGGAGCACTTTCGGCGGCGTGATCCTCGTCAACTCAGCGCTTTTCGTATTGTTGGTAGCGGCTGCGCCCTTGATTGCACGGTTTTTCGAAGAAGACGATCTCGTCTTGATCATTCGAGTACTCGCGCTGCAACTCCTGATAGGGGTATTCGAGGTCATCCCGAGCTCTCTTCTTACGCGAAAGCTGGATTTCAGACCTCTTTCGATCATCGCGCTGACGGGTGTCCTGTGCGGGGGCCTGACCACGCTGGCCCTAGCGCTTTGGGGCTACGGCGTTTGGGCGCTCGTCATCGGCAGCCTGATCACTCAGCTATGGAATACGGTAGCTGTCAACGTCATGTCGCCGTTCCTGAAGTGGCCAGATTTTTCGCTGAAAGGAGCGCGCAGCCTGTTAGTATTCGGCGGCCAGGTCACCGGCGCGCGCGCGCTGTGGTTCGTGCATTCACAGGCCGACGTTTTCATTGCAGGGAAGCTGCTCGGTGCGGAATTGCTTGGCTTTTATTCAGTCTCAATCCATCTCGCCTCTCTCCCGGTCCAGAGGCTCTCTGCGGTCATCAACCAAGTCGCATTTCCTGCGTTCGCGCGGTCTCAAGACAATCCGGGCGGGGTGTCGCAATACCTCTTAGAGGCAACGCGTGCCCTCGGCTTTGTGGCGTTTCCCGTTCTGTGGGGAATGTCCAGCATCGCCCCCGAGATCGTCGCGGTACTACTTGGACCCAAGTGGGAGGCTGCAGTGGTGCCGCTGCAAGTAATACCAATAGTAATGCCGCTCTACCTGATCAGCATTTTCCTGAACACCGCATTTCAGGGAATCGGGCGGGGCGGAGTGGTGTTCATGAACGCACTAACCGCCTGCCTCGTCATGCCCGCAGCGTTCTGGACCGGAGCCGGTTGGGGACTTCTCGGTCTGTGCATTGCATGGGTGCTTGGCTTTCCTCTGGTGCTCATCGTTAACCTGCGGCGAATGCTGCCGCTCGTTTCTTTAGGATTGCGCGATGTACTGTCTGCCTTAAGGCCGGCGGCGCTGACCAGCGCCGGTATGTACGCTGCGGTCAGCATCTCGAGGTATCTTGCCGCGGACGGGCTGGCCCCGCCGCTCCTGATGGCGCAGTTGATAGCAGTCGGTGCGGCAAGTTACGCCGCGCTGGTGTGGGCCACAAACAGGACGGCGCTCGAAGAGATTGCAGGGTTGTTCGGCCTAGAGCGATTGCGCGGGAAACACGGGCGTTCGAAGGAGCCATGATCGGAATACGGACATGAGCACGCTTCTTGCGTCAGATGCGCGTGCATTCCTAGGCATCAAGGGTCATATTTAGGATTACACGATGAAAATCAGCATTTTCGGTCTTGGGTACGTTGGCGCCGTCTCCCTCGCGTGTCTAGCCCGCGACGGCCACTCCGTAATCGGCGTCGACATCGACAAGACCAAAGTCGAGTTGATCCGGGACGGCAAGACGCCGGTGGTGGAGGAGGGGATGGTCGACCTCATGGCACGGGTTGCCGCGAGCGGCAGGGTATCGGTGACGACCGACGTGATGCGGGCGGTTCTGGATTCCGAGCTTTCGCTGATCTGTGTCGGCACGCCCTCCGCACCGAACGGCAGTCAGGACCAATCCGCCATGCTCAAGCTCGCGCACGAGTTGGGTCGTGCGATGCGTGGGAAGGCAGGCGGCCACGTCTTCGTCTTTCGTTCCACGCTGGTGCCGGGGACGGTCGAAGAGGTGCTGAGGCCGATCATCGAGCAAGAGTCAGGCAAGAAAGACGGCCGCGATTTCGACGTCTGCTTCCAGCCCGAGTTCCTGCGCGAAGGCACGTCGATCAGGGACTACGACAAGCCACCCTTTACGGTGATCGGCGCCAATGGCGCGGCGCCGCTGACACGTCTGCGTGAATTGTTCGGTCATCTCCCATGCGAGTTCCACGCTACTTCGATCCGGTCCGCGGAAATGGTCAAGTATTGCTGCAACAACTTCCACGCCCTGAAGATAACATTCGCCAACGAAACGGCACGCTTGTGCGAGGCGTTGGACGTCGACCCCTTCCAGGTTATGGACCTGGTATGCAAGGACCGGCAGCTCAATATTTCACCCGCCTACCTCAAGCCCGGATTCGCATTCGGCGGCTCATGCCTGCCCAAGGACTTGCGTGCGACCCTGTATCTCGCGAAAACACATGACGTGGAACTTCCGATGCTAGGCAACGTGCTCGCTTCCAACCGCATGCATATCGAGCATGCCATAGCCAAAGTGCTTGCCTCGGGACGCCGCCGCGTGGGCATGATCGGCCTTTCGTTCAAGACTGGAACGGACGATTTGCGCGAGAGCCCGCTGGTGCAGATCGCTGAGCAGTTCATCGGCAAAGGATTGAACCTGCTCGTGTACGACCCGGAGGTGCACCTGTCGCGGCTGCTCGGAGCGAACCGGCGGTTCATCGAGCAGCATGTCCCGCACATCGGATCGCTCATGCGGGAGGAAATCGAGAGCGTAATCAGCGAGTCGGACGTCCTCGTTGTGGGCCTGAGCGATACGAAAATCTTCGAAGCGCTTGCGCGCCATGGGCGCGCAGACCAGATCATTCTCGACCTGGTCAACATTCCGCAGCGCGAGGCGCTCCGCGGCAAGCTGATGGGATTGTGCTGGTAGAAGGTGTTGAACCACAGATAAACGCGACGTATTCATTCATTCCGGGAGGCGCGTTGTTCCGTTTCGTTGGCAATCTGATCTCGCCGGCCGGGGATCGGGGAAGATTGAGCATCCTGATTTACCACAGGATGCTGGCTGCGCCCGATCCCATCCTGCACGAGGAGATCGACGCGACGACGTTCGAGTGGCACATGGCGCTGCTGGCATCCGACTTCAACGTGCTGCCCCTTGGCGAGGCCTGTGCGCGGCTGGGGCGCGGGGGGTTGCCAGCGCGCGCCGCTTGCATTACTTTTGACGATGGCTACGCCGATAACGAACGGCTGGCATTACCGATACTCCAACGATTCGGGCTGCAGGCGACGTTCTTCGTGGCTACGGGTTTTTCAGACGGTGGCGTCATGTTCAACGATGGCGTGATCGAGGCGGTGCGGCGCGCGCCGAGCGGGACGCATGATCTGTCGCGGCTCGGTCTGGGCAGGTACAGCCTGGACGACCGTGCGAGCAGGCGTGCAGCAATCGATGCGCTGCTCGAGCGGATCAAGTACCGTCCGATGGGCGAACGCGGTGCGCTGGTCGAACAGCTCGCCGCGACGATGCGCTCGACGCTTCCGAAGGACTTGATGATGCGCCCGGCGCAGATCAAACGGCTCCACGATGAAGGCATGGAGATCGGCGGGCACACTGTCAATCATCCTATCCTGGCGACGCTCGACGCGCAGCAGGCGCGGGCCGAGATCATCGACGGCAAGCATCGCCTCGAAGAGATCACCGGCGCGCCGGTCACGCTGTTCGCGTATCCGAACGGCAAGCCGAGCCGGGACTACGGACCGCGGGACGTCGAGCTCGTCCGTCGGGCGGGCTTCACTGCCGCCGTGTCGACCACAGCCGGTGCCGCCAATCGCACCAGCGATCTCTTCCAGTTGCCGCGTTTCACCCCCTGGGACAAAAGTCCGCGCCGCTTCGGGGTGCGACTTCTCGCCAACTGCGTGCGCAGCGTGCCGTCATGAGAGATATCGCCCTTGTCGTGGTCGTCGTCGGCCTCATTCCGATCATACTCAGATACCCCTGGATCGGGGCGCTGGCTTACGCGTGGGTAAGCGTCTTCGTCCCGCATCGGTGGGCCTTCGGCTTTGCCAATGACATGCCGATCGCCATGATCGTGGCAGTGACAACCCTGGCCAGCATGTTGCTGCACCCGAAACAGGTGCAGCTCCCGATGAACCGGGTCACTGTGCTGCTCATGCTGATTCCGATCTGGATGACGGTGACCCTGTTTTTCGCACTCGAACCGGACGCCGCCTATGAGCGATGGGTAGAGGTGATGAAAGTGTTTTTCTTTGCGCTCGTTACTGCCGCACTGGTGCACTCCCGCAAGCAGATGGAGGCCCTGCTCTGGGTGCTCGTCCTGTCGGTGGGATTCTATAGCGTAAAGGGCGGCATATTCACCATCGTCGAAGGGGGCGCCTACAGGGTTTATGGCCCGCCCGGCGGATCCTACACCGCGGACAACGGCGCCATTGCCCTGGCCGCAGTCATGATGATCCCCTTCATGCTTCACCTTGCCCGCTTCGCTTCGTCGAAATGGGTCAAGGCGGGGTTGCTCGGTGCCATACTACTCAGCGGCATGACTGTGCTGGGCTCCCAATCGCGGGGAGCCTTTCTGGCGGTTCTGGCGATGATGGCGTTTCTTTGGGTGAAGAGCCGCAGCAAATTGACTTTCGGACTGGCGCTCGTCGTCCTGGCCTCGCTCGCTATCGGATTTATGCCGGACAGTTGGACGAACCGGATGCACACGATCCAGACCTACGAGAAGGACGCATCGGCCATGGGGCGCGTGAATGCCTGGTGGATGCTGTTCAACCTCGCCAATGATCGGCCGCTGGTCGGGGGAGGGTTCGAGCCTTACACGCAACGCGAGTTCAGCAAGTACGCACCCGATCCGGAGGATGTGCATGCTGCGCACAGCATCTATTTCCAGGTGCTGGGCGAGCATGGCTATGTCGGGCTCGCCTTGTTCCTCTATTTGGCCATCGTAACCTGGGCCATGGGGGGGCGGCTCGTCAAAGCGAGCCGCGAACGCTCCGACTGCGTCTGGGCGGGCGATCTGGGCCGGGCGATCCAAGTCAGCCTTGTTGGATTCGCGGTTGGAGGCGCATTCTTCAACATGGCCTACTGGGAGCTGGTGTACTACGAGATCGTGATTTTGATGGCGACCTATTATCTGGTGCAGGTTCCTGAGTCGGTAGAGTTGTCCAACTTCGGTAGGCGTCCGTCGGTGGTTTGAGCCGTCGGTTGGGATTGCGCAGTGGCTTCTCCGCCGGTCATTCGGGCCGCGGCGCCGCCGCTGGCTTCCTGGCGGGTTCCGGGCTGGTCTTCTCCTTGTCTTTTAGACTGTCAAGCGCCGCCAGCCGCTGCCTCAGCACCTTCGTGTTCGGCGCGACCGACAGGCCCTTGTTCAGCCACTCCCGCGCCTTCGTGAGCTCGCCGATCTCCTTGTAATAATCGCTCATGGTGGCGTAGGCCAGCGGATAGTCGGCCTTGATGCGGATTGCTTCCTTAAGCTCGACCATTCCTTCCCCCGCCCTATCCAGCCGAATCAGGCTTTCGGCCTTCTTAGTCAGTATTTCCGGCAGCAACGAAAAATTGGGGGGTGCTCGTTGGATCACGTAATCGAATTCATTGATCGAGACACCTAAATTGTGCGTGCGATCCTGCTGGGTGTTGGAGAAGAACGCCGCACGATTGCTTGCCCTCAACCCCAGACAGTAGTGGTGCATATGGATGAATGTCTCGCCCATCGACGCCGTCCATCGTTCTATCTCGGCGCGGTTGTTGCCCCCGGGAACGACATCGCGGAAGGACTGCGTATATTTGCAATACACCGGAAGCATATAGATCTCGCGAGGGTCGTAAGTCAGCTGCGCTTCGGCGTGCAAGGGTGCGAGCAACGCGAGCACGGCCGCAGCGAAAATTTCCCAGAGTAAACGAGTCGCGGAAATGCGCCTTCGAAACGCAAACGTCACGGTCGGCCTCGTCTGCAGTTGCCTCGCGGGTCGATACAGCGCCATTTATATCACATTCCGATGCTGCTTGAGCCAGTGCTCGAGCATCATCAGCAGCCAGACCATCGTCCCGTAGTACTTGGGGTGGCTTTGGACGTGCGTGGAGGTCAGCTCGTCTATGA
>Ga0137407_10001286_pt1 | contig 16316 bp, 6 predicted proteins | sample CZOMad2_2_16fung_FD_108410 | JGI IMG/M metagenome (GOLD analysis project Ga0137407, IMG submission 108410) | Vadose zone soil fungal communities from Angelo Coast Range Reserve, California, USA - CZOMad2_2_16fungal (Illumina Assembly) | ecosystem: Environmental > Terrestrial > Soil > Vadose zone... | reverse complement strand
CAAACAGGCCGCCGTTATCAGTTTGCGCCTGAGTGAGGCGCACTTCGTCATCATAGGTAAAGCTACTATTTTTTGTGCTGCTACCGGCTGGGACAGTATCGGTACGGTTGTTGGTTTTAAGCTCCTGCACCTTGCCGTAGGTGTTGGCAATGCTGAGGATGGTTTGCTGGCCGGGGGTCTTGACCTGCAGGCTTTCCAGGTTCAACAGGCCATCGTAGGTTTTGTCCTGGATGCTGCCGCCAGGCAGGGTGATTTTGGCAGGGGCTGTCCATTTGAACTGGTTGATGCTGATGCTGCCTTCACCGGGGATGGTGACGTTTTCCAGCTGGCCATGTCCGCTGTAGCTGTAATCAACGTTTGTTCCATCAGCTAAAACCAGACGTGTCTTTAACCCAGCCGCGCTATAGGCATAACCATAGCCCAGCGTTGTGTTATTGGGGTAAGTAACCGTTTCGCTCAGTTTGCGATTGGCATCGTCATAGGTATAACGGGTACTGGTTGTCTCGTTACGGCTGTGATCAATATCACTCAATACGATGAGGTTGTCGGCAGCGTCATAGGTAAGGTTGGTGGTGCGTTGCAGTACGCTGGACGCGTCGCTTCGCTTAATTTCAGTTAGGCGATTGGCTGCATCGTGAGTAAAAATGCTTGTGTTGCCATTAGGATCAATACGCTGACTGAGATTGCCTGCGGCATCGTAACTGTATTGGTTGGTCTGGCCCAGCGGTAAAGTCTCTTTGACGAGACGGTTGTTTCGGTCGTATTCAAACTTGTTGGTATTGCCTTTGGGGTCTTTGATTTGCAGCGCATTACCGCGCGCATCGTACTCAATCTGAATTTTATTGCCCAGGCTATCGGTGATCTCGATGAGCTGGCCCAGCGCATCGTAAGCGTAGAAACTGGTCTTGCCATTGGCATCAGTCTCGCTCTTGATCTGGCCGCGTGCATCGTACTGGGTGCTGCTGATCAGCCCCTCAGTGCCGAGCGAATTCGGGTTGAGCAAGGTTTCGCTGGTGGGGCGTTCGCGCTCATCGAATTTGGTCTTCCGGGTGAAAGTCGGGTATTGCACCTGCGTCGGGTAGATCAGCGTGCCTAACTGCCCGGCATCGGTACCGTCTGCCACCGTATAGCCTTGCTGGGTAGCGTTGCCCAAGCCATCAATCTCTTTGGTCAGGCGCAGGAAGTTATTAAACTCAGCCTGCGAAGCACGGCCATCCTCATCTGTTTCAGAGGTTGGCAAGCCCTGGGCGTTGTATTGCAGCTTGAACTGCCCGCTTACCTGGTTGGTGACTTGCGTCAGGCGATTCATCGCATCGTAGGTCACCTGCGTAGCTTTGCTGCGGGCATCGGTATAGCTGGTGAGATTGCCGGCCGCATCGTAGGTGTAGGTCTGGCTGTGGCCGAGCGCATCAGTCACCTTGGTCAGGTTGCCGTTGGCATCGACTTCAAAAAGTATGCTGTGGCTGAGCGGGTCGGTATATTTAACCAGGTTACCGGTACGGTCATGGACGAATTGCCGGACCTTGCCTTCCGGGTCGGTAGTCTCACTGATCTGGCCGCTGGCATCGTAGGCGATTTGCACTGTGACATCAAGAATCACTGTACCATTCGTTTCGGTGCCACCCTTGCGGGTCATTTGGCTAATGCGCCCTGCACTATCCACTTGGTACTCGGTAATACGCTGTTCCGGCAAGCCTGCTGCCTGGGTAAGCTTGGTGAGGTTGCCGGCTGTATCGTACTCAAATTTGTTTTTAATGCCCAGTTCATCGGTGGTCTCGATGGGGTTGAGCATGCGCGCTTCATACTGGGTGCGGGTGATGGTGCCGTCTTCGTTTTGTATCTGGGTGATTTGCTCGTATTCATTCCTGGTTATCACGGTTTTGAAGCCGCGCGCATTGGTGTCGGTTTCAGAGCGGGTAGCCGGGTCGCGCTTGATCTCAAGATCGGTGCGGCCATTGACTTCATAGCTCAGCAGGTCACCGACGCGGTCATGGGTATAGTCTTCTGTGCGGCGGCCACTGGCGGTAGTAGGGCCCTGGAATTTACTATAGAAGCGCTTTTTGGCGTCGTCGTAACTGAAGGTGTAGTCGCTGATGCCGCCATCGGCTGCCGTCATTTTAATCACTGTGGTGCTATCGCCTTCATAGGCCAGTTGGGTGGCATGCGTCAGTGGATCAGTGATCTTGGTGAGGCGGGCTTTGGTGTCGTACTCGTACTGCGTATCCTTGCCGCGCACATCGGTGACCTTGGTCATGCGGCCAGAGGCATCGTAGGTATAGTTGACGCTGCGGCTTGGCAGATCGAGTGAGTTGCCGATTTGCGGGTAGTCTTTTGCCTGGACCAGAAAGCCTGCCGCATTGTAATGCAGGGTAAGCACTACCTGGCCAGTGCTGGCGTTGTTGCCGCCATCTATCACGCGTTCAATATTGTTGGCGCTGTTGCGTTGTATCCAGACGATATTGTTATTTTTATCACCGTAACGGCTCATCTGGCCATCGGCATCGTATTCAATCCAGCTGCCTTTACGATCACTCCAGCGCCAGCCTTGAACGGCGGCGGCTTGGGCCAGGTTGACGCTACCGGCTTGCGGAGTGCCGCCATTAGGGGTGCCGGTAACAGGCAGCTTAAGTGCGCTTTGTTTTTTGAGCAGATAACGGTTCTGGAAGGTGTAGCTGCCGTTAGTGCCTACATAAAGCGAGGAAAGACGGCGATAGCCTTCAAGTACTTCGGTGCCGCCACCGCTAATGCTGCTGCCACTACCGCAGCCGCTAGCCACGCTACCCAGCGCGACGCTCAAGGGTTGGCTCACCTGGTTATAGATGCGGTTAAATGGAGTATAAGCGATGGCGCTGGTGACGACCGTCGCCGTGGGGCTGACCGGAGCGGCACCTTCGACAGCGGGTTGCCAGTCTTCATCTACCCATATCCAGCAGCCTGAAGGGTCTGATGATGCAATGGACGATGATGCGCTTGAATCAGGCTGGAAGCCCTCCCCCGTGCCACCGGAAGGTTGTGCGAGAACCGGCTTGAAGCTGGCAGAGATGCCATCCCAATGCCGGTTGAAGCGCCAGCCGGTGCCGTTGAACACCCGATGCCAGCTCACTTCGCCTGCTGAGGTCTGCACCTTGATATCTACCACGTCCTGGCTGTAAGTACCGTTGGGTGGGCTGATGGTGCCTACCTGGGCATTGGTCAGGGATGGGAATGCAAGCGACGCGAACACAAGGCCAGCCAGCAGCATTACTGTACGGCAAACATGCGACCATTTATGTAGAGACATTTTAGTCATTTCATCTGTGAAATTATGCAAAGGGTTAGCTGGCATAAGCATCATTGACAGCTTCCGCCTTTGCCGTCGGGAATAAATACGCATTTCTTGCCTTTAAGCGGAATTGATGTAGCAGGGGCGCTTGTGCCGCCGCCAAAACCACCACCAAAACCACCGCCGCCCGCCGCTGCGCCGCTACCGCTGATCGCTCCACCAGTACCAGCACCGATCGCGCAAGTGCTATTGCTACTGCTGAACCACGAGGCCGAAGTGCTGCCCGGAGTGATTTGGCCATTAGCACACTTGGAGTTGTAAGTGAATGCTGTGAAATTGCTGTAGCTATAACAGCCAGCACCACTGGCGGTGCCGCTACTCGCTGTTGCATCCAGCGATTGCAGTGCAATGACACGATAAGGAATGGTGACGCGCTGCTTGGCTTCAAGACTGGACGGCACATCCACCAGGAATTCAAAACGGAGGAAAGCATCGCTCTTCGGCAGGGTCTGTTTTACATTATCCGCACGCACCAGGCCGTAGTTCTGCAAACTGAGTTCGCCGTAGTACACGTCGCCCGCATTCATCTTGGGCAGGTTGATACTGGTGGGCTGCAACACCACCACGGCTGTCGGCACATCGGTCTGAAAAGTGGCGTTGAGGATAATCTCGTAACGATCCTGGATAGTAACCTCGCGCACGCTCCATTCCACCGTCACCACATTGTAATCAAGGAACACCGGCTCATTGATGGTGATACCAGGCTTGATCTGGAAGCGGCCGCCTATTTCCTGATGGTTAGCGGCTTTGGCGCGGTACTTGTAGTAGCCTGACGGTAGGTTCTGGAATAGCGCTTCACCGAAGCTGTCAGTTGTCAGCGATTGCGTAACCGTAATGACGTCTTCGTTCTGTACCGTAATATTGGCGTTAGCCAAGCCTGCAATGAGATGGCCTTGTTTATCCACAGTCGCCGTATAAATATCGGACGTCTTGAACAATATATTGCCCTGCCCGCTCTGCGTGATGCTGACATACACATTGAGTGATTGGGTAGGCACATTGTCGCCGCGCACGGTGAGCCTGAATTCATATACCCCGTCCGCCGTATCGGCAGGTGGCGTAAACGATAGATCAATAGTGCGTTTCTCACCAACCGCAAGCGTACCGCTGGCCGAGCTGGCAATACCCGCCCAACTTGGCGCGGGGGTGCCATCGGCCTTGGTAAGGGTAAATTGCAGGTTCAATGCATCCTGCAAGCCTTTGTTTTGCACGCTGACTGACTCAACCCCACTGCCGCCTTGTGCCAAACCGGTTTCCACGAAACTTGGAGTGGCTACCAGGAAGGGCTTGGCTTCAGACAAGGTGTAATCAACCTTAACCTTGGCGATAGGCGACCCGGCGTGTTCGTCGCTCAGCACATCCAGGATCACGCTGCCGGATGCCGGAGCGTCGGTGTTGGCACTAAAGGTCACCGGCACGTTGAGCGTTTGCCGTTCGACCAGATTGACTGGCACAGGCAGTTGCAGACTAACACCTGCCGGCAATTGGCCGGTAAGCTGGCTGGCGGCATTAAGCACGAAGCGCAGATTGCTTGCTGAAGTCCCCAGACCGGCCTTGGCGGTAAAGGGGATATTAAATGGATAGTTGCGCGGAACATCAAGCGTGTAAGGCGTCGGCCCGACCGTCACACGGTTAATGGTAAAGGCTTTTTGCTCGGGTCTGTCGGTAATATCCGGGTGCACTGCGCTAACCTTGTACAGCCCGGCATCTGTAAGCGTAGGCTTGAAGGTATAGACAAACTCACCCGAGGCGTCGGTAAGTACGCTCAGTACGCGCTCAAAACCTTGCTGGTTAAGGATGAGCTTCAATCGCGTATTGGGCAAGGCAACATTGGTGCTGCGATCAAGCGCATGGCCAGTGATAATCACGTCCTGGTCGCCGAACGAGCTGATTGGGCTGACGTTAGTCACTTCGCCGGTGTAGGCCGTATCAATCAGTGCGACTGTTTTTTCGGAGCCAAGGCCGGTAATCAGCACCTGATCTGGCTGGCCACTGTGATAGCGCAGCTTGTCTACTTCCAGCTTAACGCGAATGCTATTGGGGCTGGAAACCGGCACGTTAAGGTCGAACACATCAGAAGTGTAGCTCGCCCCTGCCGGAATACGGGCAACGGTCAGGCCGTTGGTAAGCGTGACCACATTGGCACCGAAGACTTGTTTGTATGGCTGGGTGGCCAGCACGTTACCGTCGGCATCCAGAATCTTGAAACGCAGCTCGGTTGAATCCTTGGTGCCGTTAACGGTGGCAGTGAGCAGTTCTATATCCACTTCGGTGGTATTTTCGATAGTCAGTTTCACCTTGCCTACACCACCGCGGGTAAACTCATCAGTGGCCATGCCAACCACTAACGAGCTATCACTTACGCTGATGGTTTCGTTGCGTGAAACCTTAACCAGCTCACCTTCATTGGGCACAATCTCCACGCCGACTTGCGCAACAGCCTGGGTAGGCATATCGGTATAGCCGCCGACAATGACAGTCACCAACCTCGTTTCATTGGCTGCCAGGGTGATAGGGTCGGACTTGTGATCCAGGAATTGTGTGGAGTCCTTGTTGATCGGCAACCGTACCACAACGCGCACATTATTAAGGGTGGTTAGCGATGTATTAACCACCTGTACTTGCAGCTTATTCATGATCCCACGCTTAACCGGTAAGCCAGAGGCAATCTGCGTAGCAATATTAGGCAGCAACAGGCTGTGTGGCATTTCCACGCCATTGGCATCTACTGTAGCAATGGTGTAGGGGCGCTCACCCGAAGTGTAGCCAGTATCGGTATAGCTGGTACCGGTTATTGGGCTTGCAGTCAGCTTGGTCTTGCTGGCATCCGGGCCAACATACACCAGATAACCCGCCACATTGCCATTAGGCGCAGTCCAGGAAATAACGGGAAGATTACTGCCCAGCTGTTCGATATTGAGATTGGATACCGGCAGCAAACTCGCATTCAGATAAGCAGAGTTGGAGATAGCGGATTCGTTGCCTGCTGCATCCAGCGAAGTCACGACATAAGCACCCTGGGTGGGCGATGGACTTAGATCAACCGTGATCGGCTGCTTGATGCCGGTCTTGATTGGCGTTAAGCCCGTGATACTGGTAATGCTGGTGCCGGTTGCCCGATACAGGTTGTAACTGGCAACCGTACTGGCAAGCGGCGGCTGCCATGAGGCCACAATACCTTGGCCGGTAAGCGAAAGGGTAAGGTTTTGTGGGACGCCGGGCGCACTGGCACTGGCAATCACACTGACTGCTGCGCTTTGGCCGGACAACGATTCCTGCTCATTGGTCTGACGTACTGTAGCAACAGCGTATTTATAAGTACCATCCTGCGGGGTCTGGTCAATATAACTCTCGCCTGTGCTGCGGATAAGCGGCTGCAATTCAGTCTGTGCTGGAGTTTGGCGATAGATCTGGTAGCCGTTTGCGCCCTCCACGGCTTGCCAGGCAAGACTTACCTTGCCTCCAACTTGTGCTTTTGCGGTTAAGCCAATTGGCACGTTGAGCGGTGGCAGACTGCCCTGATAGACCTGGAACTGATTAAAAGCCGTAACTTTAGTGGAAACATTATCCAGATCATCAATTGCCTGGCTCTTGAAGGCGAACGACTCGGGTGCCGATAGACCAGCATCACTCGGCAAAGTGAAGCTGGCTTGCCAGGTAGTCGGATTAACCTGGCTAGCCCCATTCACGGCAATTGCGCTACGCACCGGGCCGGAAAGCAGATAGCTTAGTTGCGGCGTAGTGCCACCTTTTTGTGCTTTGCTGAAAGTAAATGTGGCTTGCAGGGTCTGCGCCGTATCATTTTTAATGGGCGAGGCAGGCGTAATCACAATATTCGATAGCGATGGGCCATCGGTATCAAGCTTGAGCGTGGCTCCGACATCAACGTCGGTGCCGCGATTGCCCACGGCATCGCGTGCCGAGAACAGTGCATTGGCAACACCAGACGGGGTACCGGCATCAACAATGAAGCTGCCGTTGTAAGTGGTGTTGTCTGTCTTGGCGAGCTCTACCGTGATCGGGGCACCACCTTGTGGCACAACAGAAAGATAGGGCGTGGCTTGCAGGGCCTCATTGAGCGTAACGACAAGATTTACCTTGCCCTGGCCGATGCGACCAGTTGCTACATCAACTTTTCCCAGCGGTGTATAGACGATAGACAGTGCGCGCGGCGCGGTATTGTCTGCGGTTGCTTGCGCTTGATTAGTTGGCACCGAGGGCGTGCCAACGGCATTCACCGCAACAACACGGTAGTACCAGGTGCCGTCTTGTGGGGGCAAGTCGTCATAAATGGCTGTAGTAATGGGGCTGGTATTAACCTTGATCGCTTCGAGGATTGTAGTAAAAGCAATCGGTGCACGATACAAGTTATAGCCGGTGGCATTTGGATCTGTGGAGCGTACCCAGGCAAGATGCACTTTGCCCAGAGCCTGCGCAGTAGCGGTAAAACTGCTTGGGCTGGCGGGAACAGAGGTATCCAAAGTGATTTGCAGGGTAGACGACAATGCCCCGGTGCCATACTGGTCAGTGGCGGTGGCTTGTATCTGGTTGCTGCCTGAAACCAGGTTAACCACAGCGGAGAAACGCTGGTCTGAGGCAGCTACCACCGCAGGCTCAACCGCTTGGCCATTCAGCAATAATTGCACAGTGCTGGCGGCTTGGGCAGTGCCGGATACCGTCAGGCTGGTATTGCGGGTAGTGGTGCCTGTGGCTGGGCTGCTAAATATCGGGGCATCAGGCACAGCGTGGACAACAGCAATGTTGTAGCTTGCAAGGCTTATGTTATTGAGCGAATCAGTGGCACGGATAGCCAGTGTGTGTGTGCCATTGGCAATGCTGGTGAGATTAAGCGTTGCAGTATAGGTGCTGCTGCCGGTAGCGGTGGCGTTAAGCTGGTCGTCCAGCAGCAATTCGATACGCGAGATACCGCTACGATCACTGGCGCTCATGGTCACTGAGGTATTGCGGGCTAACGTAACGCCATCAACCAGCGTCACGCCAGCTTGCTTGATATTGGTGAGTGCCGGGCCTTCGGTATCCGGCGCCGGGGGTATGCGCAATAGCGTAACACTGCGCGTTTGCTCGCTACTGCGGCCAATCGTATCGTAAGCAATGGCTTTGAATGTATGCTCGCCATCCAGGCTGCTATCGGTATTCCAGCTGTAACGGTAAGGTGTGGTGGTTTTATTGAGAACCAGCAGGCCATTTAGATAGAACTCAACGCGCGCCACACCGGCAGCATCGGTCGCCGTCACATCCACATTGATAGACTGGCTGATGATGCTGCCGGCGGCTGGATTGGTGAACGCAAGTTGAGGCGGCAGGGTATCAATGCGTGCGCCGCCGGACAATGTGGCGGTAGCTATAGTGCCGTTGGCATTGCGGAACTGGACGTTGATGACTTTAAGCCCATCGCCAGTGGAGACTTCGTATGCAACCGATGCGCGTCCATTGGTCAAGGTTTGGAAAGATACCCCTGTAAACGCATTGTTCTCGGCGATGCGGTACTCGGTAGCGTTAACGCAAGATAGCTCCAGACCAATATTGCGCTGCTCATAATACGTGGCAGGAGTCGTCAGGCGCACGGTGGGGTTGATGAGCGGTGCTGCACTTAAATAGCTACCGTAGCTCACTCCGGTTGATACGGCGTCGCCCTGACCTTGCGGATTACTTACCGGGTCATTCGGCCCGCTGATATGGCCCCACCAGTTGCCAGTTGCATTGATAGTCTCGGTTGCAGGAGTTTTATTGAGAATGGCCTGTGTGCTGTTGCCAATGAATTGCGTATTGCTGATCACCGGGCCGCTATTGCCATCCGCCTCGATACCAAACCCATTACGCAGGAAACTTGTGCCGCTGATGGTGGGCGATGCTGCGTCCAGTAAGCGCAGCCCGATAGTGTTATCCGTGATCTGCAAATATTGCAGCGTTGGGCTCAAGCTGCGCAAGGTGAGTGCCGCCCCCGGATCAACGCCGTCCCCAGCGCCGCCGTAGCGCACCGTTAAATCATTGAGGATGACCGCAGTGTCCACCGATTTCTCGATACGCAATCCACGCCAATCGCCAGCAGCCGGTGTTTGCGCAGTAGCGTTGCTTTGCCCGCCTATCGCATCATCTTTCTGGCTGGTCAGGGTAACCCCCAGACCATTGGTCAGCTTGTCGCGCACTACCAATTGGGCATCGGCACCGAATTTAACCACCACACCATCATCTATGGTCAATTCACCGGCAGGAGCAACCGTAGCCATAAGCATGAGTAGTGCGCCAGCCGCAACCCCGGAGCATAGCTTACGCACACCCCCTGTTTGCACAGGGAGCGCCACGCGGCCTTTGCCCGCAATAACTGCCCGGATTTTAGCTAGCTTGTTCATGCCTTGGCTCGATAGCCCTCTTCAGCCGTTCTCGTTATCTGTTCTCGGCGAAAACGCCTACCATCCACAGCACGCTGGTCGGCACCTTGAATTCCTTGCCGCTCACGGTTGTCAGCAGCGCATGCGAAGTGCCATCCAGCCCGGCAACAATTTCGGCTGCCTTCACCATCTCACCTTCAGCGTATTGACTCAAAGCCTCACCCATGGCGAGTGTGACGTTGTAAGTAGCCACAACCTGCAGGCCGATATGCCCTGCCGGCAAGGTCGCCTGAAAAGTCGCGGTCAAAGGATCAGCGCTGCCGCTCAGCGTACCGCTGATTTCCACGCGCGAGCCACGCTGTGGGGTGATGTATAACTTGACGCCGCTGGCTGCCGGCAAATTGCGCGCTTCGGCCAGTATCGTCACCGGACCAGTAGGGACGTCGTTCAGTACAATATCGCTGCTGCCACTTGGCACCGCTGGCGCGGCTTGGCCTGAGACTGAGGTGATTGCTAACGATGGTAAACCACTGGGCAAAGCCTGACTCAGTACTGGCGAAACATTGATAGCTACAGTGCCGACTGGACTGCCCGACGCACTTTGAGAGCTTACACTATTGACTAACGTTTCCGTATCCACCCGAACGCGCCCGCCGGAAGCAGGTGGTCCAAAGTTGGGACCCGATGCAGACAAAGTAGAAAGGTTAGACATGCTGGTTGCAATCAGATGGATAGTGCCGCCACTGCCCCCGCCGGAAGAACTATTCACGCCGCCAACAGTGATAGCAAAACCGCCAGCACCACTAGCGTGTATATTGCCGAAGCCAACACCGTTAAACATATTTAGCGATCCGCTGGTGGCAATCAGGATCGCCCCGCCGCCGCCGCCGCCGCCAAAGGCATTAGGGTTGCCCAGCAGAGTGGCCCCGCCGCCGCCGCCGGAGCCGCCAATCAATGGGATAGCGGCAATTGATCCATAAGTAGGGCCGCCGGTAATAGCAGGCTTGTCTGTAGCACAGGCGGCAATTGCAGCTTGATTTACCACGCCCGCATGACTGGCGCCCACACCGCCTTGCTGCCCGCCACCTTGCGATGTGCAGGAACGCCCCCCCATGCCGCCGCCAGGGCCGTGACCACGCTCGCCATCCATCTTGTCGACAAAAGGTTGTCCGCCGCGCCCACCCCTGAAGCCGCCCGGTCCTCCCGCACCAGGTGTGCCATTGGAATCGCCCCCTTTTCCATCGAGGTCAATGGTTCCAAAGATGCCCACAGTTCCGGTCGCCAGCATCACTACCGGGGTATTGGCAGTATTCGCCTTGAAGGTTAATGTTGCGCCAGCGGCTACAGTAATAGTGGTGTAATTAAAGATGCCGGATGGCGGCACCTGCAAAGTAGTGTTAGCTGTAATGTTTAATGCGCCATCCGCACCGGTGGAACCAGAATTGAAAGCATAGGCCGGCGCCGTGACCAGCAATAAGCTCCAGATATAAATAGCACTTCGTTTCATGATAATTTCCTTTTCCATTAACCAAATTTAGTTACTCAATTTAAAATCCAGCTTTAATTTCAATGTTTCTAACTACCAAGCCTTAAGCTATTGTGTGATAACGATCGCCAAATATTTAAGGCACTATTGGCCCCACCTGCACCCCTAAATCACCTGATACAAATACATCTCCGGTAGCAATCGGGCTATCCGCATACTGCCCTACCAACACCCCTACATCGGTGGAAAAAAAGGTGTCCCCCGCTGTGATTGGGCTATCCGCATACTGCCCTACCAACACCCCTACATCGGTGGAGAAAAAGGTGTCCCCCGCTGTGATTGGGCTATCCGAATATTGCCCCACCAACACCCCTACATCGGTAGAGAAGAAGGTATCCCCTACAGTAATCGGGCTATCCGCATATTGCCCCACCAATACCCCTACATCGGTGGAGAAAAAGGTGTCCCCCGCTGTGATTGGGCTATCCGCATACTGCCCTACCAATACCCCCACATCTGCCGAATAACCCGAGCCCAGGGAAGCAACGTCAGTGCTGACAAATACCGTAGTAGTAACGGCAGCCAATGGCTCTGAACTGATGGTAATAGTAGTAGTGCCCGTAGCTACGCCGTGAATGGTGAAACTTGTTTCCAAGCTACCTGCCGGAATAGTGAGCGTGGTAGTGGAAAGCGTGGCGAGAGCAGTGTTGGCTATTGCCAACGTGATGGTATGGTCAATCGAATCCAGGCGATCAAGCCTGATGGTGAAACTGCCATTTGCACCGGGTTTGACCGCAACGGGCTGCGGCACAATAATTAAATTCGGCGGTGTCTGCGTCACTGCAACCACATTGAGCGCGGCATCAGGGAAACCGACACCACTGGCGCGTAATTCAGCCGTGCCTGTTTGGGTTGGGGTGATGGTTGTGGTGGCCTGTAGCTGGCCCGCCGCAATAACAACAGGAGCCGGCGCGGGCAGGATTGCGGGCGCGGAACTTGTAAAGCTTACGGTGAAGCCGCCAGTGCCTGCCGGTTTGTTGCTTTCTACCAGTACCGTACGTGGCCTACTAACTTCCGCTCGTGTACCCAACACGGCATTGGTTGATAATGAAAGCCTTAATTGCGGAAGCGCTTCTACCACTACATTGCTACTAAGCGCGGTGAAGCCAGGTGCGTTGAGGGTAAGCTGCACTGTCTCATCCGACCATGATGTAGTGCTAGTGGATTGGATAGGCAAGGTGATGCCGGTTTGGCCTTGCGGCAAAGTAAGGCTGGCTGGCAGTGCCAATTTTCCGGTGGGTGAACTTGCCGGTGTGATTATTAAGTCAGCCCCAATCGCCAGCGGTACCGAAACAGTCGCCTGGACGGTTTGGCCTGCCACTACTCTTGGGGCAGATGGGGCCAGCGTGAGCACTGAAGCAAGTACCGGTAAGGTAACCGGGCCATCGGTCAATATATCGCCGTTTGCCAGCTGTGTGCGCAAGCTGATTGCCGCATTACCCACAGTGAGCGTCGGCAAGCTTACCTGCAAGGCAGATGCATTCTGATAAACAGTCGGCGCCGCAACGCCATTAACCTGCGCTATTGTTTCGGGTCTAAAGCCAGTACCAGTGGCAACAACAGAACGTCCACTGCCCGCATATACTTTATCGGGTACCAAACTGAGTAACTTGGGACGCTGCGCAAGCACTTGCAATGCGCCAGGCAGTTTGACAGGGCCAGCAGCGGTCATCACTGCAAAATCGTAATTGCCTTCGGTTGCATTAGCCGGAATGGTTAATGTAAACGGGAAGGATGTTGCCGTACCGCCCGTACCAATCGTTGCGGAAAGATTGGTACTGGGGAAACGTGGTGCCTCTGCCCCGGTCAAACGGGTGCCAGTGGCGGTGATGGTTGCGGTTTCGCCAAATGCCACATATTTCGGACTAAGCGCAGTCAGTGTGGGAGCCACGCCCACTGAAACCACTCCCGAGGCAACAATGTAAGGTATTCCGCGCAAACCCCACTTTACAGTGCCGGTAATGTCACCGGCGGGGACTGCGGTGCCATTTAGCGTATTGCCACTGGCCTGGTTGCCAACGCCGGTAGGTGAAGCCGATAGATCAATGGTAATCGCAGCACCGAGATGATTGCGAAGGTTGAGGTAATTGAATATGGGTGCCGAACCATTAACTGCGATTCCCTTGCCATGCTCAAATAGCACATGGTCTAGCTGGGTATTGACAGTGCCAGCATTGAAAACCCATTGATCCCAATCACCGGGTGAGGCAGTTTGCCCTAGCTGTGTTTTCTCGGAAAGAACGCTGATGATGTCGGACGCTGTGCCAGCTGCCTGTATGCTACCGGCTTGCACCGTCAGCTTTGCATTCTGTCCCATGTAAACCGTGACGCCGGCATCAATGGTGAGGATTGCGCCATTTTGTACGATGACATCCCCGCTTAACACATAAGGATTCTCGGCCGCTATCCAGTGGGTGTTAGAGGCAATCGCACCTGATACAGCAGTTTGTGCTTGTGCTTGCGGCGCATGCCAAATCAGCAGCATCATTGCCACCACCACACTAAACAGACCACCGGAAATGGCCCTTGATAAGGCCTGCATCCACTTCGTCTTATTGCCCCTGCCCAACCACGCAAACGATATCATCGTCTCGATTCCGCCTGCGACCTGCGCGATGGGGTGCGGAAACATGGGCTTAAATCAGCTTTCGCCGGGCAAACGGTTGCGTTAGGTAGCTAGCAACTTGGACTGGTGTGATTTTAAAAAGGAATGGTTGTTCATCTACTGGGGCAGATGAATAAAATTTGAAAAACTGAGTTTTGGCTGCTACAAAAAGCAGATGAATGCGGCTGAAAATCGCCGCACGAAACCACCTCAGCCCACCGAAAAGATGGGTTCCCCCTGATTTAGTATTCAAAACTCCCCCCAACTTCTTCTTAATATCTTAATTGTTTTCGAGCTTCTTGTTGGCAAGGCTAGCACACACCATTAATACTCGTCAAACACCTTTAATTAAAAGTAATGCAAGGGCAATTCTTGCCTGGACTTCCCAAAGTGCGCAAGTTGATTAGGGCTGCGGTTCTTTAATTTATTTCTTTTTCAAGTATTCCTCTAGTGCAATTCGCACCAGTTCAGACCGTGATGGAATTGAACCTAATTTACTCAAAAGCTCAGTTCTTTATAATAGCCTGATCAAATCGCCGTCGACCCTGACATTTACCTGAATTCTTTCAACTGCTTTTTCCGCGCGCATTTTCTTGCTCCCGTAAACACCAAATTGAAAAATGTCTAAGGGAGGGGTGATCCAGATTGGTGATCCATTATTACGGCAAGGATGTTTGTAACTAACTGGTATGAATAGTATTTTCAAATTTTTGGTGTCCATGAGGCCAAGTCCTCTTCTGGGCACCAAACATATAACATGGCTCGCGCAAGCGGGCTATTTTTTCGTACCCGGAACAAGTGAAGCACCTGCGTGCTTCGCGCCATTCTTGGTGCTTCGTCCTCACTCGATCAGTCGCATACCGCAGTGCTTGGCGGCGTCGCGATCAAATGTTGTCGTATAGCTGCACCCAGCCTCATCAGCAAACCGCTCTATCAAACAGTCTGCAAAATCAGCCTTGCTTTCCTTGAACATCCGCAAAGCTTTCCACACGGTGTCGGCATGCGCCACAATAATTTCCTTGGTACGCAATAGCGCTTCCAATACCTCACATATTTCGCCCTTGGTTGATGCATAGCAGCCCGTCAGCACCCACACCAGCTCCACCATCGAAACAAGGCTAACGTAACCCGGCGTATCCACCGTCAGCGACTCGATCAGTCGAGTCGCTTTAGGTGACTGCCGGGATTCATCCTGAGCGACATACCGAACGAGAACGTTGGTATCCAAGCCTATCATCTTGCTTTTGCGCCGTGAGTCACGATGGCCTTATTCATTGCCGCAACCGTTACCGGCAAAGCAGGTTTGCGCACCAATCCCTTCAATGCAGTCACCGACTGAGTAGCGGCAACCAGCTCAAAACGCCCGTGCTCGACCTGAACAAACTCCACTCTATCGCCAGCCTCGACGCCGAGCATGTTCCGCACTATGGCAGGTATAGTGATCTGACCTTTGCTGGTTATAGTTGCCGTGGACATAAATGCCTCCTTTTATGGAATCCTTACATTATAGTAAGGCGCTTAAAAAGTCAAGAAGGGAGCACGGTGTAAGAAATTACGCAATGCTCACTAGTTCGCCCGCAGTCTCAATAGCACGCGCAACAATTTTCGCCAGCCTGAAACAGAAGCACCAACGCTACCGCGCCATTCCAACAACTCATCTAATGCACGCTCGGGCGTGGTGGTTTTCCCCGTCTTCAAACTGATATAGGTAGGATATGAAATCAACGCCGCAGCTACCAGTTCATCCAGCGTTCGCCGACGTGTACGGCGAGGCGTTGCAACCATATCTCTGGTAACGCCCCACCCTGCGTAGAAAGGCAGGCCATAGCACACCACCTGCTTGCCGCGCAGCAGCGCTTCAAATCCGGCAAGCGACGTCAGGGTATGCACCTCATCAACCTTGCCGAGCAAATCACCCATCGCACAATCAACCACGATCTGATCACACCATCGTGTTGCATCACCCTCATGCACGCCTTGTTTGCGCAACCCAGCTACCACATCCGGATGCGGCTTGTAGAGCAGATAAGCAGACGGATTGGCTTCGCGCACAGCCCGCAGCAACAAAAGATTTTTTTGGATTTCAGACGCGCCAAAGCGAATCGACGCATCCGACTCCACCTGCCCCGGAACCAGAATAACCCGCTGTGCCGACACCGGCCTTTGCCAAAACTCCCTGCCAACGTTGTATTTGGTTAACCCTGCCGTGACGATGCGCTCACGCAATATGGCAGCGCGCTGTTGCAGGTCAGCATTTATATTTTCTGTTTCCAGCAGATACTCCAGATCAGACCAACGGGTTGCATCGTAATAAATCCCGCGACCATCCATCACCCACGAGATGGGTTGCACCAAGTCAGCCCCTAACCCGACTGAGCGCAAAAAACCATCTTCAAGCCGAATAATGTTCACGTCAGATGGCGCGCTGTCTGGCACTTCCGCGCTACCCCACAACAACACAGTTACGCCTGCGGGAAGAGATTTTCCCTGGCT
>Ga0137407_10001282_pt1 | contig 16358 bp, 14 predicted proteins | sample CZOMad2_2_16fung_FD_108410 | JGI IMG/M metagenome (GOLD analysis project Ga0137407, IMG submission 108410) | Vadose zone soil fungal communities from Angelo Coast Range Reserve, California, USA - CZOMad2_2_16fungal (Illumina Assembly) | ecosystem: Environmental > Terrestrial > Soil > Vadose... | reverse complement strand
TACCGTCAGACCGGGACGGTCAGACGAATCAACACTCAATATTCAATGGAGTAAGTACCCAATGATAAGTCTTTTACAAATTCCCACGTGCTCCCTGCTCCCTTTCAATGGCTTCAAATAAGGCCTTGAAATTGCCTTTACCGAAGCTTTTGGCCCCCTTTCTCTGAATAATTTCAAAAAACAAAGTAGGTCTGTCTTCGACCGGTTTTGTAAAAATCTGTAACAGGTATCCTTCTTCATCCCGGTCGACCAGGATTCCCAGTTCTTTCAACGGTTCTAAATTTTCATCGATCTTGCCAACGCGCTCGAGCAAATCGTCATAATAGGAAGACGGGACTCTAAGAAATTCGACACCTCTGTTACACAACTCAGTTACAGTTTTGACAATATTATTGGTAGCCATTGCCACGTGTTGCACACCCTCCCCATTATAAAATTCAAGGTATTCTTCCACCTGCGATTTCTTTTTACCTTCTGCAGGTTCATTAATCGGGAATTTAACATACCCATTGCCGTTACTCATTACTTTGCTCATCAATGCAGAGTATTCTGTGGAAATATCATTGTCATCAAAAGTCAGGATATTGCGAAATCCCATGACCTGTTCATAAAATTGTACCCATGGATTCATCTGGTTCCAGCCCACGTTGCCTACACAATGATCAACATATTGCAACCCGGCAGCAGGCGGGTTATAAGCGGTTTCCCATTGCCGGTAGCCCGGCATAAAGGGTCCGGCATAATTTTTTCGCTCAACAAAAAGATGAACTGTTTCACCGTAAGTGTAGATACCACTAAGCACCACTTCCCCCTGATTGTCCCTGAGCTTTGTTGGCTCAAGATAATTCCGTCCACCCCTTTTCGTGGTTTCTTTCCATGCATTTTCTGCATCATCAACAATCAGGGCGATGATTTTAATCCCGTCTCCATGCAAATACACGTGATCAGCGATTGCGTTGCCGGTACGCAATGCAGTAGTAAAAACAAAAGTTAATTTGTTCTGGCGCAAAACATAACTGACTTTATCCTTTACACCCGTTTCCGGGCCGGCGTATGCTACAGACTTAAACCCAAAAGCAGATTTATAATAGTGAGCTGCCTGCTTGGCATTGCCAACATAAAACTCTATGTAATCAGTGCCCAGTAAAGGGAGAAAGTCAATTTTCTTTTGCTGCATCGTTTCAACTGTTAATATGGGATACATATCGTTAGAATTATTTTAGAAGAAGAAAAGTTTAAAAATCAATTCCGGTTCAGCATAGGCGGGGTTCCCGAAAATGCAGTATAGGTTGAGCTTATAACGCTGATGCTGCCGTGTCCATTGCAAGCGCTTCCATAAGAAGACAATAATTTCCGCGCTTGTCACCAAAGATTTTATGAGGATAATCAGGACGCATTACAAAAACAAAGGTAAAATTATTTTTGTGATACATTCAGTATGATGTTGAAGCGTGTGAAGTTAATATCGGGTTAAGAGGAAAGGGATGATGACCGTAGCGGAAATGTGGATGAAATCAAAAAATATTAATATGATATTTCCAGCATAATTGGTAAGACAGGATCATAAAATTTCACGGAACGATGTTTGCAGGCTCTTATAAAATGTAGTAGCTTGAATAATCATTGTATTACACTGCATGTATAAAAGAATAAAATCTTGTTTGGTTACAGTATTATCATTTGCATTTCTGTTGATTGGATCCGTCGTCAATATACTATCAGCACAATCAACCAGGATCCACAGAAAATTTTATATCAGTTCTTCCGGAAACGACAATAATCCAGGCACAGTTGGTCAGCCGTGGCGAACAGTGGGACCACTAAACCGGTTGCAATTACAACCGGGTGATATTATTTATCTGAAAGGTGGAAATATTTTCAGAGGGCCGGTTGAGCTAAATATGCAGGATACAGGAACTGCAAAGGCGCCTGTTGTTATCTATTCTTATGGCAATAAGCAGGCAATTATTGATGGGGGAAACGGAACTGCTATACAGGTAAACAAAAGCAGGCATATCATTATAAGGAACCTTATCGTAAAAGGCAATGGGCGAAAGAATGGGAATACAGGAAGAGGCGTGTTGGTTTCCTATGCAGGCAATATAGAAATCACCGATGTTGATGTGAGCGGTTTTCAAAAATCAGGAATAGAAGTTGCAAACTGTTCGGATATCCGGCTTAAGAATATTTATGCCCACAATAATGGTTATGCGGGCATATCTGTCCAGGGTGATCATTTTCCGCAATTAACCAACCACCGTATTTATATTGGAAATTGCAAAGCAGAGAATAATCCCGGTGATCCTACCGAACTCAAAAATCATAGTGGAAATGGTATTGTAGTGGGATTGGCAACCAATGCTATCGTCGAACATTGTGTTGCCAGCGAAAATGGATGGGATATGCCACGCAAGGGCAATGGTCCTGTAGGTATCTGGGCCTGGGAAAGTGATTCCGTGATTATCCAGCAATGCATTTCATTTCATAATCATACTTCACCGGGCGCCATGGACGGAGGTGGTTTTGATCTGGACGGAGGTGTCAGCAATTCCATTGTTCAATACAATTTATCCTATGAAAACGAAGGATACGGTTACGGCATTTTTCAATTCAGCGGCGCCACTCCCTGGCATCACAATATATTCCGCTATAATATCAGCTTCAATGATGGAAATACGACCGCCCATGGAGCAAGTATATTATGGTGGAATGGCAGCAAAGACAGCAGCCAGTTTCATGATTGTTTTTTTTATAACAATGTCTTATATAACAGTAAAGGTTATGCGTTGGGTGTTATCCCGAAAGAATATGAAAACAGCCGGTTCTTCTTTCTCAATAATATCATCGTTGCAAAAGATGAAATGATGACAAGCGGGAACATAATCACGGAACAATTTTATGGTAATACCTGGTGGTCGATCCAATCCCATTTCAAAATAAATGGCAATACAGATTTTAAAAAATGGGCCAACAATACCGGCAAGGAAAAGCTTAATGGGAAAATAGTGGGGGTGAATGCCAACCCTGAATTCGTAAATCCTGTTAGTCCCACATTAGACAATCCCCTGCTCCTTCAAAAACTTTATTATTTTCAATTACAGGCTAAGTCCCCTTTGCGCAATAAAGGGCTTGATCTGAAAAAATTATTCCATATCAATATGGGAAAGAAAGATTTTTTTGGAAACAGGGTTCCGCTCGGAGAATCCTGTGAGCCTGGGATATACGAGATGGAATGAATGTGCGAATGTGCTGATGTGCAAATGTGCGGATTCTTTAAAGCCTGCTTGCAAAAGAGAATCCGCACATCCGCACATCAGCACATTCGCACATTACCTAATCGTCCTTCCCCGAAGCTCTCTTATGCAGTTCGCTGACCGGCATATCGAGCTGCCTTCCTATAGGTTTACCATCGCGATAGGTAACAACCTTTAGCATGACAGCGTCTTTAGGAATTGATAATGGAGACGAATATTTCGGATAGAAATTATCAGGATGAGAATTATCAAAACTATAATAAATATCCAGCCCTTCTACTTCAGTAGATAATTCAACCAACAAAGAATCCCTCGCATCTTTTTTCACATTGAATATCGGATCAAACATTGCGCGTGCATATTTGATCTGTTCTATATCCATCCTTCCAAAATTGTTTTCAACTTTTTTGGCAAAGCTGTTCCAGTTCTTTTTTTCTTTTGGAGACCATACAGATTCTGCAACAGCAAGACCGCGTGGCCATACCATGTATTGCAAATGCCTGGTATTATAAATCTGTTCTGTCCATAAATTGGCTTGGCCGCCTTTAATAAATTTTGGATCTACTCCGTCAGGAACAGGCTCAAATTCATAAGTTTTTTTAAGCCGCAATGTGGCATATACCGGTGGTTCGATGATGCGGTCGCTTTGCATATAATCGATGTATACAAAGGTTGTGGGGCTCATTACAACTTCATGTCCGAGTTTAGCGGCCTCTATACCTCCTTTTATTCCACGCCAGCTCATAACGATTGCATTCGGAGCAAGTCCCCCTTCCAATACTTCATCCCACCCAATAAATTTTTTCCCCTTCGATTCAACAATTTTTTCAACACGTTTTTCAAAATAACTTTGCACTTCTTCCATCGTTTTCAATCCTTCCTTTTGCATTAATTGTTTGATGGCATCACTTTGTTCCCAGAAATTTTTTGCGCATTCATCACCTCCCACATGTATATATTCAAAAGGGAAAAGCTGGGCCAGTTCTGTAAAAACTTTGTCTAAAAAAACATATACTTTTTCATTCGCAGGGCAAAGTGTATTATCAACCAGGGCAGTGAATCCACCAGTATGCCAATCCATAATTTTTTCGCCGGACCTGACAACATATTTATCGGAACCTGGCGTACAGGATAAATCAGGATAAGCAACAATGGCAGCGAGACTATGACCAGGAATATCCACTTCAGGAAGGATATTTACAAAACGGTCTTTTGCGTATTTGATTATTTCCCTGATATCGTCCTGGGTATAAAATCCTCCGTAATTGCGCGTTTCATCAGGCGCCGGTGCAGAAAATTCTCCAAATGTTCCCACACGCTTTACATTCCATGCGCCTACTTCAGTGAGCCTGGGCAAACCTTTAATCTCTATACGCCAGCCCTCATCATCAGTCAGGTGCAGATGCAGCAGATTGAATTTATATCTCACCATATTATCAATAAAATCCTTGACCTCCTTCTTGGTAAAGAAATGGCGCGACACATCAAACATCAACCCCCTCCATCCAAAACGGGGGTAGTCTGTAATTTCTACAGAAGGAGCTTTCCATGAAATATTTTTTACAAGCGTTTTACTTTCTATTTCTTTGGGGAACAATTGCAGCAGTGTTTGTATTCCATAGAATAATCCGGCTCCCTTGTTTGCTTTTATAACAATGGCTTTGGGAGTAATGGATAAATGATATCCTTCAGCGCCAATTGTTTTATCCGGTGTTTTATTTAAAACAAGACGAATGGGAGCATTTGCAGTTTTATTGGTGATGGTAATCAGGGAACCTGTGGGAACTGATAATTTTTCTTTCAATGTATTAGCAACCTCCATCATGTCAGCACTTGCAGGAATTTCAATATTGATATTTTTAGGCAGCACAAAATAACCGGCATTATTAACAAAATTTACCGGTTCAGGAATAATAGAAACCGCCGCTTTATTATTATTATTTTGCCCGAATGTTATGATACAAAGCAAAAAAAGAGGGATAAAAACGAATAGTTTTTTCATATAGCAGTTAAATATTTGTAATGATTTGTGTTGGTGAAAATAAGTACTTTTATTTATGTTCATGAAAATTTTCAATATTTTCTTTTGTTTTGTATTCATCATTTTTGCGGCATTGCAATACAATGATCCCGATCCTTATGTATGGATGCCGATTTACTTATACGCTGCTGCATTATGTGCTTTGGCAGCGAGAAATAGATTCTATCCAAAGGCTTACTGGGTGGGTATTTCAGTATATACTGTATATGCAATCTATAAATTCTTCTGCAGGGACGGAGTACTCGACTGGATACGTTTTCACAACGGCCAGAATATTGCAGAAACAATGAAAGCAAATACTCCATGGGTTGAAGAAACAAGGGAGTTTTTTGGATTGGTGATATTGATCGTTGTATTGCTGATTGACTGGTTGTATGGACGAAAGAAAATGATTACCCGTTAATTTTTTTATCGCAAAGTTTCGTGAAGACAATGAGCAATAGGCAATAAGCAATGGGCAATAAGCAATGAGGAGTTGGCGAATTGCCCATTGCCTATTGCCCATTGCTTATTGCTATTAATATCGCTGGGATTTTATCTTCATTCCTGCCCTGCTATCATTGATCAAATCATTCAGCCTTTTTATTTGGATCGTTTCCTGTTTTGCAGTCATCACCCATCGCGTCACAATTTTCTGGTAAGAAGGAGCCTGTGATTGAAAAAATGCCCATGCTTTTTTATCGGTTTTCAATTTCTGCTCATATTCTTTTTTAAATTTTACTGCCTCATTTTCGTATGAGTAAATCCCTGATTTTTTTTCCGTCCTTTTTTGAAACGCTTCGATACCGGCCTGCGTCATCAGGCCGAGGGCCGTCAGTTCTTTTATTTTTTTTATGTTCACCAGGCTCCAGTTGCTGCTGGGTTTTCTTTGAGTGAACCGTATAAAATAACTTTTTTCATCAATGGATTGACGAACCGCATCGATCCACCCGAAACACAAGGCTTCATCAACAGCCTGCGACCATGTAACGCTGGGTTTGCTGGATTTTATTTTATAAAACCCGATATATATTTCCTTTTCTTTTGCATGATTTTTTACAAACCATTTCCTGAGATCTGATTGTTTCGCAAAAAAAACTATTTTCATGATAACAATTATGCATCAAATTTACATCATCAGCGGTTATCAATTTCTGTGGATAAGCCTGCTCAAAAAAATGGAAATTAATATCCCGGAAAATGATCTGTTTTAATACCTTTGCCGCGATTCAACTTTTATATCAAAACAATTGCTTATGAATACGTTTATTGTTCCCATTGATTTTTCAGAGACTTCCAAGAATGCTGCACGCTTCGCGGCCCATCTTTCTTCGCAGGTGCGCAATGCGAATATTGTTTTATTCAATGTATTCGATACAATCGAGGCTGGTTCCGACGGCACCCCGATGGTAAGTGACGACAATACAAGAAAAGCCATTATGGAACTGGCACTGAGAAGTGTACAAACTGAATTATTTAATCTTACCGAGGCAAGTATTTCCTGCGTAGCCGAAGAAAGTAATGATTTTGTTGGCTCCCTCGAAAGCTATGTACGCCATAATAACATTCAATTGGTGATAATGGGTATTACGGGAGCAACAAGGCTGGGACAGATATTCATGGGAAGCAATACACTCAAAGTAGTTAGTCGAAAATTTTGTCCTGTGGTCATCGTGCCACCCGATGCAACTTTCAAGGCAATGAAGAATATTATGTTTATTACCGATTTTAAAGATGTTAATAGAACTATCCCCATTGCTCCTATCAAAGATCTTCTCAATCTCTTCAAAGCTGATTTGCATATAGTAAATGTAGATAGTGAGCATTATGTTGAACTAACAGAGGAATACAAGACTGAACGTGAAAAACTGCACAAAATGGTGGGTGAATTCAATCCTGAATATTATTTTATCCGGATGTTCGATTTTATGGATGCAATCAACCAGTTTGTAGCGGATAAAAATATTGACATGATCCTCACTGTTCCCAAAAATCATTTTTTCCTGTCGAACCTTTTTAAAACCACGCATACTTCAAAACTGGCTTATCACAGCCATGTACCGATTGTGGCAATTCACTCGTAGAACCAGAAGTTTAATGTGCGGATGTGCAAATGTGCGAATGTGCGAATTCTTTTTTGCTGAGCGCTTAATAGAATTCGCACATTCGCACATTTGCACATCCGCACATTAAACTTCTGGTTCCTGCTGACTTAAACAATGAAAACTGCCTAGTCCCCAGATGATTTCCGTTGAGTCGATGCCGATGGTTTCACGTCCGGGAAAATATTGCTGAATAATTTGCAGGGCTTTTTCATCTTTTGCGGAACGAAAAGTTGGCACGATAACAGATTTGTTGGCAATATAAAAATTGGCATAGGAAGCGGGCAAACGCTGATCGTTATAAATGATTTCGTCCGGCATTGGCAGTTCAACAATATTGAGTTGTTTCCCATTCAACAAACGCATTTTTTTTAACGCTGCAAGGTTTTTTTGGAGAAGTGCATAATTCTCGTCTTTTTTATTTTCTTCCACAACAACTATCACTGTGTCTTCATTGACAAATCTTACTGTATCATCGATATGGCCGTCTGTATCATCTCCAACGATACCCTCATCAACCCATAATACCTGTTCCATTCCATAAAAGTTCAGCAAGTAATTTTCAATTTGCTTTTGACTGAGTTTTGGATTCCTGTTTTTATTCAATAAACAACAGGTGGAAGTAATGACGGTACCATTGCCATTAAAATCCACGGAACCTCCTTCCATGATAATGCCTGGATAATATACAGGAATATGAAAATGCCTGGCAATCAGGGTAGGCACTACATCATCAAGATCATAAGGAGGATATTTATTTCCCCATGCGTTATAATCCCAATCCACGATAATTTTTTTTTGAGTAGTATTGGGATTGATCAAAAATGCCGGACCATGATCGCGGCACCATGCATCATTGGTGGGGTGAAAAAAAAATTCAATTTTGGAAAGATCAGCGCCTGCTTCGGAAAGACATTTTTTTGCAAAACTTTTCATCGCCTCATCATTTACGTTGATGCAGACTTTTTCACCCAACGCAAGCGTTTTTACAAAGCGGCTGTAATATGGGTAGATGGTATGTATTTTTTCCGGCCATGATTCTTCTTTATGTGGCCAGCTTAACCAGGTGGCAGTATGCGGCGCAAATTCAGCAGGGAAATAGTAACCGAGATCTTTGGGAGTTGGAGCGGTCATTAAAAATGAGGTTTGATTTTATTAATAATCAATAGGCAATTAGCAATATGCAATATGCAATTTATTGTCTGTTGCCAATTGCCTATTGCACATTGCTAATTGCCTGTCGATTATCTTACAATTCTTCATCAATAAATCTTCTGGTAATCGGCTGATAGGAATCAATGCGCCGGTCTCTCAAAAACGGCCAGTGCGTTCTGTAGCTGTCTGTTTTTGCCGTATCAATTTCATGAACAATCACTTCTTCCTTATCATGAGTAGCCTCGTAAAGTATCGTGCCGAATGGATTGGCAATAAATGATCCGCCCCAGAATTTCATTGCGCCGTTTTGTTCCAATCCTACGCGGTTTACACTTACTACATGCACCCCGTTGGCTACAGCATGGCTTCGCTGGATAGTTTGCCAGGCATTGTATTGTTCGGTATTGGTAGCTTCATCCTGGGAGGTTGCCCATCCGATAGCAGTGGGATAAAATAAAATTTCTGCTCCCATCAAAGAAGTGATCCTTGCAGCTTCCGGATACCACTGATCCCAGCAGATCAATATGCCGATGGTCGCATATTTCGTTTTAAATATTTTGTATCCGAGATCCCCGGGAGTGAAATAAAATTTTTCATAATAAGCCGGATCATCAGGAATATGCATTTTGCGGTATTTGCCAAGATAAGTTCCATCGGCATCCAGAACTGCTGTTGTATTATGATAAATACCCTGCGCCCTTTTTTCAAACAAAGAAGCAATGATCACTACATTCAAATCCCTGGCAACCTGAGTTAGTTGTTCGGTAGCGGGACCAGGAATAGATTCTGCAAGCTTAAAATTTTCGTAGTCTTCAATATCGCAGAAATATAGAGAGGTAAATAATTCCTGCAAACAAATTATCTGCGCGCCCCCGGCAGCTGCTTCCCTGATTTTATCAATGGCTTTTTGCAGGTTGGCTGATTTGTCCTTTTTGCAACTCATCTGCACCATACCTATTTTTACTTTGCTCATTATTCGATCGGTTGAAAGTCGCAAAAATACAAGCTAATGTGCGAATTTGCTAATGTGCAAATGTGCGAATTATCTGAACCGGGATTTTATACGATTACGCTTATCATACTGATAGTATAATAATGAATGCTGCAAATAGAATAGTCGTGTAAATAAGTAAAATCCTTTAAAATCCCGGTTCAGATAATTCGCACATTTGCACATCAGCAAATTCGCACATTAATTTCTTCCCATCTGTCTTAGGAAAGCAACATGCGAAGCGATGGCAAGATGAACCCTGGGGTATTCGAGATAATTGATGCCATATTCCTTGCAGGCTTGCCGGATGATTTTGCTGATAGCAGGATAATGCACGTGGGATATTTTGGGAAATAAATGATGTTCTATCTGGAAATTCAATCCACCCACCAACCAGCTCACTAATTTGTTTTTAGTGGCGAAATTAGCCGTCGTTTTGATCTGATGAATTGCCCATTCATCTTCCATTTTACCGGTCTCATTATTAGGAATAGGAAAAGCAGTATGTTCAACCGTATGCGCTAACTGGAATACAAGACTCAGCACCAATCCTGCCACGAAAGTAAAAGTTATAAACCCGATCACCCAATTTGCAAATCCAATCATGTAGATGGGAAGTGCAACAAACAAAAAACCATTGACTATTTTAGAGCCCCAGAATATAAAATGATCTGATAATTGCATTCTTTTGAAAGGCACATCACCTACCCTGCTTTTAAAATATTTTTGATAATCGAGTACAAAAATCCATAGGATATATAACAAGGAATATAGTATCCAGAAATACAGATGCTGGTATTTATGCAGCTTGTATTTTTTTTGCGTGCCACTCATGCGCATCCATGGCTGGATATTAATATCATCATCCACACCATCCACATTGGTATAAGCATGGTGAATTACATTATGTTTCACATTCCACATAAAGCTGTTCCCCCCGAGTAAATTCAATGAAAATGCAGCCATGCGATTGACCCATTTATTTTTACTGAAACTGCCGTGAGCACCGTCGTGCATTACATTAAAACCGATAGCAGAAACGATGCCACCTAACAATACACATTCAAGCAGTGCCCACAAGGTTGCAGGCGTAAAAAACACAAGATGTATATAAACAAGTGCGAAGGCTGACATTAAAACAATGGCTTTTATAAAAAGACTTGCATTTCCGGTAGTGGATTTGCCAACATTATCAAAGTAGTCGGTAATTCTCTTCTTCAGTTCTGCATGAAATGAATGCTGTATGTTGGAAAATTTAGGTATTGGCATGAGGACAAAATTAATTCTTGTTAAAAACAGCCTGCAATTTAGTCTTTTTTCAGGCGATAATGGTGTTAAAAAAAAGAAAACATAACAACGTTTAGTTAAATGATTTTGTTGTGAGCAACCAAGGACATTAACCCTAAAAAGGCAGAACTAAAGAAAATCCTAAGTGCCTGTCAACGATCACCTACATATTGACAGTTTTCAAAATTTTATTAAGTATCCAGCTGAACAAAAGCATCAAAGCTCCGTACACCAATCATTTTTTCAGTGATAAAACCTTCAGCATAATCAACTCCGATCATTTTGCCAAACATCTGGTGTCGTCCGATAACGGACCCCAGGAAGGCAGGTGTGGAAATATAAGTTTGTGGTTCGTCCTCATTGTACGCTGCAGAATAAAATTGTGATGAATAAGCTTTTATTGATTCAACTTTTGTTTCAAATACAGGAGTGATATCGTATACAAATGAAGGAGCATAATAACGATCCTGTATAAAATGAAAGATATATTTCGGCCGCCAGTTTTCCTGGATAGTTCCATCACCATCCCTGGATTCAATTTTTCTCAACCCGCTTAAAAAACAGGCATCTTCTATGAGATGACCCGCTCTTCCGTGATCCGGGTGCCGATCATCTAATGCACTTGCCAATACGATCTCAGGCTGGTATTTGCGTATAGCACGTATCAGCAATCGTTGATGTGCTTCATCATTTTTGAAAAAGCCATCTGCCATACCCAGGTTTTCCCTTATATCCAATTGAAGAATTGAAGCAGCTTTGGCAGCTTCTTTTGCACGGAGTTCGGGAGTTCCCCTTGATCCGAGTTCGCCGCGTGTCAAATCGATCACCCCCACTTTTTTCCCTTGCATTTTTTCCATCAGCAATGTACCTGCACAACCAAGCTCAATATCATCCGGGTGAGAGGCTATTGCAAGAATATCCAGTTTCATAATTTTCTTTTGAGGTGCAAAAGTAGAGTAAATGTGCGAATTTGCTAATGTGCAGATGTGCGAATTCTGTAAGATAGATTACTCTAAAGAATTCGCACATCTGCACATTAGCAAATTCGCACATTATCCCTAACTTTGCCCTCCATAAAAATAATATACATATGGCCTACGATGTAGTTGTTCTCGGCAGTGGTCCCGGTGGATATGTAGCAGCAATCCGCGCTGCTCAACTGGGTTTTAAAACGGCGATTATTGAAAAAGAAAGTCTTGGTGGTATTTGCCTGAATTGGGGATGCATTCCCACCAAGGCATTGTTGAAAAGCGCACAGGTATATGAATACATCAAACATGCAAAAGATTTTGGTATCAATGCAAGTGGGGAGCATGATTTTCCGGCTGTGATTAAACGAAGCAGGGGTGCTGCAGATAAAATGAGCAGGGGTGTTCAATTCCTGATGAAGAAAAATAAGATCGATGTGGTGATGGGATATGGAAAACTTAAGGCAAAAGGTCAGATCGAAGTAACCGCGGCTGATAATAAAACACAAGTGGTAGAAGCAAAACATATTATTCTTGCAACAGGTGGACGCAGCCGTGAATTACCAAACCTTAAACAGGATGGCAAAAAAGTGATCGGTTATCGCGAAGCAATGGTGTTGCCTCAGCAACCTAAAAGTATGATCATTGTCGGCAGTGGTGCCATCGGTGTCGAGTTCGCGTATTTTTATTACAGCATGGGAACAAAAGTGACCATTGTTGAATTTTTACCTGCTGTTGTTCCTGTAGAAGATGAAGACATATCTAAAGAGCTGGAAAAAATATATAAGAAATACGGGATAGAAATTTACACCAAAAGTGAAGTAACCGGCGTGGATGCAAGCGGCAATGGTGTAAAAGCGAAAGTAAAAACACCTACCGGTGAGATTACGCTTGAAGCCGATATATTATTAAGTGCAGTCGGTGTATCGGCCAATATTGAAAATATAGGTTTGGAAACACTGGGCGTGAAAACAGACAAAGGAAAAATTGCGATCGATAAATATTATCAAACAAATGTGCCTGGCATTTATGCGATTGGTGATTGTGTACCTGGTCAGGCCCTCGCGCATGTGGCTTCCAAAGAAGGACTTATCTGCGTCGAAAACATAGGTTTTACAGAAAAGAAATATGCCCACCAGCCTGAGCCATTGGATTATGGAAATGTTCCGGGTTGTACATATTGTGTCCCGGAAATAGCTTCGGTAGGGCTAACGGAAAAACAGGCCCGTGAAGCGGGTTATGAAGTGAAAGTCGGGAAGTTTCCATTGAGTGCATCCGGCAAGGCTACAGCCGCGGGACATACAGAAGGTTTCATTAAAGTTGTTTTTGATGCCAAATACGGCGAATGGCTAGGGACCCATATGATCGGCTACAATGTAACAGAAATCATAATTGAAACAGTTGTAGGTCGAAAACTGGAGACAACTTACCACGAAGTATTAAACAGCATTCATCCACATCCTACCATCAGTGAAAGTGTTAAGGATGCCATTGAAGCTGCATATGGTGAAGCCATTCATTTATAGAACCATGATTTATTAGATTAAAAAAGATTATGAGGAAATCGAATAATGAATATTTTTCCTCATAATCTTTTTTAATCTAATAAAATCCTGGTTCTATCCTTCAATCATTTAATCATGGTCGAAATTTCCGTTTGGGAAAAAGAAAGTTTCTATGCACCGAGAGATGTGATCATCGTCGGAAGTGGATTCGTCGGTTTATGGTCCGCCTATTATCTAAAAAAGAACAATCCTAAATTATCAGTTTCAATAGTTGACCGGGGCATCATTCCAACGGGAGCGAGTACACGCAATGCAGGCTTTGCCTGTTTCGGCAGTGCGACCGAATTGATAGCAGACACGCTTAGCATTGGTGAAGATAAAATGCTTGATATTGTTGAGATGCGATACAAAGGGTTGAAAAAAATCAGGAAAGTTTTCCGGGATAAAAAAATCAGTTATGAAGAATTGGGTGGCTACGAGCTGATCACCGATACGCAGCAAATGAATATCAATATACTTCGCAGTAATATTGACTGGTTGAATCAAAAATTAAAAAAGATAACACGAAGGCCCAAAACTTTTCAGTTGAATGATACGAAGATTGCAGGTTTTGGATTCTCCGGCGCACATCATTTAATCGAAAATAAACTGGAAGGGCAATTGCATTCCGGTAAATTATGCCAGGCATTGTTGCAACTCATCCAGTCGATGGGAGTTACTGTACTGAATAATATTGAAATAAAGAGCTTTGAAAAAATAAACGGGAAGATTGAATTGCAAACAAATCAACCTTTCAACTTATCAACAACGAAACTGCTTATCTGTACCAATGCATTTGCCAAACAATTGTTACCTGCGATGGATGTAGAACCTGCAAGAGGTCAGATTTTGGTGACATCACCGATTGCAGGGCTTAAATTCAAAGGCACATTCCATTATGATGAAGGGTTTTATTATTTCCGTAATCTCGGCGACCGTGTATTGCTGGGCGGCGCCCGAAATAAGGCCTTCGAACAGGAACATACATACGAGTTGTCCACTTCAGATCAAATCCAGCAGGAACTGGAACGCTTTCTCCGTGAAGTGATCCTTCCAGGCGAATCTTATTCTATTGATCTTCGCTGGAGCGGCATTATGGGCATCGGTAATGAAAAGAAACCAATTCTTGAAGAAATATCCGACAATATTTTCTGTGCAGTACGCATGGCAGGTATGGGAGTGGCATTGGCCCCGGAAATAGGAAAGAAAGTTGCAGAAAGAATGAAAAACTAATGTGCGGATGTGCGAATGTGCAGATGTGCGAATTCATTAAATCAGGCTGTATAACAGCATTCGCACATCCGCACATTAGCACATCCGCACATTAAAAGTTAGTATTTTACCAGCTTAGTCACACTCCTGTTTTTCCCATCATCTGTTTTCAGATAATAAATGCCGCTCTTGAGTAATGATATATTCAGCTGCTGAACCTGTTGATTCATTCCTATAGTCATCACTTTCTGACCCATTTCATTATATATATTCAGTACGGATGTCATTCCATGTGATAAAAGAGAAGTTTGTACGAAAACAGTACCCGAAGCAGGGTTGGGATAAACTTTCACTGTTGCACTATTATTATCAAACGCAGAACCCGGTTGAAATCCCTCAGACTGATTGATGGAATTTATTGCCGTCGAAGAAAGCATCGCATTTCTTGCTCCACCGGGAGCAAATAAGCTTCGCATCCGTTCCCGCTGCCCGTTGGTGAACAAATTCATGCATACATCATCGGTAAAATCCATAAAATTCATATACATATCACCGGTAGTTCCGTTGCCACAGGTAACACGCATACCGCCGGGACAACCCCTGTTGGCGGCCTTTTGAGGAGGTGTATCGGCAACATCATCATCACCACATTCAGCATCTCCCCAGGTGTGATAAAGATTCAGCCAATGTCCAATTTCATGCGTTGCTGTGCGTCCTCTGTTAAAAGGAGCAGAGGCAGTACCATTGGTACCAAAAGCCGTATATTGAATAACAACCCCATCTTTTTGTTTTGGGCCTCCAGGGACGCTTGAATATCCCAGTACACCACTCGAAAGATTAGTAACCCAGATATTCAAATAATTGTTACAATCCCATCCGTCATCACCACCTGTAGCAGACAATTTCATATCGTCATTAATACTGAAGCCAAGTATATCGGTATACTTATGAATAATGCCTGAAGAACTTGCGCCATTGGGATCAACATTCGCCAGTACGAAGCGAATGCCGCAATCTGCCGCAACGCTGCGAAAGATAGCCGGTGTTTTGCCGGTGTCTGCATTCTGCCGGCGATAATCGCTGTTCAATACATCTATTTGAGAGCGAACCTGGGCATCGCTGATATTTTGAGAAGAAGAATGATATATTACATGTACAACAACTGGTATGGTGATCAGATCCGGCGCCTGCGTTACGGATACAGTATCATTCGTATGAGCATTTCTGCTCAGTAATCTTTTAGTGAATATTTCAATAGCAGCAGCTCTCGCAGCAAATTCCGGCGAACGCCTGAGTAGTTCCTGCCTGTATTCAGCGGAATTACATTGCTGTTGTGAAAAAACATGCAATTGCAAAGAAAGAAGCACCAGTATTATAAAAAATAATCTCATTTAGATTTTTCTTTAACCGGTGTTTCACAAGCTTGGATTTAGAGGGTCATATACATAAATATCGAACTGCAAAACAGTTGCCATGCATCAAATCAAAAAGATATTGGACGTGAAAAGTCACAGGGGGGAACTATCTTCCGGGTGATAAACCGGAAATCAAATAAACTCGGCGAAGTTTAAAACAGGAAATTGGCGGCCTTTTTAAAAAGCCTCAAACTTTGTAAACAATGAATATCACTTGGAGACAGCATCCGAGGGAAGATGATTTGTGTAGAGTGGTATTCAGATAATAAGCAATTGTAAAACAACATTTTTTTATCGATAATTCCAAATCTCTTTTTAGCAAAAAACTAGCATCCTGATAGGCTTTTGCCCCTTATTTTTGCTTTTTCCCACATTATCATGACAAAGAAAATACAAGGCATCATTCTAAT
>Ga0137407_10001278_pt1 | contig 16378 bp, 19 predicted proteins | sample CZOMad2_2_16fung_FD_108410 | JGI IMG/M metagenome (GOLD analysis project Ga0137407, IMG submission 108410) | Vadose zone soil fungal communities from Angelo Coast Range Reserve, California, USA - CZOMad2_2_16fungal (Illumina Assembly) | ecosystem: Environmental > Terrestrial > Soil > Vadose... | reverse complement strand
CTCCGCCAGGCGAATCGCGTCCTCTTCGCGCTTCATAAATGCGCCAGATCCGGTCTTGACGTCGAGGACAAGTGCATCAATCCCTTCCGCAAGTTTCTTGCTCATGATGGACGCGCAAATCAAGCCAATGCTTTCCACAGTGCTGGTGGCGTCGCGCAGGGCGTAGATTTTCTTGTCGGCGGGTGCGATCTCGGCGGTCTGACCGATCAGTCCCATGCCGCATTCGCGCAACACGCTGCGGAATTTGTCCAGCGACAGATTGACGTTGAAACCTGGAATGGACTCGAGTTTATCGAGCGTGCCGCCGGTATGACCGAGCCCCCGACCGCTGATCATCGGAACCGTCAGCCCTCCCGCTGCGACGATCGGAGCGAGAATCAACGAAGTCTTGTCCCCGACGCCGCCGGTAGAGTGCTTGTCCACCTTTTTGCCCGGCAGGTCAGACAGATCCAGTATTTGGCCGGAATGCAACATGGCTTCGGTGAGCGAGGCCGTCTCCGAAAGCGACAACCCGCGCAGCCACGTCGCCATGAGCCACGCCGCCATCTGATAATCGGGGATCTCGCCATGCGTATAGCTGGAGATCAGGAAATCGATCTCCTCGCGGGAGTGTTCACCCGCGTCGCGTTTCTTTCGGATCAGGTCAACGGCACGCATGCGTAGGTTAAAGGTGAGGCGGGAGCGTAGCATTTCTTGCGGCCGGAGGCTAGGGCCGACCTATGTCTAAAACGGACGGCGAGTAACTAGAGCGGCTGCTGCGCACCAGGGGGCAGCATCGTGAGTTGTCCGGCGACGACCCGCCATCCCCTAGGAGTGTTGATGTAGACGTGTATTACCCGCATCTGGCTGTTGAACTTCTGTTCTTTGTACGTCCCCCGCGCCGACCACAGGCAAGAGGCGATCGCCGCATCTCGATAAAACCGCACGCTGATATCCGATGCTTTAAACGCGTCATATTTCACTTCGGCGGTCTGCACCGCGTTGATGAATTCTGTCTTATTGACCGGTTGGCCACGGGATAGCGTTCCATTGAAATCATCGCTGTAAACGCGCCTGAAAAAGGTCCCGGTGTTGGTTTGAATCGCGCGCGCCGCCTCGTTTTCGAGGTTGATAATCTCCTGGCGTTCCATCTCGGGGTTGGTAACGGGAGCATCTTGATCTTGCCAATCAAGATTAAGCGTCAACCCCAGGATGAGCAGCGCTGCGAGCTTGTACATCGGATGCCTCCTTACAGCATCTTGGCATAGGAGTCCGCCGGAGCCGATGTTCGTGAACATAAGAGTTTCGTATGGAAACTGGGGCGGTTCGGCAGATTCTTTGCCGCTGGTGACGAGCTAGATAGCGGGGACGAGCGGGGCGCGCAGATTCGCTCATCGAATGTCCCCGCTTCGTCGAAGAAATGCCCGGAGGGAGGTTTCGATCCAGGCTCCGCGCATGGTGATTTCTTTGTTAGGCAGGTCGCACTCTTACACCAACGAACCGGCGTCCCACTCGCTGGTCGCGAATGAGACGCCGCTCCTTGGAGACAAACTTCGTGGTTACAACGAACGCAAGAAGTTCAACAGATCTTGCTGTTGTTGCGGAGAGATCTGGTGGAAATTGCGGATGACGTTGTTCGCTTCCGATCCCCTGCTTGCGTGCTGATGGATAGCGTCTACCAGGTCGGTGGAGCGGCCATCGTGCAGCAAGAAGATGCGCTGCCCAAGACCCCACAACGGCGCCGTCCGGAACTCGTCACCCGACGCCCCACCCTGCGAGACGCCATCGGCGAGATTCGAGCCCATGTTGTGAACGAGCAAGTCAGAGTACAGATTGGCATTCGCCATGTTCAGGCTGGGAGTAATCGACGATGTGCCGGTCTGGAGTGTCGGCGTGTGGCATAGCGCGCATCCGATCGCTCCGAAGACCTGGCTTCCATTCGCTACGGAAGTGGCGCTTCCGGGGCCGGTGGTCGACGGGGTGGGTGGCGCCAGCAGCCGCATGAACATCGAAAAGCCCACCGCGTCGCTGGACACATCTACGGTCTGAATCGCCCCGACGTTGGTCAGATCCTCCGGAGTCGGATTCAGTTTGCAGTTGGGAGGCAGGCCGATCTCGTCAGGGCTGGCGCGTTCGTTCATAAATAGTTCGTTGGTGACGCCCATTTCTACGTTGTAGGCTTCTCCGGAGAAAATCTCCAGGGACTTGTTCTGGGCCTTCCACCCGAAGCGGCTAATCGTGCCATCGTTCCCATTCCGGTTGGGATGGCCCGAGATTCCCATGAAGCTTTTGGCTCGCTCATTGGCATTCATGTTCGCAAGGATGTTTTCGTCGGAAATATTTTCCATCAAACCGGCGCCAAAAACCGGCGTGGGAATGCGGAAGATGACGTTGTTCAATCGCAGGTTATGGTTGAAATCCGGCTGTCTAATCGAGCAGCTTCCGGCGTCCGGGCGCCCCGAAATCACGAACAGGTCATGTACCCCGCCATCGGGATTGTTGGTGTTCACCGAGCCGTCGCGATTCAGGAAAAATTTGAATCGCGCTTCGCGCGCCGGCCCGTCGATGGTAATAAACGACGGAAATGGATTCTGGATCGGGTTTTGACTGGTGACCAATGTCTCGGGATTAGGACCGACGAACGGATAGACGGTCGAGCTCGGACTGGAGCCCCCGATAGTCGGCTGCGCGTGGCAACTGGAGCAGCTGTTGCTGTTGAAACGCGGCCCGAGCCCGTTGTGCGTCCCTCCCGTGACCGATTCGACCTCCTGAAAACGGCTCTTCCCATCCGTAAAATAATCGGCCTCCCCCGTTCCTGCTACCGACGGCAGTGCCAACCCGGAATCAACCGATCCGGCGCGGACTCCCGGATCCTTCACGACGAATTGCGCAAACATGACGCTCGCACTGGACAGAATCAGCAGAGCGCCGATCGACAAACCAACTTTCTTTCGACCAAGGAACTTCTGTATCCTCGTGATGCGACTTTCGAATTGCAGGGACATGGCCTGTCTCCTCCCCAAAGGAGCGCGGTGGTCCCCAGAGCAACGCTCTGGGCTGGCGGTAGACACACATCGGGCATCCGACCTACAGCGAACGAAGAACCGCTAGGACTGTGACTTACGATTCGCAGACGCTACCGACTTGGGCATCCTAGCGTCGTAACGGGCTGGCTTACTGGAGCGGGATGGTAAATACCCGTTAAGCCTGAGTCACCTGACCTGAGGTCCAGTTTTGGAACACTGACCTCTCAGGGGCCGAAAGACATCAGTTACTCTATATCTACTGTTACTATGCAGGATCACAAACGACGCTGGCCGGCTTGAGGTGTCGTTCTGCTAGAATGGCCAACGCACGAATTCGCTTTTACCTGGCGCGCAAACCAATGGGCACTGTCACAGTCGTTCTGAGGAACAAATCATGGTCGACCTGGCGCAGAGTTTCTCCCGCCGCAACTTCATAGCCCGCGGCTCATGCTTTGGAGCGTTCTACGGAATCGCAAAACTCATCCGGCTGCCGGAGTTGTCCGAAGCGGCCACGATGGACTCGCGCATTTCGCAGACTCCCATCGTAGACAAGGGCTTTGCATCCGTGCGCAAGATCGGTGACGGGCTCTACGCAACAATTTCCGATCCGTCGAAGGGTTACACAACCATATGCAATGGCGGCTTTCTGGTGGGTAAAGAGGCCGCGCTGCTGGTCGAGGGCTTCGCCAACCCGGCGGGTGCTGCCTTTCAGATGGATGCGTTCCGCACCGTGAGCAAGGTCCCGGTAAAAGCCGCGCTAGACACCCACTATCACTTCGACCACGCGTCGGGGAATTCCTTTTACGGGGCGCAGGGTGTGCCGGTGTGGGCGCACGCTTCGGTAGCCAAGCGCATCGTCGACATCTATGCCCCCATGCAGGGAGCGGACAAGGCCGTCGTACTCAAGCCCTACCAGGAGCGCTTTGCTGCAGCAAAAAACGATACCGAACGCCGCCACGCACAGAGCGATTTGGATGCCTGGACCGGCGTTTTCCAGGTTGCCAACTCAAACTTTTTCACGCTGCCCAACCATCCCATCGATCCGGCTAAATTCCCGATAACCATCGATCTGGGCGGACTTTCCGCAGTGCTCGAGTGGTACCCGGGGCATTCCGCGACCGACGTGATCGTCCGCGTTAGCGCGCAAAACATCGTCTATACCGGCGATTTGCTCTTCAGCGGCTGGTATCCCGTAGCTGTCGACGATCAAGCCACCATTTCCGGATGGCGCGCTACCCTGAAAAAATTCGCGGCCTTCGATAAAGACACCATTTTCGTGCCCGGGCACGGCCAGGTCTGCGGCCAGGAAGGCATCGCCAGTACTCGGGAGGTGTTCGACGACATTGCCGCCCAAGCCGAAAAAATGTACAAGGCTGGCGTCCCCCTCCGGGAAGCCATCGATCGTTACGTAGTCCCCGAAAAATTCAAAAATTTCCCGATCTATGCCTGGGGCTTCACCATCGGCCCCGCCTTCACCAAGCTCTACGAGGAATTGCGCCCCATCTAGCCGCCGGCGCACGAAAGGTTTAACGACTTACTTGGCTGGATTGAATGCGTCTTCCTGATCGAAGCGCGGCTGTTCGGGAAAGATCTCGTCGAAAGTGTGGATCGATTCGCTCGAAGTTCGTTGGGCGGATGCCGGTGTACTGCGGTCGCAGAGCACGGAATGCATGCCTGCGATTCGTGCGGCTTCCACTTCCGCTGCCGCATCGGAGATAAAGAGAAATTCCTCTGGTTCGCGGCCCCGCAATGCGGCGATTTTCTTATAGCTCTGGGGCGCGGTCTTGATTCCCGTTTGCGTGTCGAAGAAGCCCGCAATATGCGAAGTCAGATCTCCAGAGATCACGGTCCGAAACACCTGCTGCTGCGCCAAAGCGCTGCCCGACGAATAAATGCAGATTTCTCGTAGCTGCATGCGCCAGCGCGTGAATGCTCGCGGGATGTCAGGGTACACTTCGCCATGCAATTCCCCGTTTGCAAATCCTCCCCTCCAGATTTTCCCTTGCAGCGATTTGAGCGGCGTGCTCTTGCTGTCGTTTGTGATCAACCATTGTGTGTACGCAACGGCCGAACGCAGGCGCATCTCATCGGAACTATCTTGCCAATCCGGAGGCTGCAGTTCGGCCGCGTGGTCTTGTCCGTTCTGTGCCTTCAAAGCCGTAACAAGAGCCGCGACCTCCGGCTCCGCAATATGTCTACGCAGGAAAGACTCAACATTGCGGCTGGCGTAAGGAAATAGTGTTTGGTAGACGAAGTCGATGGGTGTGGTCGTGCCTTCGATATCGAGAAGAAGAATGCGAACTCGGTCCCAGTTGGCGGAAGACACGCGCGCTACTTCACGGATGCTTGCGGCGGGATGTACCGAGGGCCCCAGCAGACCGGCTCGTACTTGCGATCCACGCCGCTGCTCGTATAGTGAGGAGTCCAGCCGGAAATATCCTGGAACAATCGGATCGCGCGAATGCGGCGGTCGCCGCACAGATCGAACCAATGCAGTGTTCCGCGCGGCACGCAAATCAAGTCTCCGGCCTCAACCTCGAGCGCGACCACGGGACTGCTCGGCGGATGGATGTGAAAAAGCCCACGTCCGGCAACGATATAGCGCACCTCATCTTCATCATGCCGATGCTCGATGTTGAACTTAGCCAGCATCGCATTGAGCCCCGGCGTCTCGGCATGAACGTCGATCACGTCCGCAGTCGCATATCCACCGCGCTGCTTGAGCTGCTCGATCTGTGGCGCGTATGCGCTCAGGATTTGTTCCGCCGACGCGTCGGCTGTGACGCCATCGGCAAGCGGCCACCGCTCGTATTCAATCCCAATGCCGGTAAGGTAGTCCCGGATTTCGTTGTGCTCGTGTAACGAGCGTTGTCGGTCGGGAATTCGAAGGACAGCCATAACGTTGCTCTCCTAGTTCGATGCGTGCGCGCGCTAAATCGTTCGAGACCCCGCGCCGGATCGCACTAACACTTCCATGAGGAACTCTAAAATTTCAACATGCCGCTTGGCTTCTTGCAAGCTCGAACCCCACGTGTAAAGGCCATGCTCGCGTAGAAGAAATCCGTGGATGCCCGGGTTCTCGCGTAGCACATCCGTAACGCACTGCGATAACTCCACCATGTCCTGTGAATTCTCCAGAATCGGCAGCCACTCGCGATGCTGATGGGTCCGCACTCCTTCCAGCCCCTTCAACATTTCGTAGCCTTCGAGCGCGAGGCCACCCTTCGGCGCGAACGTACCAGACAGCACCGTGCTCCACACCGAATGAGTATGCAGTACCGCGCTCGATCCCAAGCCGCGAACGATTGCGACGTGCAGCAAGGCTTCGGCCGACGGCCGACCGTCACCGCGCACCACCTTAGCTGCGTCGTCCATCTCCAGAAAATGTGCGGGAGTTAAATTTCCCTTGTCCAATCCTGTGGCAGTAATGGTCAGCCGCAACGGCTGGTGGGAGACTACCGCGCTGAAATTGCCGCTGGTGCCCAAGACCCAGCCGCGCGCGTAAAAGCCACGCCCGATCGCCGCTAACTCCACCGCGAGCGATGAAAAATCGTCGTCGGTATGCTTTCCAGGGCTCAAGCCCCGCCGTTTCGCAATTCGCGGTTTGGATTTTTTGAGTTTTCTCATCCGTTGCCATTCTTCGATTGCAAGCCAAGCCGTCGCTTTTCGACAGCGAGAGCTTAGCGCCAAAAGAATAGCAATATCTACGCCGGGCAAACTACTGTTTCGCATTTCCGCCGTCAAGACCAAGTACAACGCTGCGTTCGATCAGGCAGGATGCGGTGCTTCGAGGTACGCCCATCGCTCCACGATTTTCCGGTTGGCGATGCGCCAGATCACGATGCCGCGAAATTCCAGCTTTTTCTGCTTCTCGCTATCGGTCGCCGTCCAGTGGTTCCGCACAACCACTCGGTCGTCTTCCGCGATCATGTCTTCGATCGGTGATCCACAAAATCCGCGGCGAAGTTCTCGTTTCCGATCTGGACGTTCTTCTTGTTGTCGAATTGCTCGAAGTGATTGCGGATAAACTCACTGGATTCCGCGTCGGTCGCTCCGGTCTTCACGTTGATGGAATCCACGGCCCACTCCTCACGCGCTCGCCGACTGGCCGCGGAACTCTCCCGCACACTCATCCAGGAACTCATCCATGCGGACCGCAGGACGTCCCAATAACCTTTCCAGCAGTCCGTCCACCTCGCCGCCTTGTCCGCCGCGATAGTATTCCTGGAGCTCCAGTAGCGCGGTCACTTGCCACTCCGGCATCCCTTGGTCGAGCATCGCCTTGCGCAACGCATCCATGGGAATGTCCACATACTGCGCGGCAACTCCCACGCGCCGCGCGATCTTCTCGGCGACTTCCGCGCACGTCAGCGCTTCGGGCCCGTTCAGTTCGTACGTTTTCCCGTCGTGCTCGCCGCCTCTTAGCGCCTGCGCCGCCACCACGGCGATGTCGCGCACGTCCAGATAGCTGGTTCGCGCATTCCCCGTCGCGCCGTAGAATACGCCCTGCGCGCGGATACTCGGAGCGTAGTACGTCAACACATTCTGCAAGAAGCTGTTTGGCCGCAAAATACAGTGCGCTAGCTTCGTCGCTTTCAGCTTGTCTTCCACCTTCCGATGCCAACTGGGAAACGATTTCGCATAATCTCCCGCCCCCAGCGCCGAATTCAGCACGATCCGCAGCACACCGGCTCCCTCGCACGCCTCGATCGCGTTGGTCTCCAGCTGCACCAAGTCGGGAATCGGCGAGCAAACGAGGTAAACACTTTCCACGCCTCGTAATGCCGCAGCGAGACTCGCCTTATCCGAAAAATCCGCGATCACCGCTTCGATTCCCGCGGGAACCTTTCCTGCCTCCGCCTTGGAACGGTACATCGCGCGATGCTTGCCTCCGCTTCGCGCAACCTCCGCCAGCACTACCCTGCCGACACTCCCACTAGCTCCAGTAACTAGGATCATCTGCCTTCTCCTGCGAAGAGCAGGTCACGAACGGAGCGGCGCTGGTACCAAACCGCCCGCCCCACGATTCTCGTCCCTTCGCACTGATTTTCTGAACATCATTAGGATGGTATAACCATGGTGCAGCCACCGGAAGTACGCACAATTTTGTAAGCCTGCTCAACTTGCTTGGAGGTCCCATGAAAAGCAATCATGGCTGCCCGGTATCGGGAACCATCAATTGCGTCAGCGGCAAATGGAAGGTCCTGGCTATCTGGCATCTGGGCTTCGGCGCGAAACGCTTTGCGCAGCTTCGCGATCTTCTGCCGGGTGTCAGTGAGAAGGTGTTGACGGCCCAGCTGCGCCAACTCGAAAACGACGGCATCGTTCATCGCAAGGTCAAGCAAGCGTCGCCGCCGCAGGTGACCTATTCGCTGACCAGCGCCGGCAAAGAACTCATCGAGCCCATGAGCGCCCTCTGCAAGTGGGGCACACGTCACCTCGGCATCCCGCCCAATTTCCCGCGCCACTCGAGCGTGTAGTCGTTTACCGCCAATCGGTTCATAGCCCGCCGTAGGTTGAGGTTTGGAGAAATGAGAAGCGATTGAACCCTTCGCGGCTAACACGAGGGCTACAAACGATGAAGGCTAACGACTTCGAAGATGGTCACCAACATCTGAATTTCATCTTTTCCAATGTCAGGCAGTATGAAGCTCCATCGGTGGCGGCTCGGGGCGGAGTGCCTGGTGACACGCGGCACAATGCGCGTGATGATGTTTCCAAGTTATGCCCAAAACTTCCGAGCACAAAGGGCAACGGTTTAACCAGCTGCGTCCACATTCGGGGCACTCTTTAAGGGCTTTGGACGAATACGACGCCCCTTTCGTGCTTTCTCCTAAATCGAGGACATAACGGCAGGCAGGATTTTTACAGATCAACATCTTCTCGAGCATAAAGCCTCCTTCTCAAACTTTGATGGCGTGAAACAGAGGGGTCTTAGTGCCGCCAGTGCGGGGAGTGAGCGATGAACTTATACAAGCTGTCAACCAAAGCAGCAATTCCATAGATTACGTACCATAGCGTACGGATATATGTTATGGTGCGATTGATAGCTAGATGGATACCTAGATGAGTGTCGGTTTGTTCCAGGATCTTCGCCAAGAAGGCCCGTCGAAGACGATGTCCGGAGGGATCATGAGGCGCGGGGAGAACGGTAAGGGAAAATTTCAGGGAAAAGCCCTCCTCGAAGCGTATGGGGCGGTAGGTCCCTTGCTGTCGGTGATGTTTTCATCGTCGATCGTGGGCGTGTCAGTGATCGATGCGCAGATGCGCTTTCGCGCCATCAATGGGACGCTGGCTGCTATGAACGGAGTGCCCACTGCAAGACACGTGGGAAGAAAATTGAGATACGTTTTGGGGGCGGCATCACCAAAGATCGAAAGCGCGATGAAGCAGGTGCTAGAGACCCAGGAACCCGTGTTTTTGGAATTGAGGGCCAAACTGCCGTTGCGCTCCGACGTCGGACACTGGGTGGAAAATTTCTTGCCGGTACGAGATGCGGACGGGCGCGTAACGCATGTAGCCGTAGTTGTGCTGGAAATTACCGGAAAGAGAAATCTGGAGCGGTCGCTTCACTACATGATCGGCAATTTATCGCAAATCGAAACGGCATTGAGGACCGAGTTACAGTGCGCCAGGATGATGGCTGGACGGCCGGACGAGCCTACTCGGCTGCTTCCACGCGCCATTGAGTTAGTGGAAGACTGCATCCTGGAAGCCCAACATATCAGCGAAATCGCCCGGAGCGTTTGTTCTGTGAACGTGCCTCAGATATCCACCGGTGCACAAGAACTGCTCGCGCCCGGCGGCGACACAATGTCAAGCACCGACGCATGTGACCGGGAGGAGAACCAAAGGGCGCGCCAACTGTCGCCGCGCGAGCGTAAAGTATTGCAGCTGCTGGCGGAGTGTAAAACCAACAAGGAAGTGGCTGCCACCCTGGGGATCAGCGTGCGGACGGCCGAAACCTACAGAGCGCGGATCATGCTGAAGCTTGAGTTGCACTCCATCGGAAATCTAGTGCGGTTTGCGGTGCGAAACAAAATTATTGAAGCGTGACCTCGACGCTGGCCGTCCCACATCGCCTCGATCGTTTCCGAGTACACGGCCCGGACAATTCCTCGCTGTTGGTGCGTAGTTCGCTTGAACGGAAGACCTTTTGGACTGATTAACGCAAGGCTTGAGGACTGGCCAGACGAATCAGCAGAAAAGCATGTTGGCGAGCCCTTTGCCAAACGATGCAAGACAAGTGGCTCGCCGCAATGCGTATAGCACTTTGCTACGCGTGACTTGGCTCTTTCAGCCCCCGGCGCGCAGTCTACTTATCTCGCGAGCCGTGGTCATGCACTTCCACCTTCACGCGCATCCAGGGATGGATGCAGCACTGAAAATAGTGTTCGCCTTTCGACAGGTCCGAGACCTGCAGCTGGCTGCCTTGCAGGATTCGCGTCCGGGCCACTGCGAGGTTTGAAAAACCACCGGCACATTCCGGAGCGGTCTCTTCTCCGGCGTTGAGCGGTGGAAGAAACCCGCCACCGAAATGCTTGACCTCCGTGAAGGTGTGCGGCTCGCCACCCTGGTCGACGACCACAATCGGAGTACCTTTCCTGATCCGCAGCGTGTCCGGCTCAAAGTCCCAGTTCGGGTCCGGATTTCCAGCGCCAGCCTTTGCCAACAGGTCTTGCAGCGTCGTGAATGCTCCGAGCGTGACGTTTTTGCAAAAGTCAGGCCCAAGCCCGGGATTAGGGTTCGTCTTGGGATCAGCCTTGGTAGGCGCGTTGAAGGTGGTCGGATCACATTCGTCCAGGGCCACGACCTGTACCGGCGTTGGTGAGTCATCTTGTGCAGCGCCCCTCAGCGGACAAACCAGCAGCGCGGCGATCACGCCCATCGTGTACCACCACTTCCTTGTGATTCTTGTTGATTCCCGAAAATTACCGTCACTCATTGCTTTTCTCTCCTTAGATTTAGTCGATCTCACTACTGCAAAACCCGAATGCGCCTACCGAGCGAAAGAAAATTCACTTGAGACGAAGGTTCAGCCACCAGGCGATCCATTCGCCGGAAACGGTGACCTGCGTCCCATCGGTCGGCATATCCTCCACGGGCAAAAGCACGGGACCTAGTGCACAGCGCTCCCCACGTCGTTCATCCACTGCGCCCATCTGGATTCGCGGCTGGCTGGCCACACCACCGGTGTTTGTCGCGAGCTTGCGTTCCATGATCCCCTTCCCTTTTCGTTGAATGTACCGACTTGGTTCGTGCGCATGCTAACGGCACGCGGGATGCCAGTCATGCGATTCTGCTTAGTCCTTGAATTTCAGTAGGTTTTGGCAAAGCGAAGCCTTCACCGAACTAACGATTTCTCGCGATTCGCGAAATCTCGCGAGAACGGCGTCGCGAGTCAGCGTTGGAAACGCAGGAGAGGCCCGGTGCTGCGGAGATGGACATGTGACGTCATCCAGAAATCTCCTCGCGACAAACGGATGTAATCTATCAGCATGATCCCTCCTTCTTACAAGCCGCGTAGGAAGTTCATGGAACTGGCGATCGCCGAAGCTAAACGCGCCGGCGATCGAGGCGACTATCCCATCGGCGCGGTCATCACCCGGCTTACGGGCAAACGCGAAGTGGTCATCGCCAGCGCCGGTAACCGCGTGAAAACTTCCGGATCGAGCATCAAACACGTGGAGTTGGAAACGCTCAAATACGTCTCCAGCGGTTACGGCCGCTATTTGCCCGACTTCATCCTTTACTCCACCCACGAGCCCTGCGCCATGTGCGCCGGCGCCTGCGTGTGGTCTAGAATTGGCGCGGTCGTCTACGGCGTTTCTCAGGAAGACATCGAAGCGTATGGCCGCAAATGCGGCACGGATGACTACAAATGGCGAGCGTGTCTCATTCCCTGCCGCCTCGTCTTCGAGAAGGGCCATCACCTGATTCCCGTCACCGGCGGTTTCCTCCGGCAAGAGTGCCAGAAGCTGTTCAGCTACAGAACCACTACGAATCGGTAAACGGGTGCGAGTTGGCGAATTGCTGGCACAGCCGCAGCCATTCTCGTTGCCATTTCGATGGTTGAGGTTGATGCGTTAGGAAAATGTAAGCGCGATAAGGCTGGTATTGGAAGTGTTTCGCGGTGCCGGGCAGCAGCGGTTTCTTCGGCGCGGCGTTGCTGGCGATGATTCGGTGCGCGATCTTAACCGTCCGTGCTAGTGCGGCTTGGCTTGGCGCGCCACGGTCTGCCCTTCGGCCATTACCCCTTGGAAAGCTTTCTCGGTGTCAGTCGTCAGTTTCACGATCTGTTGTGCTCTCCCCGCCAGTTCCTGCGCACGCGGATCACTAGCATCGATTTTTCCGTGATTTTCCGACTGCAGGAATTCCATGTCCGCAAGGACTTGCTTCATGGCCTCGATCAATTGCCGCGAACGAGCGACGTAGCTCAACTTCGCGGAAAACAGTTTGTATTCCCAATCGCGGCGCCCCGGGAAATCTTCCGTGCCCTTCAAGACGAGTTGCGCCAGTTGCGCCCGGTCCAGAGAAGCTAAACGATCCAGCGCGACTTCGGTATCGCGCAATTTGCTCCACGGATCGTTCGTGGCATCCGCCTTGCCGGAAAGATCGGGAGCGGCCAAACTAGGGGCGGCAATTCCGGATCCTCCAGCCGCGGAAATCATGTTGTCTTCGGTGATGACCGCTTTCGTCGATGCCGCGGTCTTATCTTTTTCTTTGCCCTTGTCCTTGCGGGCCTGGCGCGCTGCGTCGGCCACCGACGGCTGCGCATCTTGCGCGCGCGCTGCCAGTGACGACAACAAAAAGCATGCAAGCACCGCCAGAAAACTCAATTCCCGCTTACTAAGTTTCAACAGCACAGTCGCCTCCGCCGCATTTCTCGCAGCAAGAACGTTTCGGGAACGCCGTCCGCAACTTTCGTCCTTGGGCGTAATTCCCCGCCGTGATATTCGCGTGAAAGGCAGCCAGACAGCCATAGGACAATGGTACTGCGATGGCCTATGCGGCAACGCCAAACGCCTCTTTTCTCCGTTGTGAGCCGATCGTATTCAGTCGATCCCTTCGCGGCGCAGGGGAGTGTTCGGGTCGCGCTGCGAGATTTCAAAGGCGATGCGCTGCGTCTCGTTGTGAATCAGGCCGTTCGTAGCCAGAATCATTGGGCCACCCAGGCGGTACGGCTCTCCGGAGAAATCGCTGACCTTTCCACCTGCTTCCTCGACCAAAAGCATCCCCGCGGCCACGTCCCATCGGTTGAGACCAAATTCCCAGAAGGCTTCGAAGCGGCCGGCGGCCACGCTGGCGAGATCGAGAGCGGCGGAACCGTCGCGGCGGACCCCGTGCGAGCGGAGCGTGAAATCCCAATAGTAGTGAATGTTGGGGCTGGCCATGCGCTTGTGCGCGGGAAATCCGGTGCAAAGCAAGCTGGTCGAGAGCGTTTCAATCTTGGAGACACGGATCGGCCTGCCGTTGAGGGCGGCGCCTTCGCCGCGAGCAGACGTAAAAAGTTCATTAGCAATGGGGTTGTACACTACGCCGGCCAGAATCGAATCGCGCTGCGCCAGCGCGATCGAGACGCAGAAGCAGGGATAGCCGTGCGCGAAATTCGTCGTGCCATCCAATGGATCGACGTGCCAGCGAAACTCCGACGCATTGTCGTGCCCGGAACCTTCTTCCGCGGAGATCGCATGATCCGGGAAATATTTCGCCAGCCGTTCCACGATCGCCCGCTCGGAGCGCTTGTCGGCCTGGGTAACCAGGTCGGCGTCGCCCTTGTAAGCGATGTGCGGCGGCCGGGTGAATTCCTCGCGAAGTATCTTCCCAGCTTCCTGAGCGATTTCGATGGCGGCTTCCAGATAGTCTTTGGTCATAACGAATAGCTGACGCTCGCCTTAGCGGGCTGCGGGTCGCGCGTGCGCCCCTGTCATTTTAGCATCCGCCATGCGCATGGAGCGATTCCGCAATGCACCGAGGTAATGCTACGGCTTTCACAGGCTGTAAAAATTCCGACAATTGTCATTCCGGGCCCCGTTCGATTTTTGAACGGGTGAGGAATCTGCTTTTTCGCGAACCGCCAAGAAACCCGCGGCTCACTGCCCATATTTTGTCATTGACATTCCGTTACCAATGTGTTATCCTCCTTCGTGTTACCTCAATCATTAATTCGAACATCTTGGCCGCAGTTTCAGTCCCTAGACCCCAACCTACTCGAAGCCGTCCTAGCCGTAAACCCTGTAGAATCCGCACTTCCGAAAAACTCCCGCGTAACTCATTTAGAATCCGCAGATGCAAAAACATTAGACTTAAACTCCTTTAGAATCCGCACTTACAAAAATAAGGGGGGAGGGGGACAAATTGTTAACTAGAACTCCGTATCAGCCACAAGCCGCGTTGCAGCCAGTCGTCTCACAAACGGGACAGACCCGCCACAACAGGATGCGATAGGCTTGAATCATGAAAATGGTTGGCAAAGAAATCCGGCTGGCGGCCACGGACGTCAGTAACCACCTGGCCTGTCGCCACCTCACAAATCTGGAGTTGAGCGCAACCCGGGGAGAACGCGAGCGCCCGCAATGGGAGGCTCCAGATCTGGTCGTAATCCAGGAGCTGGGGTTACGCCATGAACGGCGATATTTGACGTTCCTGCAGCGCAGCGGGTTGAACCTGTTGAATTTGAGCGGGATGGACGAAGGACGGATCGTCGATGAGACGCTGCGGGCCATGGAGACGGGCACCGACGTGATTGCCCAGGGCGCGCTCCGCGTCGGGCGATGGTTCGGGCGGCCGGATGTCTTGAGGAAGGTGGCGGGTGCTTCCCGATTTGGGAATTGGTCGTACGAAGCCTACGACTGCAAGCTGGCTCGCGAGACCAAGGCCACCACCATCCTTCAGTTGGCGTTCTATTCGGAATTGCTAGGCGAGATTCTGCGGCCGCCTTCCTTGCCAAAACACGCCGGCGTTGCGAGTCCACGTTCAAGCGAGGCGCAGCGCAGCTTTTCCTGGAGTGAGCCGCAGGCGGTGACGGAATCGCTACCAGAATTTATGTGGGTCGTGCCGCCCGGGAAGGCCTTTGTCCCCGAATGCTACCGCGTGGCGGAGTATGCCGCCTACTACCGTTACGTGAAGGAGCGGTTGGAGGCGGCTTGCGCGAACGGAGTGGCGGAGACGTATCCGGAGCCTTGTACACATTGCGACGTTTGCCGATGGTTTCGCGAGTGCGAGGCGCGCCGTCGGGGCGACGATCATTTGTCGCTGGTGGCAGGCATAAGGCGGCAACAGCGCGATCAGTTGGAGGTTTGGGATACGGAGACAGTCGCGAAATTGGCGGTGTTGCCGATTCCGTTGGCGCAGAAGCCTCTGCATGGTTCGCGCGAGGGGATTGTGCGAGTGCGGGAGCAGGCTCGGGTACAGGTGGAGGGACGGACCTTGGCGCGGCCTGTGCATGAGGTGCTTTTGCCGATTGTGGAAAGGACCGGATTCTGCAGGTTGCCGGAGCCTTCGGCTGCGGATGTGTTTGTGGATTTGGAAGGCGATCCCTTCATTGGGGAGTGCGGGCAACAATATATGTTCGGGTTTGTGGCTGCGGGGGATGACGGCGGGCTGCGGTACGAGAAGCGCTGGGCATTTACCGCCGAAGAAGAAAAGCGCGGGTTTGAGTGGTTCGTCGATGAAGTGATGGCCCACTGGAAGAAATTTCCTGCCATGCATGTGTATCACTTCGGCGCCTACGAGCCGGGGGCGTTCAAGACTTTGATGGGCAAGTACGCCACCCGCGAAGAAGAGATCGACAGCATGCTGCGGGCGGGCTTGTTCGTCGATCTACATACCGTCTTCAAGCAAGGACTGCGGGCCAGCGTCGAGGAGTATTCGCTCAAAAAGCTGGAAGTGTTCTACGGATTTGCGAGAAAAACGCCGCTGGATGAATCCCGCGCCGCGATGCGCTATATCGAACACCGCCTGGAGCTGGGCTGGGACGACGAAGAGTTACCGGATAAATTTCGCGAAGCGATGGAAGGCTACAACGGCGACGATTGTCTTTCAACTGCAGCGCTACGGGACTGGCTCGAAGCGGAGCGCAAGAAGTTAGTGGATGGTGGCACAGGCATCGCGCGGCCGAAGGAAGGCGATGGCGCGGCCACCGAAGAATTGGACGCGCGGCAAAAACGGGTCGCGGCATTGACCGCGCAATTGACGGCGGATATCCCCGCGGACGTGGCCGCCCGTTCGCCGGAGCAGGCGGCGCAATGGATGCTGGCGCAGCTTTTAGATTGGCACCGGCGCGAGAACAAGGCTACCTGGTGGGAGGGATACCGCCTGGCGGAATTGGACGATGCCGAATTGCTCGAGGATCGCGCCGGCCTCGCGGGGCT
>Ga0137407_10001277_pt1 | contig 16393 bp, 18 predicted proteins | sample CZOMad2_2_16fung_FD_108410 | JGI IMG/M metagenome (GOLD analysis project Ga0137407, IMG submission 108410) | Vadose zone soil fungal communities from Angelo Coast Range Reserve, California, USA - CZOMad2_2_16fungal (Illumina Assembly) | ecosystem: Environmental > Terrestrial > Soil > Vadose... | reverse complement strand
CTTTCGAAGCGACGTTTCCGATCCGAAAGCGATCGCCACTCTTTACGAAGAGGTCACCAAACAATTTCCTGAGCTCAACATTTTGATCAACAACGCCGGCATCATGCGTGAGATCAATATTCATGACAAAGCGGGAAGCCTCGAAGACATCACTCGAGAGATTGAAATCAATTTGAGCGGGCCGATTCGCATGGTGAAACAGTTCTTGCCGCATTTGAAAACAAAATCAGAGGCCGCAATCATAAACGTTTCATCGGGATTGGCATTTGTTCCATTGCCCATTTCACCTGTTTATTGCGCCACCAAGGCCGGTCTGCATTCGTTCACCGAGTCCCTTCGTGTGCAACTGAAAAAGACCAAAGTGAAGGTATTTGAGCTAGCACCGCCGGCGACAGAAACCGAACTCTTGGGTGACTTTAATTCTGAAGACTTGAAAGGCGTCTCTATCATGAAGGTGGAAGACATGGTTAAAGTTGCCGTTAAAGGAATGCAAACCGATCGGTTTGAAATTCGTCCAGGTCAGGCGAATCAGCTCAAAATGATGAGCCGCGTAGCGCCTGGATTTATTTTGAAGCAAATGAGCCGATCGGTCGATCACATGCTCGGCACGCACAACTAATTCAAAGCTTGTGAGACGCCAGGCGGCCTGAAACCGCAGGCCCACGCCGGCTGTTTCACCATGGCCCTTACCGCGCAGCTCTCCAGCGCAGGATTCGTGCCAAAGCGACTCCATACGGTTGCCAAGGTGAAACTGGAAAAAGATGGGCCTGCATTTTCAATTACCGGCATTCAGCTTGAAACAGAGGCCGACATTCCCGGAATTGAGGATGCGAAATTTCAAGAGATTGCAACTGACGCCAAACAGAACTGTCCGGTGTCTAAAGCGCTGGCAGCGACAGAGATCCATCTGAGCGCGAGGCTCCTTACGCCTGCCGCGGCCGACTAACACGTCAGCCGTTCCATGAACGATTGACTCTTCTTGGGCACCAGAACAATCCTCTTTTCCCTGCGGTGATCGCCGCACTGGCGTGCCGCCCTCTGTGGCCGATGCGAAATGTCAGCTTAAAGGCTGACGTTTCGTCTCCGGCCAACCGATCCACTCGATTTTCACGCTGCTGCCACCGTCAGATTTCTTGGCTCACATCCGCGACGAAGTAGCGGAGGCGTCTTAATTCCATTCCAGCTTCCATACTTTGCAGGCATCGCTCACAGCTTCACAAAGTATGGTTCAACTGAGCAAGCGTCGCAATCTAAACAGGTGATCTGAGCCAGCACGGAGCGGTTTTGGCGGATGTCAGTCATACCTAGCTCGCATGGCTTCCAGGGCAAGGAGCAGAACGCCGATGACCGAAGGTAAGAAGTTGCAAGGGAAAGTAGTCGTCATCACCGGGGGCACGGAAGGGATAGGGTTGGCTACGGCGGAACTCTTCGTCAAAGAGGGTGCCTACGTCTTCATCACGGGCCGTCGCCAGCAGCAACTCGACGAGGCCGTAAAGGCAATCGGCGGCAACGTTTCTGGCGTTCAAGGAGACGTTGCCAAGCTGGCTGACCTTGATCGTCTCTACGAGACCGTCGCTAAGACACAAAAGCGAATCGATATTGTCTTCGCCAACGCCGGCGTTGGCGAATTTGTTCCCTTGGGGGACGTCACTGAAGAGCATTTCGACAAACTATTCAACATCAATGTGAGGGGGACGCTGTTCACGGTGCAAAAGGCGTTACCGCTACTGAATGACGGTGGCTCTATCATTCTCAACGGCTCTGTCGCGAGTGTTAAGGGGACTGCCGCCTTCGGCGTCTACGCCGCAAGTAAGGCTGCCATCCGCTCTTTCGTGCGAACCTGGACCTCGGATCTGAAGGACCGTCATATCCGCTCAAACGTTGTTAGCCCAGGTCCGATCAATACGCCGCTGGTGAGCCGGCAATCTGCCGACGTGATTGCGCGGATGGTGTCCACCATCCCGATGGGACGCATAGGGGAACCCGAGGAAGTTGCTAAAGTGGCCTTGTTTCTGGCGTCGGATGACTCCAGTTTCGTCACCGGTATCGAACTATTTGTTGACGGTGGGAGAGCGCAGATCTAATCGATCAGCGCTGCACCAATACCCAGGGCTGTTTGTTGAGCACGTCACCCAGCTCCTGAAGAGTTGAGCATGAGTAGAAAGGAGACCCAAACATGAAGGAAAAGCAGGTTAGGATTCCAGGTCCAGATCATCCGATTTCCATCCAGCGCAATCCCGCCCGCGTTGTCGTGTCCGTAGCGGGCCGTGTGGTTGCCGATACCCGCAACGCCCTGACGCTCCGAGAAGCAGCGTATCCACCCGTTCAATACATTCCGGCAGGGGACGTTGATCTTTCCCAGTTAGAACGGACGGATCACGCTACTTACTGTCCTTATAAGGGCGATTGCAATTACTACAGCGTTCCCGCTGGAGGAGAGAAGTCCGTCAATGCGGTGTGGTCATACGAAAATCCGTATCCCGCTGTTCTGCAGATTAGAGGGCATGTTGCGTTCTATCCCGAGCGGGTGGATGAAATAGCAGAGCAGCTCCCAACGTGAAGAAAGATTGACCGCCGGTGTCTTGAGGGAGTCGCCCAGTTCGATGAGGAGAGTTGAATAGTCAATCGTAGGCCGCGCAAAGCGCTCTATCGGGAGAATTGTCATGTGGATTGTTCGCGTAGCTTTAGACCGACCCTACACGTTTGTCGTGCTGGCGTTGCTGATTCTCTTGATGAGCCCGGTGGTAATCCAGCGTACGCCCACCGACATCTTTCCGAACATCAACATCCCCGTAATCGCCGTCGCCTGGCAGTACACCGGTCTAAATCCCGAGGAGACAGAAGGCCGCATCACCAGTCCATACGAAAGAATCTTGACGACGACGGTCGACAACATCGAGCACATCGAATCGACCACCGTTAACGGCCAGGTAATCATCAAGATATTTCTGCAGCCTACTGCCAGTTTGGATACAGCGAATGCTCAGGTCACTTCCGTCTCACAAACGGTTCTACGCTTCCTGCCGCCGGGCGCGTTGCCTCCGCTCATCATCAATTACAGCGCGTCGAGCGTACCGATCGTGCAACTGGGACTTTCCGGTCAGGGGCTTTCCGAACAACAGTTGAATGATCTTGGCCAAAACTTTTTGCGCCCCCAGCTCGTTACTGTCCCTGGAGCGGTGGTTCCGTTTCCTTATGGCGGCAAGCAGCGCCAGGTCATGATCGATCTGAATCCCGGCCTGCTTCAGGCAAAGGGACTCTCGCCTCAAGATGTTCTGAACTCGATCACCAATCAGAATCTTGTCTTGCCCGGGGGTACGGCAAAGGTCGATGGATCCGAATACGACGTGCGGATGAATTCAAGTCCGCGAACTGTCGCGGAGTTAAATGACCTTCCCATCAAGCAGGCGGGAAACTCCACGATCTATCTGCGCGACGTCGCAAACGTGCGCGACGGATTCGCTCCCCAGACGAATATTGTGCGCCAGGACGGAAATCGGGGAGTTCTCGTAAGCATCCTGAAGGCGGGCAATGCCTCAACCATCGACGTGGTGAACGGAACCAAGCAACTGCTCCCACGCGTTGCCCAAACGCTGCCGTCACAATTCAAGATACAACCATTGGCCGATCAGTCGGTCTTCGTGAAAGCGGCCGTCAGCGGTGTCATTCAAGAGGCGGTGATTGCCGCCTGCCTCACTGCGCTGATGATCTTGCTTTTCCTTGGTAGCTGGCGCAGCACAATGATTATCGCCGTTTCCATTCCACTGTCGATCCTCACCTCTGTGATCCTCCTCAGTTTACTTGGAGAGACGATCAACATCATGACGCTGGGCGGCTTGGCTCTTGCCGTGGGCATTTTGGTGGACGATGCCACTGTAACCATCGAAAACATCGAGAGATATCTCGAACAAGGACTAGGACGGCGAGAAGCCATTCTCGAAGGCGCCGCTCAAATAGCGGTTCCAGCTCTGGTTTCCACCCTCTGTATCTGCATCGTGTTCTTACCAATGTTCTTCCTGGCGGGCGTATCGAAATTCCTGTTCGTGCCATTGGCAGAGGCGGTAATGTTCGCCATGCTCGCGTCCTACGTTCTGTCACGCACGCTTGTGCCCACACTGGCAATGTACCTCCTGAAAGAGAAGAAAGAGCACGATGCATCGACGCGAAGTCTCTTTTCTAGATTTCAGAAATCCTTCGAGCGTGGTTTTGAGCGCCTCCGACGTTCCTATCGGCTTCTTCTGACGGTCGTGGTGCACCATCGGGCAATCGTTGTTCCCAGCTTCCTACTGCTGTGCCTCATGGTTTTTCTGCTGGTTCCATGGTTGGGCCAGAATTTCTTTCCGTCGAGCGATAACGGTGAATTTATCCTGCACATGCGAGCTAAAACGGGAACGCGCATCGAGGAGACGGCCAGGCTGTGTGACGAAATCGAAGGCTCGATTAGGCGGCAGGTTCCGCAACAGGAAATAGACAATGTTCTAGACAATATCGGACTGCCGTACAGCACGATCAATTTCATGCATAGCACCTCCGGCCTGATTGGCGCAGGCGACGCAGACATCCTGGTATCGCTCAATGAAAGACATCATCCCACCGCCGATTACGTTCGTCAGTTGCGGCAAACTCTGCCTCGCGAGTTTCCCGGCACGACGTTCTACTTCTTGCCCGCAGACATGGTGACCCAGGTTCTAAATTTCGGCGTGCCCGCACCGATCGATATTCAACTTGAGGGAGCGGACATCGACGGCAATCGTCAGGTGGCTGACAAGATGCTGGATCAACTTCGCCACGTCCCGGGCCTGACGGACCTGCGTATACAGCAGGCATTCGACTATCCCACATTCGACGTTGATGTGGATCGGACCAAAGCGTCTCAAGGCGGATTCAGCGAGCGTAGCGTCGCCACCAGCGTTCTCAACTCTCTTAGCGGCAGCTTTCAGATTACACCGATGTTCTTCCTGAATTGGAACAACGGCGTCAACTACAACTTGGTTACTCAGACTCCGCAGTACCGTGTGCAGTCTCTCCAGGACCTGCAAAACACGCCGATTACAGCATCCGGGAATCCCCGGCCCGGAATTCTTGCCAATGTAGCTTCCATTCACCGTTCCAGCGAAATGCAGGTCATAAGTCATTACAACATTCGCCGGATCGTTGAGATCTATGGCGCAGTTCAGGACCGCGATCTTGGCGCAGTCGGACGGGATGTCAACCGAATTGTGGACGCCAATCGCAAAACGTTGCCGCGCGGCAGCTTTGTGACGATTCGCGGACAGCTCCGGACCATGCGCACATCTTATGTGGGGCTGCTGGGAGGACTAGCCTTCTCCATAATCCTGGTCTATTTGCTGATTGTGGTGAACTTCCAGTCCTGGCTCGATCCGTTCATCATCATCTCGGCGCTGCCCGCCGCGCTTGCAGGCATCGTCATTTTTCTGTTCATTACGCACACAACGCTGAGTGTTCCCGCCTTGATGGGCGCGATTATGTGCATGGGTGTGGCGACGGCAAACAGCATACTGGTGGTCGCCTTCGCCAAAGAACGACTTGCTGAACTCAAAGATCCTCTCGAAGCGGCGATCCAAGCCGGGTATACCCGTTTTCGTCCTGTTTTGATGACGGCGCTCGCCATGATTATCGGCATGATTCCGATGGCCTTGGGAGCGGGGGACGGCGGCGAGCAAAATGCGCCGTTGGGACGCGCTGTGATCGGAGGACTGCTTTTAGCTACTGCCGCCACGTTGGTCTTCGTCCCGTCGGTTTTTGCCTTATTGCATAGACGGCACGATCCAGCCGAAGGGCAGACCTCTGCGATGACGGCCGAACAGCCGCCACACGCACAAGAAATGGAAATGTAAATGACTCCGAACCAGACAAATGTAGCAACAAGCGCACAAGGGGCCGACGCCGGGCTGAATCCAGCGCGACCAGTTCTTCACCAACCGCAGCGGCATGGCGTTCGCCGGATTTCCTCGGGACTTGTTGTATCCGTCACAGCCTTTATGGCAGTCATCGTTTACTACGGGATTCATTCTCGTGTCTCCGCCGAATCGCGCCTACGAGCCAGGACTGAAGAGGCTGCGATTGCAACCGTCACGGTGGCGCGGCCGAAAGTTGCAGACCAAACCCAGGAAATTGTGTTGCCTGGAAATGCGCAGGCTTTTATCGATTCACCTATCTACGCGCGTACGAACGGTTATTTGAAGCACTGGTACGTGGACATTGGAACCCGGGTCAGGAAAGGCGAGCTACTCGCCGAGATCGAGACGCCAGAACTTGACCAGCAGTTGCGCGAGGCACGAGCGCAGTTGGCCACGGCGGAAGCCAATCTTAACTTGTCGCAGATTACGGCAGAGCGCAACGACAATCTACTGAAGACCCACTCGATTTCCACGCAGGAGCGCGACAATGCAGTGCATTCCTATGCTGCGAACAAGGCGACCGTGCAATCGAATCAAGCTAACGTGGCGCGACTGGAGCAGTTGCAGTCGTTTGAAAAAATCCATGCTCCTTTCGACGGGGTGATTACCGCCCGAAGTACTGACGTAGGCGCCCTGATCGACTCCGGAGCCAACGCCAAGGAACTCTTCCACATAGCCGCCATAAACAGGCTTCGGGTGTATGTTTCGCTTCCGGAAATCTATTCGCGGGTGGCGCGTGCTGGAACGGTCGCCGACTTGACCCTTGATGAATATCCGGGGCAGATCTTTCACGGCACTCTTGTTCGGAACTCAAACTCGATCGATTATTCCTCGCGCACTTTGCTGGTAGAGGTCGATGTGATCAATCCAAATCGCGAGTTCATGCCAGGGGCCTACGTCCAAGTCCATTTCAAGCTGCCCTCAGATGTTTCCTCGGTTGTAATTCCATCGAGTGCTCTTCTGTTCCGGAAGGAGGGCCTGCAAGTAGGCGTGGTTCGGAATGGGAGAGTCGAGTTGGTGCGAGTAACGCCTGGGCATGACTACGGCGGCAGCATGGAAATACTGTCCGGGATTCAGGCCACCGATGCCGTGATTCTCAGCCCTGCGGACTCCCTGACTAGTGGCACGCATGTGCAGATCGCTCAGACGACGGGAGGTTCGCAGCAATGAAATCTCTCACTCTCTTGTTTCTTGCGGTAATGTTGGCACTGCTCGCAGGCTGCGCGGTTGGACCAAGATACGCTAAACCCTCGGTGCCGATGGCGCCCACAGACACATTCAAAGAGTTCGATGGATGGAAGACTGCGCAGCCCAGCGACCAGACCAATCGTGGAAACTGGTGGGAAATCTTCGGCGACCCTCAGCTCAATGCGTTGGAAGAACAAGTTACAGTTTCCAATCAGGACCTGAAAGTAGCCGAAGCGCGGTTCCGCGAGGCACGGGCCCTGGTTCGTTTCAACCGGTCCGCCGAATTTCCTACAATTTCGACCGGACCTGGCATCTCTGCCGTCCGTGATTCGGCGCACAGGCCGTACCTCCCATCGACCCACAACTCCGCTGATTTTGTGCTGCCTTTCGATCTTTCTTATGAAGTGGACGTGTGGGGTCGTGTGCGCAGGACAGTCTCTGCGGCGCGCGAGGAAGCGCAGGCCACCGCCGGCGATCTGCAAACAGTAAACCTCAGCCTGCATGCCGACTTGGCGCTGGACTACTTCGAGTTGCGCAGCGCGGATGCACAAAAGCGGCTTCTGGACGACACAGTGAAAGGCTACGGGGACGCGCTGCAGCTTACGATCAATCGCTTCGAAGGAGGCGCGGCGCCCAAATCCGATGTGGCCCAAGCCCAAACACAACTAGAGGCCGCCCGCGTTCAGCAGACCGATATCACTGTGCAACGCGCACAGTTGGAGCATGCAATCGCCGTGCTGATCGGAAAGCCGCCAGCCGCATTCAACTTGCCGCCAATGGCTTCTAAGTTCCAGCCTCCCGATATCTCGGTCGGCTTGCCCTCACAGCTTCTGGAACGGCGCCCGGACATTGCCGCAGCGGAGCGTCGGGTCGCGGAAGCGAATGACCAAATCGGAATCGCCCGGGCCGCATTTTTCCCCAGGATCGTGCTCAGCGCTACGGCGGGAATGGAGGGAGATTCGGTTACGAATTGGTTCAGTTGGCCGAGCAGATTCTGGGCCGTTGGTCCGTCGGTGGTGCAAACCATATTCGATGGCGGACGCCGCCGGGCGACCTCGCAGGCAGCCCTCGCCAACTACGACGCAACGGTCGCCGGCTATCGCCAGACGGCGCTAACTGCCTTCCAGCAGGTGGAAGACAACCTCGCTATACTCCGCATCCTCGATCAGGAAGCGAAGCAGCAAGCAGTGGCAACCGCTTCAGCGCAGGAATCACTACAGATTTTCACCAACCGCTACATCGGCGGAGCCGATCCCTATCTTCAAGTGATCACTGCCCAGACTGCGGCCCTGCAAAATCAACGTAACGACGTAGAAATCCTGCGTCGTCGCATGGATGCCAGCGTCCTGCTGATCAAGGCGCTGGGAGGAGGTTGGAATGCCTCGGAATTGCCGACAGTGAGTTCACTGCATTAGTAACCCCACCTACATCTACCGGAGCAAGTCTCAAGAATTGGCTAGCTGGGCAGCCGGGACTGATGTCGATGCCGGCACGGAGCAAACATATGTTTGAAGATTCGAACGCCGCCACTGACCACTTTAGGAGTGATCTGTATTCAAATTCTCAGATTGCGGAGCGTGCCCTGAACGCAGTTATCGTGCGCGCCGACATTTGCCGAAGCTTCGAAGAATTTCTCGCAATCTTCGACAGATTTTACGCCGAGAACATCGAGGCAACCAGTGACACGGGAGGAGAGCCAGTCAGGGGAAAAGACAGAGTGCGCTCGATTCTGTTGAACTTCCTGATCCCGCTGCACGTGATGGCCGAAATCGGTGGCCTGTCGGTAGGCATTCGGGAGCACGCGATGCCTGGAGATGCCGCAGGCGAGACCCATTCCGCCTGGACGTTGGAACTCGCCGGAACATCCGGTAACACCTGCACGCTGAGCTGGCGTACCTTTCGCAAATGGAACGGGGCAGACGTAATCCACGAGCATCACTATGACCACAAACAAATCGGCGGCCCACTGACGTCCGATGATCTTAGCCTTAGTGCGGTTATTCCGGCTGACGGATTGCGAAGGGCCTGATGACCCGTGTCCCGGCTTCCTACAAGTTAACCGACGGATTTGAGGTCAACAATCCGTTGAACAGAGTGATCGAAGCAGAGCGCCACCAAAGGTTCGCGGCATTTTCTCATCAACCATTTTCATTTCTACAAAGGACGGGTGCATCAAGATGACCACCGAACAATTGACAGTCACCATCATTATCGCCTCATGGAAGCACACCGTTGGGCGAGCCGACAAGGTCTTTTCGGAATTGACAGAACGGCAGTTCCTGCAGGAGGTAGCCCCCGGGAGAAACAGAATTCTTTATCTTCTCGGTCACCTTACCGCGATTCACGATGGCTTGCACACCATTCTCGGTCTTGGTGAACGTCTGCATCCCGAGCTTGATGGGAACTTCGTCTCCAAGCCTGATAAAGAGAGCGAGCCATTACCTTCGATTTCGGAACTAACGAAATACTGGACGGAGGTGAACGGCAGCCTGATTGAAAAGTTTGGCGGCCTCTTGCCAGAAGAGTGGCTGCAACGCCACAGGGCCATATCCGAAGAGGACTACGCCAAAGATCCAACTCGCAATCGCCTCAGTGTCTTGCTGAGTCGAACCAATCATCTCTCCTATCACCTGGGGCAAATCAATCTGGCTCCAAGATGACTTCTTGTGCTGTTACGGGCTTTTGAAGCCGTTCATTGGTGGGGGGAGGCTCGAAGCTGAGAAATCGAGTGAATGACGTCGCAATTGCCGACATTGTATTGACCTTCTTTGTTGGCCAGAGTATGGAGCCGAATCGTAATGGTCAACCAATGCGCCAATCCGGAGTGCCGGCGGGAACTCCATTACTTGCGTGATGGCAAGATCTATCTGTTCGTTTTGTCGACGAAAACGGGCAGCAAGCGACGGGAACATTTCTGGCTGTGCGGTGAGTGTTCCAAGAGCATGATCCTGACTTGCGAGAATCAGTCTGAGGTCAAAACCGCGTGCCTGATAAAGGTTCGTTCAAACCTGACGGACTGCACGAGCGGTTAAAGACCTATGAAAAGAAAGGAATTTCCCGGGTAATCAGTGAACCCGAGGAATCCTGCGGAATCGCCAGCCTGTAGCCTCTGGATCAGCATCCCGGGGTTCGAACCCGGGGCAGCCAACACGATGCCGGGTCAGTTCAAGGCCGTGGCAGCTCTGCTGTCTGTTTCGTCAGGAGCACATGCATCGCTTGCTCGGTGGAAACATGCTGGGTGCAAGAATAGCCGAGTGCGCCCGTGTCGATCCCGGAAAATAGATTTTCTCCTGAACCCATTAAGATAGGACGAAACACGAGGTGCAGTTCGTCTATCAGGGTTGCACGGAGATACTGCTGAATTGTCGCGACACCGCCGCCAATTCGAACGTCCCGCTCCTTTGCTGCGTCTCTCGCCCGCTGCAGCGCTGTTTGGATTCCGTCGGTGACGAAGTGAAACGTTGTCCCGCCTTTCATCTCGACCGATTTACGCGGATGGTGGGTCAGAACAAACGTTGGGACATGATAGGGCGGTTCCTCGCCCCACCACCCTTTCCACGAGTCATCTGGCCAGGGGCCGCGCACAGGCCCGAACATGTTCCGTCCGAGAATCCACGCGCCCACGTTCTCCATTGCTCTTCGCGCCCATTCATCGTCAACACCGGTAGAACCGCCTTCCTGGCCGTGCATCTGCTTCCACGTGCGTGTGGAGAAGAACCACTCGAACAGCTCGGGGCCACGAACGCCGAGAGGATTGTCGAAACTCTGGTGTGGCCCAGCGGCGTAACCATCGAGCGATACCGCAAACGCGCTAACGCGGACTTTGGACATGCCTTGAATCTACGTGCCGCTGAGACAGACGGTCAACTCGACGCAATCTATCGCGTTCGGGGAAGAGTTTCTCGTCACTCGGGCAGGGCCAGCCATTTTAGCTTTGCGTCGGCACAGCGCTCACAGTGAAAATCGGGCGAAAGTAACTTCGGTAGGCGTAGATGAGAAAGATCTCTAGCACGGTGAACACCAAGCCCGGAGCGATGCCATGGCCGCCGAGCACACAAATATGGAAGGCCAGAATGTTCACGAGAACAGGCCCAAGTAAGACCAGGCCCAATGGAGTCGTTCGACCCGCTAAGACAAGCAGTCCGCCGATAAGTTGGACCAGGCCTATCAGAGCCATCCAGTGACTTGGACCCATCACGGCGAGGAATTGCGCGGTCAGTGAGCCTTCCGGCGGTGGTGGAGCATTTAGAAAAGGATGGATGATATTGAGGCCAAAGATGAAGAACCCCAGACCTAGAAGCACCCGACTTATGACAGTTGCGATTTTCATGCGATCTCCTTCATGTGAGTTAGTTGAACAGCCTGAGTCCAAGAAGTACGTCACTCGTTGGACGTGTCTAGGCCACACGAAGCACGATCTTGCCGTGTGACCTGCGTCTTGCCGCTTCCGGCCCACTGGGCGACATCCCATGAACCCCTGGCAGGTTCCCGGCGATGTCTTTCCAGGCCTGGGCCGCATCCTGGAGCGCGTACACGGTCGCGACATCTGGTCGTATCGTCCCCTCTTCCAGTAGTCGCGCGATTCTGCCGAGCACTTCCCCTGACGGCGCGAGCCTCATCATCTCGCCCGACACACGGTGCCTCGCGGTCTCTTCCTGCGATACGGGCTGGGTGGCGGAGACGATATGGCCACCTTCCTTCAAGACGACGAACGACCGCTTCTGTGTATCGCCACCGATCAAGTCGAAGACCACATCGACCTTCTCTTGCAGAACCTTCTCGAACTGCGCCTCTCGATAATCGATAACCCGGCTGGCTCCGATGGACTTCATGTACGCCTCATCGTCACCGCTGGCCGTGGCAATGACGGTGGCACCGGCATGTGATGCCAATTGCACCGCATAGGCGCCCACAGCGCCGGCACCACCATGGATCAGGATCGTTTGTCCCTTTTGCAGATGACCGTGGGTGAAGATTCCCTGCCACGCGGTTTGGGAGGCCACCGGCACGGATGCCGCCTCCTCAAAGGAGAGGTTGGATGGTTTCCTTGCGATGGCCGCCGGCTTGACAGCCAGATACTCCGCGTACGCGCCGCCCATCTCGGTGGCACCGAACACGGCATCACCTCGCGCATTTGCCGAAACGTCACTGCCAATCTGTTCGACGACCCCTGAAAACTCATGACCAGGTATCCAGGGCAGATCGATCGGGAGTATCTGTCTTGCCGTTCCGGAAGCCTTGACAAGATCCAGATGATTGACGGCGGTACTCTTGACCTTGACCAGGATCTCGTCGCGTGCAATCGTCGGCGTCGGTACTTCTTCGAACACCAACTGCCCACTGTATTCCAACAATCTGACCGCTTTCATGCGAGCCCTCCTTGAGTCTGCCCAGAGGGTGCCACGCTCTCAGGCGCATGGCTGCGTGCCCAGTCTGGGAGCTTCGTGAGCGCGCGGCCGAATTCGCGTTCCAGGCCTGCGATGTCGGCGCTGTAGCCGACGCGATCAAACCATTCCAGCATCAACGCCATCTCCTTCCTGTATTGCCGAACCTGTTCGATTGGCGTCTGCGCGAACGCAATCGGCCGACCCAGCGCCTTTGTCAGGATCTCCGCCGACTCCAGCATCGTTCGTAAGTCACCGGCGAGATCGATCTCGCGGCCGTTCAAGGCGGCGGCATCGGTGAACGCGCGCGCGCCGAACCAGCCAATGTCGTCCACCGCAATCATCTGTAGCTTCGTGCCTGGCCCGAGCGCCCAGGCCAGCGTGGAGCCCTGGAGACTGAAAGGCGCTACCAGGTTCTCCATGAAGAACACGGGACGCAGAATCACATGCGAGGGGAAGCGGAGGCCGCGCACGGTTTCCTCAATGCGCCACTTGTTGTCGAAGTGCGGGACGCCCGTCTGCTTATGCGCCGATCCCACGGATGTGTAGACGTAGTGTTCGACGCCGGCCTCGCGTGCCAGCTTCACAAGACGCTTGCCTTGCACCTCTTCTCGCTCAACGCCCGCCTCCCCCGTGTCCTGCACGCCGAAGACGCCCCACGCGCCGGCCAACGCATGGCGCAGTGTCACCTCGTCATCCAGATCGCCCTTGACGACTTCGATGCCGTGGCGCGCCAGCCCCGCCGCCCGCTCGCTGTTCGGGTTGCGCGTCAGGCCGCGCAAATGGAATCCGGTGCCCTGCAACGCCAGCGCGACCGCGCCGCCCTGTTTGCCTGTCACTCCGGTGATGAGAATCGTTCGATCGCTCGTCATGGCTGAAATCCTCCTTCTGAGTTTGACGGCCGTTAAAGTTGGCGTCAAATATATTGATGTCAATAGAATTGATGACGTATACTCCTTGAGGATTCAGATTCTTTATGGCCCAAGGCATTAAGGATTCCGATCACGTCTGGCTTGTAATGATGAAGGCAATGCGCGCGTTGACGCGCTACGCTGCGGCCGGTATTAAAGATACCGGCCTCGGAGACTCGGATTTCCCCGTGCTGGAAGTCCTGCTACACAAGGGGCCTTTGCCCGTCAATACGATAGGCCCGATCGTGGGTCTCACCCCGGGCTCGATCAGTATCGCCGTGGACCGTCTCGTCGCGAGGGGCTTGGTCAGCCGGGTCGAGAGCGCCGAAGACCGGCGCGTTCGTATCGTTGCCCTCACCCCACGCGGCAAGGACCTTATTGTTTCAGCCTTCCGAAAACATTCCGGGCAGATGGAGAGAGTGTTCTCTGAGCTGAGCCCCAAGGAGCTTCGTGACCTTGAAGTGGCGCTTAAGAAAATCGGCAAGCGCGCTGCCGTGCTTATGGAGTAGGGCGGTTGGATGCTCGGGTTCGCGACGGGTCTAAAGCATCTGGCGGATATTGGCCTTAGCTCCGATGAACTCGTTTCCAATTCGCCGGGGTTGCACCCGTCACACGACGAAACGTTTTGGTGAAGTGGCTTTGATCGGCAAAACCATTCTGTATAGCAATGTCGGCGAGAGAGTCACTGCCGTTCAATAGCATTTCTTCTGCTCTCTTCACTCGATTGTGGAGGCACCATTGATATGGCGGAAGCCCCGTCGAAACCTTGAAAGCACGCGCAAATTGGGATTGGGAGAGACCTACCAGTTGGGCGAGTTCGTCCAGGCCAATATCCTCAGTGAGATGTGCTTCGAGGAATTCCAAAACACGTCTTAGTTGCCATCGCGCAAGCCCACTGTTGACAGCCCGATTTGAGGCTTCATGAGAAGCAAACAGCGCCGCCATCAGCGCCATAGTAAGACTCTCTCCATACATCCGATTCTCGGGGAGACTGCTGACACATTCTTCGGCGAGCAACGCAGCGCAGTTCGTCACTCTCTCGTCGTACAGCATCAGTACAGGATCCGTCGCCTTAGAGTAGTTCAGATCCTCGCCGAGGACCTTGGGCAACGTATCCAGGTCAAAGTGAAGCCGAAGATCACGAGTCGATTTGATGCTGTCTGAGTAGCCCCAAATTGACATATCCGCCGGGATAAACACAGTATGCCCGGCGTCGTAGCGACACCGTGGCGTTGGCCGATTCACATTGAGCCTGGGCTCGCAGTACCCGCCGGTCTGTTCGAGCAGGATAGCGACGGTCGTCTGTTTAGAGGATATGTCGTGCCACACTCGACCGGGATTGAGATGCTGAACAACGTGACGAACCGTTATCTTGTTCCAGCACCGCGATCGATGCTCGATCCTGTTGACGCCATGTGGCGAACGAAAATCAAATGGTTCCGGCTTGTTCATATCGCTAACAAATGATGCAACCAAATCGGAAAAAGCTTCGACCCTTATTTTAGACTAATGCTCCCGCCAGACGCCACCATAGGGGCGCGTCCCCCTCTCGCCGGCGCGACCCGCCAACGGCGAGATTGGAACAAGATTGCGGAAAAGTGACAAGAAAGCAACGGGAGCTCTAGAGGATGCTCAAGAGGAGTCTCATCCGCTCGGATAGGACCGCCGCGAGAGAACAAGATGTCTGGAAAACTTAAAGCTAAGATCGCGCTCAATACGGGAGGCAGCTCAGGAATTGCCGTCCTCGTCTTGAGCCTCAGTTTCTTGGTTCGACCGGCGACACCGACGCTAGAATCAATTCCCATTCCAGGAACGAAAGCCTTTCCAGAGAGCATCACGTCGACTACCGACGGTACGCTTTATGTTGGTCGCCTCGGGGACGGTGGAATCGTCCGCGTCAAACCGCGCACAGCCGAGAGCACGATTTTCGTCCAACCGGGCGCATCAGGCTCGCGCTCGATTTTGGGAGTTTTCGCAGATGAGGCATCGAACACGCTCTGGGCTTGCTCGAACGACTTGAGTAAATTGGGCGCACCTCCAACGGGCAGCGATACCGGAAGCGCGTTGAAGGCTTTTGACCTCAAGACGGGGAATGGAAAACGCAGCGTCTTATTGCCTGGGTCGAACGCGTTCTGCAACGACATCACTGTGGACGCGAAGGGGTCCGTATACGTCACCGACAGCGCAAATCCCACCATCCTGAAACTCTCTGTCGGCGCCGCGAAGTTCGACGTATTCGCGCAGGATTCCGCCTTTTCTGCGCCTCAAAGCGGTGGTGCCGGGCTCGATGGGATCGCCTTCGGCAGCGACGGCAACCTTTACGTGACGATCTACACGGAGGGCAAACTGGTGCGTGTGGAAGCCAAGGATGGAAGGGCTGGGCGCATCACAACACTGTCCGGTACTCATCACCTGAAACTTCCCGACGGGCTCCGAACGCTCGGCAACAATAGTTTCCTCCTGGTCGAGGGTTCAGGAACATTAGATCGGGTGGTGATCCAAGGCGACGCATTCGCCGTCACGCCGATTCATGGAGGTTTCGCGACCCCGACGTCGGTTGCACGGATTGGCACGACAGCCTGGGTCAGTGAGGGCCAACTGCCGTTCTTCTTCGATCCTTCGAAGAAGAGCTTATCGCCTTCCTTGCCTTTTCGAATCTACGCCGTTCCATTGAGAAAGGAAGACACTAAATGAGGTTTCGACCCCTGTCGTATCTGATGTTTTGGCTAACCCTACTCATTGCGCTCTTCACCGCACTTGACGTGCATGCGCAAGGCGTTGAGTCGACGCCTTACCCAACAGTAACGGACGAGCGGCTCCAGCATCCGGAAGCGGGCGATTGGCTGATGTATCGGCGAACGTATGACGGCTGGGGTTTCAGCCCGCTGAAGCAGATCACGTCGAGCAACATTCACAAGCTATCGCTGGCTTGGTCTATGAGCACTGACCTACTTGGCGCTCACGAAACGACGGCGATCGTCAATCACGG
>Ga0137407_10001273_pt1 | contig 16406 bp, 14 predicted proteins | sample CZOMad2_2_16fung_FD_108410 | JGI IMG/M metagenome (GOLD analysis project Ga0137407, IMG submission 108410) | Vadose zone soil fungal communities from Angelo Coast Range Reserve, California, USA - CZOMad2_2_16fungal (Illumina Assembly) | ecosystem: Environmental > Terrestrial > Soil > Vadose... | reverse complement strand
GTGCAGAAGGGGTTCTGCAGCGAGGAGACGGTGGTGTCCGCGCTGGCCAAGCACCTCGGGATGCAGAGCGTGCGGCTCGCGGATGTGAAGATCGATCCGCGCGCGGTGAAGTGCGTGAGCAAGCAGGTCGCCGAGAAGCTGCACGTCTTCCCCTACGAGTTGAGCGGCTCCGGGCGAAGCGAGGTGGTGACCATCGCCATGAGCGACCCCACCGACCTGTCGGCGGTCGACCAGCTCGCGTTCCACACCGGCAAGCGCATCAAGCCGATGCTCGCCGGAGACGGGGACGTCGTCGCCGCCATCCAGGCGCATTACGGCGGCGGAGAGGAGAAGAAGGAGCCGACCGACAAGGTGGCGCGGCCCGCGCCGGCCGGCCTGCCCACCGTCACGCCCGGGGCGCCGTCCGGGTCAGTGGCCGGGTTCCCGCGTCGGATCGAGCCGCCGGCCTCCGCGCCGGGTGCGGCGCGCGCCCGCGCGGCACCGTACATTCCGCCGCCGATTCCGGCGGCGAAACCTGCCGCGCCGGCGCAGAAGCTCGACGAGATCGAGCCCGACGCCTCGACCGCACGGCCGGCCCCGGCCCCCGCCGTAGCCGACCCGGTCGAGCTCCCCGAGGATGACGGGCAGGAGTTCGGGCTCGAGCCCATCGCGGCGCATTCGCAGTTCGGCGACGCGGTGGTGGGACAGGAGGACGTGGCAGGAGAGGGCTTCGCGGGCGATATGGTCGAGGGGCTGGTCTCGGCGAGCGTGGCGCATGCGGCTGTCGGCGCCGCGCATCCGGATCCGCGGGGCGCGCCCGCGCAGGAGGCCGAGGATTGGCAGGCGCAATCGGGCGCGGCGCAGGGCTGGGACACACCTCCATCGAACAGCCCCGCTGCCAGCGCGGCGGCGGAGTGGGGCCAACCCGCGGACCCGCAGGGCTCGACCGGATGGACGGCACCGATCGAGATGGCCGCGTCCGGAGGCTGGGCGGACCCGGCGGCAAATGCCGGCCCCCCGCGCGCGGCGACGAACTGGGGCGTCCCTGAATCCGATGCGGAGATCGCCTGGGGCGTGCCGCAGGCCGAGCAGGTCGCCGAATCGACCAGCATCGCGCTGCCGACGGACGCCATCCTCGGCGCCGTCGAGGAGATCGGGGCCGATCCCGAGGCGCAGGCTATTCCGGTCTGGGCAGAGGATGTCGCGGCCCCGGAGCAGGAAGCCCCTGCCGGGCAAGCGACCGAGCAGACTGCTTTCGCGGCCGATCCGACCGAACCGCACGAAGCGGAAGCCCCTGATGCATGGGCCGCGACCGACGATCCCCTCGCCGCCGGCGCCGCGCCCACCGATCCGTTCGCCGCCGGCACGGGGCCGGGCGATCCGCTCGAGGCTGCTGCCGGCACGCCCGACAGGGAAGAGCCGCCCGCCGTTCATCGCAGCCACTCGAGCACGCAGGAATTCGCGAATCCGGTCGGCGCGGACGACGAGAGCGCCGAAATTCATGTGGAGAGCGCGGCGGCGGAAGAACAGCCCGCCGGGGAATGGCAGGGCGACGAGCAGGTCCCGATGGAGGGAAACGTTTCCACCGATTCGGTGGAACAGCTCGTGGAAAGGGCCCTCGAAGGCTCGACTCCCTTGTCGCCGGCGGATCTCGGCGCGCTCGCGTCCATCGGCGTCGAACCCAGCGACGGCGTGGGCGCGCTCCGGCTGCTCGCCGCGCTCGTCCGCCTCCTGAACCGCAACCAGCTCATCGAGCCCGACGATCTGCGGGCCGAGATCCGCGAGAGCCTCGCCCAGGGCGCCGCGGCGGCCCTTTTCCAGGACTCGAACGGTATGGAATCCGAGGCCTCTTCGCCCGATGCCTCCGGGCCGTCCATCGAGACGGCGGAAACGTAGGACCCACAGCCACCCCGGTTCCTTGTCTCGTACCGGCAACGGACGATTACGTTTCTTGGAACTCGGGCCCTCCCCCCCTCCCCCTGGGCCCTCGAGGGCGTCATGGACTTCTCGTTGTCGGGCACGGTCCTGACCCGGGACCTGTTCGCGGCGGACGGACGGCTGGTGGCGTCCCGCGGCGAGATCGTGGATCTGGGCAGGCTGAAGGACGCGGCGCACAAGGCGCCGCGCGAAGTGCGCGAGCGGCCGTTGTTCGAGACCACCTGCGCCCAAGCGGTCCTCGAAGCATTCGAAGCACCGGCCCTGCAGCATCTGGTGGGCAGCGAGCAGCAGCGCGCGCAGGTGGCGGACGTGCTCTCGGATCTGCGCTTCCCGCAGCAGATCTGGGACGAGATAGAAGCGCTGCAGCAGGACGATCCGGCCCGATACCAGCACGCGATCTGGACGGCGCTGGTGTCGGCGCGGCTGTTCCGCACGGCGCTGGGGATGGCGCCGGGCTTGTCGCGTCTGGTCGGCGGCGCGCTGACCCACGACATCGGGATGAGGCATTCGGCGGTCCGGCTGCGCTCCAAGCGCGAGCACTTGACGCCTTCCGAGGCCCTCTCCCTCGAGGACCATCCGCTGCTCGGCGCGCTGCTCCTCGCCAGCGTCCTCGGGGATGCTCCGGCGGTCCACGCCGCCCTTCTGCATCACGCGCGCGCCGGCTTCGGATACCCGCGAGTGCAAGGAAGGCTGCCGCTGCGCGGGCTCGATCTGGTTGCGGTTGCGAGCTCCTTCGCGGCGCTGATCGCGCCACGACCGTACCGGGGCCAAGCGTACAATGCGCGCGGGGCCATCGACCAGCTCCTCGAGGAAGCGGCGGCGAGTCACTTCGATCCGCGGGCGGTGCGCCTTCTCATCCACTGCCTCCGCGGCGGCAACGGCACGGCGGGCGAGCTCGCGTTGCCGCGCAAGCCGACCGGGTTCCGCCCGCCGGCCAACAACCACGGCGTCGAGGTGGAAAGGCGCATTCCCGCGTAATCATGGCCGCCGTTTGCGTGTTGCCGTGAACAAGCCCATCGACTGCTCGGGCGCCGGCCGGAGTTCGTGTTAGGTAGATCGGGCGCGCTGCCGGCGCGTTGAGATGGCACAGGAACGTACCGACGAGGAGCTGCTGGCCGCTTACCAGCAGGGCGACCCGGGGGCCTTCGAGGCCCTCTTGCGCCGCCACCGCGCCCCGTTGTTCACGTTCCTCTTGCGTATGCTGGGCGACCGCCAAAGGGCCGAGGATCTGGCGCAGGAGACGTTCCTGCGAATCGTCAAGGGCGCGCCGGCCTGGGAGAGGCGAGCGCGTTTCCAGACCTGGCTCTACACCGTTGCGCGCAATCTCTGCATCGATCAGTCGCGGCGGGATCGCTTCCGGCGCGCGGACAGCCTCGATGCGGAAGGACCCGACGGCGAGCCCTCGATGGTCGACTCCGTGCCGGGTCGAGAGATCGATCCCGAGCGCGGGGCTGCCAGCGCCAGGGTCAGGCCCCTCTTGCAGCAGGCGCTGCTCGGCCTGCCGCCGGAGCAGCGCGAGGTGTTCGTGCTCCGCGAGCAGGCGGGGGTGCCGTTCCGGGAGATCGCCGAGATGGTCGGCGTGAACGAGAACACAGTGAAGAGCCGCATGCGCTACGCGCTGGAGGGGTTGCGCAAGGCGCTCGCCGCGGCGGGCGTTTCGGAAGAGGCCGCCTCGGACGAGCCGGTTCCGGACGCGAGACTGGGGAGGGCATGACGCACGCCGAATCCCAGGACCTGCTCCTCGACCTCGCTTACGGCGAACTGGACGCGGCGCGCGCCGCGGAAGTGGAGAGCCATCTCTCCGGCTGCGCCGAGTGCCGCAAGGAGAAGGCGGCGCTGGACGAGGCGCGGCGGATGGCGGCGCCGTTGCGCGAGTTGGAGGAGCCGTCGCCGGCCTTCGACGAGCCCATTCTTCGCGCGGCGCGCGCCCAGGCGCAGCTCGAGCACGACGGGAACATCGGCCAGGTGATCGAGGTGACCGGCACCGTGCGCCCGATGGGACTCGACGCAGCTCGCGTCGACGCCCATGGCCCGGTGAAAGCCCGCCCGATCGAGCGCCGCAGGCCGCGATGGGCAGTGCGCGCCGCTTTGGGCGGGTCGGTGGCGGCCGCCGCCGCCCTGGCGCTGGTCGTGGGCAACACGCTGGAGACGCGCAAGAACGCAGAGAAGGCAGCGGCGGCGGCGCGGACCGGCGAGTTCGAGATTCACGTGCAGCCCGGGGCGCCAAAGGCGCTCGACTCGGCGCTGCACGACGCCGAGGCGAATCGGCTGCAGGACCTGGCGGAGGAGAAGGATCGCGCCTCCGCCGCGCTTGCGGCTCCAGCGCCACCGGAGAAGCTGTCGGAGAAGGTCGCACAGCTGCCGATGCGCAGGCGCGCGCAGGACGGTGTCGCGTCCGGGGAGAACATCCGGGGGAGCGGCGGCGACGCGGTCGGTTCCTTCCGGAAGAAGGCCGCTCTGCAGGCAAAGGAAGGCGCGGCGGCGGATGCCGTCCGTCCGCAAGCGCCGCCCGCGCCTTCACCCGGCGATCGGACTGCTGCCGCTGCGGGCCCGGCTGCGTCCGCGCCCTCATCGACCCCGCAGGTCGCTGCTCAGTCGCGTGCCGAGCCGTCCGCTCCTGCCGCGGAGCCTCCCCCGCCTGCCGCAGTGCGGCTGCGACGCGATGCTTCCGAGATGGTGATGCCCAAGGCCGACTCGCAGACCGCGCAAGTCGTGGCCCCCGCGCCTGGCGCCCCTAGCGCCGAAGCCAGGGCGCAGGAAGCGCGCCACTCGGGCAACTACGGGCTCGCGGCGTCGCTCTATCGCGATGCCGCGGCGATGCGCAGCCGCGATGGCGACACCACTGCCGCAGCCTGGGACCTCGCCCACGCCGTCGAGTGCCTCGCCGCAGTGGCCCGATTCGATGAAGCGAAACAGGTCCGCGACGAGCTGGCGAGGCTCTATCCGTCGGAGACGACGGCGCTGGCGGCGGCGCGGCACGCGCTGCGCGCAGTGGACCCGACGCCGGCGGCTCCGGCCGATCGATAGTCGCGGCCGCCGAAGGTAGCTTTCTAGACTGAAGACGTCACTGAGGTGCGCTTCAGTCGGTCGATCGACCGTCGCGCCGCCGGCGCGCGTCCGCGTACCATCCGGGGCCACGGTGGCGGAGGTCGCGTGCTCTCCGGCAAAAACCCTCTCCTCATCGCCCTCGCCCTGGGCTTGCTCGCGGGCGCCACGGCCTGGGCGGCGCTCCGCGCCCGGGAACGGAGCGTGCGAGACCGCTGGCAGACGGTGAACGTGCTCTGCGCCAAGGTCGACGTCGCGGAAGGAACCGAGCTCTCGGCCGAGATGATCGCGGTCAAGGAGATGCCGGCGAGGTTCGTCACCGCCTCGTTCATCCAGGCGAACGAGGACGGCTCGACGGAGCAGCACACGCCGGTCGGGCAACGGCTTCTGGTGCCGCTGAAGGCCGGCGATCCAATCCTGGTGAGCCACTTCGAATCCGCGCGCGAGGCGGATTTCGCCACGCTCATCAGCCCGAAGGGCAGGGCCGTCACCATCGACGTGCAGGAGAAGAACGCGGTCGGGCTCTGGGTCCGGCCGAACGATCACGTCGACGTGATCGGGAGCTTCCGCGATCCGGACACGCAGCAGCTGCGGACCATGACGCTGCTGCAGAACGTCGTGGTGCTCGCGACCGGGCGGATCACGGCCAACACCACCAGCATCGCGGAAGAGGACCGAAGATTTGCTACCGTGACGGTGCTGGCGCTGCCGGAGGAGGCGGAGATCCTCACCCTCGCGCAGGAGCTCGGCACTCTGACCCTGCTGCTGCGCAACCCGGACGATCTCGATTCGCAGGACAAGCGCAGCGTCGTCGACCAGAAGACGCTGTTCACCGGCGATCGCGCGGTCGAGCTCCAGCAGAAGCGTTATCGGACCATCCAGATCATCCGTGGGAACCGCGGCGAGACGAAGGTCGCGGCGCGAGGGCCTTGATGGCGGCGGCCGTGTTCCTCTTCTCTGGAGGTTCGGTGTTCTTCCTCGCCTTTCTCGCTTCGGAGGTGCTGCGCAAGGCCTTCGAGCAGTACCAGAAACGCTACGTCGCGCGGTCGGTGCGCGATCTGAGCGCGATGTTCCTCTTCGTCGAGCCCGGACAGGTCGTCCGGCTGAACCTAGCGGCCATGATCCTGCTCGCGCTCGCAGGCTCGTGGATCGGTGGGCTTCTCTGCGCGGCTCTCGCGGCCGTGGCGGGTTTCTTCGCGCCCGCGGCGGCCATCGCGGCCTACCGGCGGCGGCGGGTGCGGCGATTCGATGCGCAGCTCACCGAAGCGCTGCAGCAGATGGCGAATGCGCTGCGCGCCGGACAGACGCTCCAGCAGGCCATCGATCACGCCGGCCGCAACGCCGACCGGCCGCTGAGGCAGGAGTTCGGGCTGCTCACGAAGGAGGTCAAGCTGGGCGTGCCGCTGGATGAGGCGCTCGCGGGGATGGCGAGCCGCGTCCTCTCGGAGGATCTGGAGCTGGTCGCGACCTCGACCGGCATCGCCCGCCAGCTCGGCGGCAACCTCGCGGAGATGTTCGATGCGATCGGCGCGACCATCCGCGAGCGCTTCCGGTTGGAGGGGAAGATCGCCGCCCTCACCAGCCAAGGCAAGCTCCAGGGCCTGATCGTCGCCTCGCTGCCCCTCTTCATCGGACTGTTCCTCGACTGGTACCGGCCGGACCTGATCGCGCCGATGTTCGAGACTGCTTACGGATACCTGCTGGTCGGCGCCGTCGTGGTCCTCCAGGCAGCGGGCTTCGTGGCCATCCGGCGCATCGTCGCCGTGGACATATGAGCGACGTGACGCCCGACATCCTCCAGATTTCCGCGGCGGTGCTCGCGGCCGTGTTCGCCTCCGCGGCATCCCTCGCCGCCAGTGCGCTGTATGGCCGTTTCGCCCTGGGGCCGGCATGTCGCGCGGTCGACCTTCGGAGGGGAAGATCGCGAGGCGCCTTCGCAGCGTTCCGCTCGGCGGCGATCGCACCGCTCGCCCGGGGAAACGAGCGCTGGGTACCGGCGGCGCCACTGGCCGGGATCGATCGCTGGCTGCGAAAGGCGGGCCGCCCCCTCGAGCTCACTGCCGCCGAGGTGGTGGCGCTCATGCAGGTCACGGCGGCGCTGTTCTTCGCTGGAGCCGTCGCGCTCTCGCTCTGTCTGCGCTTGGGGTTCGTGGCCTGGTTCGTCGGCCTGATCGGCGGCGGGGCGTATCCCCTGATCTGGCTGCGCGACCGCATGGGAACGCGACAGCGCGCCGTCGTGCGGGCGCTGCCGTATGCCGTCGATCTGCTCACGCTCAGCGTCGAGGCCGGGCTCGACTTCACCGCCGCCCTCGCCAAGGTGGTCGAGAAGGGCCGAAAGGGTCCTCTGCGCGAGGAGCTGCGCATCGCGATCCGCGAGCTGCGGCTGGGCAAGACGCGGGAAGAGACGCTGCGCGATCTCTCGCGGCGCCTCGATCTGCCTCCGCTCACCTCGTTCGTGCAGGCGCTCGTGCATGCCGACAAGCTCGGAACGCCGCTCGGGAACGTCCTGCGAGTCCTTTCCACTCAGATGCGGAACGAGCGCACGCAGCGGGCGGAGAGACTCGCCAACGAAGCGCCGGTGAAGCTGCTCCTGCCGCTCGTCCTGTTCATCTTTCCCACGCTGTTCCTGATGCTCTTCGGGCCGATCGGATACCAGGTGTTCCTTGGAGGGAGCTTCTGAGATGGCTTTCGCTCTCACCATCGCTGCGGGCAATGGGCGCGGGCGGAGGTTCCGGTTCGATGCGGAATCCGTCAGCATCGGCCGCGCCGGTTCCAACGATCTGGTGCTGAACGATGCCGGCGTCTCCCGGACCCACGCCCGTATCGAGCGGCACGGCGCCGCGTGGATGCTGCTCGACCGGGCATCCGTGAACGGCGTGGAGCTGAACGGCACCGTGGTTGGCGCGCCGACTTGGCTCCGCGAAGGCGACCGCATCGGCGTCGGGCCGGTCACGTTGGAGTTCCGCGTCTCCGCCGCAAGGAAGAGGTGCTGCTGGAGCGCGATCTCGCGGCCTGCACGCGCTGGGCTGCTCGCGGTCACGGTGTTGTCGGGCGGCATCAGCGCCCGATTTGCGATGCAGCCCCCGAGCGCGCCCGGAGCGGAACTGCGCTCGCCGCGTTCGCGTCTTGCGCTCGGAGGAGACCCGACGGGACCCGATGGCGCGCGGACTGCCGACGGGGCTCCGTCTCCGGACTTCGCGGCGGCTCGCGCCGCTTACGAGCGCGGCCGGCGCAAGCTGGAGGAGAGACGGGTCGCTCCGCGCAACCTGTACGACGCGTGGAGGGCGTTCGTGGAGGCGCGCGGACGCCTCGAGGGCGTGGCGGATGCCGGCCTGCTCGAGGGCCAGCTGGCGCGCGTCATCGAGGAGAGTGAGCGCGATCTGCATCGCGAGTGCAATCGGCTCCTGTTCACGGCCGCGCGGTTCCAGCGCTACGGCCAGGGCGAGCGTGCAGAACAGACCTGGCGTGAGATTCTCCTGCATTTCCCGGGCGAGGATCCTGGCGGTTGCCGTGGAAAGGCGCAGGAGAACCTGCTTTCCCAGGCGCCCGGCGAGGGTGTCGAGTGATACGGTGAAGTCGATGCGAGCGCCCATCTTCGCGCAGCGACCGGGACCGCGTGTTGGCCGCGGGAGGGATCCGACGGATCCGGGCGGACCGTCTCCGGAGGTGCTCGCCGCTGCTCTCGCGGCGTGTTCGTCCCGGAGCGCTCCGCCCGCCGATGCAACCGTGCTCTCCTGCGGAGAGCAGAAGCCTGCCACGGCCTGCCTTCTCGTCACGGCCGGCCCCCACAAAGGAGCGGAATTCCGCATCGTCGATCCCCTGACCACGCTCGGGCGCGCGCCCCGGAACGCCATCGTCATTCCGGACATCTCGATCTCCCGCGAGCACCTGACGGTGGAGAAGAAGGGAGACGCTTTCGTCCTGGTCGACCGCGAGTCGGGCAACGGTACCCGTGTCAACGGGCGGTGGCGGCGGAGGCGACGGCTCCGCCACGGCGACGAGATCGAGATCGGCGATACCACGCTCTACTTCCTCGAGCCGGGAGGGGTGATCGCGTGCGCACTCTCTCCGGGTCCTTCCGCGGAGGCGGCAACCTTGCTCGATCGCCGCCCGCGCGCTTCCGTTCTGGCGGCCTTGGCGCTCGCCATGGTCCTCGTCGTCGCCGCTGCATTCGTGCGCCGCCAGAGGCTCACGGGGCAGATCGAGGGGCAAGCGCGGCGCGAGGCCACCCATGCGGTCGCGCTGAAGAAGCTCCATGAAGGGATCGCGCTCCTGAAGCAGGGAAGGTACGCCGACGGACTTGGCAGGTTGACCGTCGCCGCCGAGTTGGACGGCGCCGACGCGGAGATTGCGCGAGCGTTGCAAGCGGCGGAAGCGGAACGGGAGCGCGCCGCAGCCACCGGACCGCAGGTCGCGCCAAGCCTGGAAGCGGCTGCCCCGCCGGAGGGGGCGCACGCGCCACCTGATGCCCACACGATCTGGCGGACGTCCTCGAGACGGAGGCGCGCTCCAGAGGAGAACCTGGCGCGCGTAGGCACCGTTCCGGGTGAGCGCGAACGCCGTCGCGCGCTGGCCGCGCGGCACGTGCTCGCGGCCGGCGAGCTGGGCGCGGACGAAGACTTGCCGCGCGCCGCCGCTCACCTGCGAGCGGCGGCCGAGAGCGACCCGGAGAGCGGCGAAGCGCGCACCGGGCTGGAGCGGATCGCCAGGCGCGCGAAGGAGATCTATCTGCAGGCATACATGATCAAGTACGACGATCCGGGGGCGGCCTGCAGCAGCTTCCGGTTGGTCGTCGAGACGCTTCCCGCGAGCGACGAGACGGCGATGAAGGCGATGCACTGGATCGGAAAGCTGGATGCGAAGGGAGCGGATTGATGCCGGAGCGGCTGCCGCCCAAACCCGCCACCTCCGCCGGGCAGTTCGACCTCTTCGGCAAGCGCGCCGGCGGTCCTCGTGTGTACTCGGTGACCGAGCTGACCCGCGAGCTCAAAGCCGTCCTCGAGGGTCGCTTCCCCTCGATCCTGGTGAAGGGCGAGGTGTCGAACTTGCGCGCGCCGTCCAGCGGGCACCTGTATTTCACGCTCAAGGACGCCGACGCCTGCCTCGACGCCGTCCTCTTCCGCACCGAGGCGCGGAGGCTGCGCTTCTCCGTCCTGAACGGGCTGTCGCTGGTGGCGCGCGGCCGGCTCGCCGTGTACGAGCCCCAGGGAAGGTACCAGTTCGTCTGCGACACGATCGAACCCCTCGGCGCCGGCGCCCTGCAGGTCGCATTCGAGCAGCTCAAGGAGCGGCTGCAGAAGGAAGGCCTCTTCGAGGCGACGCGCAAGCGGAAGCTGCCGTTTCTTCCCCGCCGTATCGCCTTGGTCACCAGCCCGAGTGGCGCGGTGGTCCACGACTTCCTGCGCGTCCTGCACCGGCGTTACCCGAACCTCCCCGTGCTGATCGTTCCCGCCCGGGTCCAGGGCGAGGGCGCCGCACAGGAGATCGCGCGCGGGATCGTGCGCGCCGCCAAGCAGCCGCGCATCGACGTGGTGGTCGTGGCCCGCGGCGGCGGGAGCCTGGAGGACCTGTGGGCGTTCAACGAGGAAGTCGTGGCCCGCGCTCTCTGCGGCTGCCCGGTGCCGGCGGTGAGCGCGGTGGGCCACGAAACCGACGTCACCATCGCCGACTTCTGCGCCGACGTGCGGGCTCCCACCCCGACCGCGGCGGCCGAGCTGATCGCGCGCGTCAAGGACGAGCTGGTCGCCGATCTCGCCCAACGAAAAGCTCGCCTCGGCCGCGCGATGCGCGCGCAGCTCGAGCGCAAGCGCGGACAGGGCGACAAGCTGCGCGCCCGCGTCGCCGATCCTCGCCGGCTGATCGGCGATCGCAAGCTACGGCTGGATCGCGCGCGCCAGCGGCTCGAAGATCTCGTGAATGGTCCGCTCGCGGCGCGCCAGCAGATGCTGCGGGCGCTGCGCGATCGTTTGCAGGCGCAGCACCCGCGCGAGCGGCTGCACCGGTTGGAGCGCGAGGTGGCGCGGCTGCAGCAAAAACTGGCCTCGGTCGCCGGCCGGACCCTTGCGGCGCGACGCCATCGCTACGAGGGGCTGACGGCGCGGCTCGACGCCCTCTCGCCTCTCAAGGTGCTGGCGCGCGGCTACGCGGTGGCATTCGACCCACGGGGACACGCACTGGTCCAGGCTTCCCAGGTCCGGCCGGGCGAGCGGGTGCGCGTCCGGTTGCACGAAGGCGAGCTTTCCGCACAGGTCGAGGAGACGAAGAATGGCGGCGAGGAAGGCTGAGAAATTTGCTTGTACGCCGGAGTGACCTTTCATGACGTGTACAGCCTGAAGCATGGTCGCACAGGCCGCCGTCGGCGGCCGCGACTGGAAACGCAGCACGCTGGATGCTAGGAGGACTCGCGTGGCCGACGCAGCCGTACAGCCCGTCTCCGAGAAGTACGAGGACATCGTCGCGCGCCTCGCCCGGGTGGTGGAGCGCCTCGAGGGAGGCGGCCTCTCCCTGGAGGAGTCGATCGCGGCGTTCGAGGAGGGCATCCGGCTCGCCCGGGCGGGAGCAACGAAACTGGAGGAGGCGGAGCGCAAGGTGGAGGTGCTGTTGGAGGGTGACCGGACCGCGCCGTTCTCCACACAGGAGAAGTAGATCCCACGCCCCCGTCGCGTCGGAGAAAGCACATGGCAGGGCGCAAGAAGATCATCATCGTCGACGACGATCGCGAGACGCGCGAGATGCTGAAGATGGCCCTCGAGCTGGAGGGCTACGAAGTATCTCAGGCGGCGAACGGCCTGCGGCTGATCTCCACCCTGCACGTCGATCGGCCGGATCTGATCCTGCTCGACGTGATGATGAGCTGGATCGATGGTTTCGAGCTCTGCCGCGCGGTGAAGAAGAACGACGAGTTCCGCGACATCCCGGTCATCTTCATCTCCGCCAAGAAGACCGCGAACGACATCCGCACCGGTCTCGCCGCGGGCGCCTCCGACTACTTCAGCAAGCCGATCGACATGGAGCGGCTGCTTTCGCGGATTGCCCAGCTGATCGGGCCGGCGGCGCCGGCCACTCCCGAACAGCGCCGATGAAGGTGCGAGCGGACGTGCTCGTCCAGCAGCGCGGGTTCGCCGAGTCGCGGGCCAGGGCGCAGGCGCTGATCCTGGCGGGAAGCGTGATCGCAGGCGATCACCGGGTGGAGAAGCCAGGTCAGCTCCTCGATTTCGCCGTGGAGCTGCGGGTGAAAGAGCAGCTGCCTTACGTGTCTCGCGGCGGGCTCAAACTGGAAAAAGCGCTCGAGCAGTTCGCGCTTCCGGTTGCCGGTCGCGTCTGCGTGGACCTGGGAGCTTCCACCGGCGGGTTCACCGACGTGCTGCTGCAGCGTGGAGCGCTGCGGGTGCACGCCGTGGACGTCGGTTACGGACAGCTCCACCCGAGGTTGCGCGCGGACCCGCGGGTGGTGGTGCACGAGCGGGTGAACGCACGCGAGCTGCGGCTGCCCGAGCCCTGCAGCGCGGCCGTCGCGGACCTCTCCTTCATCTCACTCAGGCTGGTGCTTCCGGCCCTGGCCGCAGCGCTGCGGCCCGCAGACGCGTGGGCGTGCGTGCTGGTCAAGCCGCAGTTCGAGGCGGGCAGGGCGGAGGTCGGCAAAGCTGGCGTCGTGCGCGACCCCGTCGTACATGCCCGGGTCGTCGCGGAGATCTCCAGCGAATTCCGGCAGCTCGGGTTCGAGCTTCGGGGATCGGTGGAATCGCCGTTGCAAGGACCGGCGGGAAATCGCGAATACCTTGTCGTAGCCACACGCACTTGAAGTCTGGTCCGTTGGCGACTCCGTCCGCCACGCGGTAAAATTCCGTGCTGCAGAGGCGACTGCTTCCCAGGAGCCGCGATGCCGGTCGGCCAGACCATCCGGGTGCGGGTTGCTGCGCCGCCGACCGAGGCGCGCCGGCTCTGCACGCGCCTGTCCCGCGGCGGCATTCCGGCGGAGCCGGATGACGGAGCGTCGCGCGCCGAGGTGCTGGTCGCGGTCGATCCCGGAACCGATCTGACGCAATACCGCGGGCGCGTCGGATGGCTGGTCGTTCTCGGCAGGCCGGGCGCGGCCTACTTCGCGGCCGGGGCGGACGACGTGGTCGCCCCCGGCGAGCCGGAGCTGCTCTTCCGCAGGCTCCGGGCCGCCCTGGAGAGATTGGACCTGGTTTCGCGCGTCGATCGCCTCAACGAGAGGGTGGCGGCGCTGGAGGCCGGCCTGGCGGACGCGGCGCACGACGTGCGCAGCCCGCTGCAGGCCGTGATCGGCAACGCGGAGCTGCTTTCGCGCGACGCTTCGCTGTCACCAGCCCAACGCGAGTGCGCCGCGGCCTGCGCACGGCAGGGAATGCGGGCGATGCAGCTCGCCGAGCGCATCCTGGAGGCGGCGAAGCAGCGCAGCCGGGACGTGCTCGACGTCAGCTCGGTCGATCTGGGCGGCCTGATCGAAACCGCGGCCGCACAGGCGCAGCCGGTGGCGAAACAGCGGGGCGTGACGCTGACGGTGACGCCCCCGTCGCGCCCGGTGGAGATCCACGCCGACGGGCAGCTGCTCGGCCGCATCCTCGACAACCTGATCGCGAATGCCCTCCGCTTCTCGCCGCGCGGCGGAGCGGTGGAAGTGGAGGCCTGGCGCGCCAGCCCCCGCTTCGTGCGCATCGCGGTCAAGGACCAGGGCGACGGGATCGCGCCCGCGGAGCTCCCGAAGCTCGTGGCCGGCCTCGGTCCCGGACGCGGCCTGCGCATCGCGCGCGAGATCGCCGAACGCCACGGTGGCGAGATGTGGGCGGAGACCAGCGCAGGGAACGGTTCGCGCTTCTTCATCGAGCTTCCCCTGCATCCGCCTTCGACGCGGCCGAGCGTCCTGCTGGTGTCCGACGACACCCGCTGGCTGCGGGAAGTGGCCCGCACGCTCAAGACCGCCTGCGACGTTCGTACGACCAGCGCCGCAGCGGCACGTCTCGGAGGCAAGAGGACGGACCTGGTGCTGCTCGACCCGGGCCAGAAGTCGGGCAAGAGGCTCGAGGCCCTGCGCACCGAGGCCAAGGGCGCACAGGTGCCGGTGCTCGAGCTTCCCAGCCAGATGGCGGCCTCCCGGCTCGCCCGCACGCTCGCGCACCTCGCCGTCTGATCCGCGTTATTGTTCCGGCATGCTTCTCGCGCTGCTGCTGGCGGCGTCGCTGCCCGACTTCACCGGATACGTCGTCGATCGGGCGCACCTCCTGGACCCGAACGCGGTCGTGCACGTCACGGCGGTGGCCTCCCGGCTCGACCATGCCGGCGTCGCGCAGCTCGCCGTCTGCACGGTGCCCGAGTCGGCCCTGGGCGACGATCCGCTCGAGGACTATGCGGTCGCGTTGTTCAAGAAATGGGGTCTGGGCCACGGCACCAAGCGCGACGACGGCGTGCTCGTGCTCTTCGTGCCCGGCGTTCCCGGCCATCGGAAGATTCGCATCGAAGTCGGATACGGGCTCGAAGGCATCTTGCCCGACGGAAAAGTCGGACAGATCCGGACCCAGCAGGCCTTTCCGTACATGCGAAACAACGACTACTCCGGCGCTGCCGTTCACGTCGTCGATGCGCTCGCGGCAGTCCTGGAGGCGGACGCTGCCGCCGGAGGGGATGCCGCTCCCGCCCCGGACAGCGTGCGCCGCGGGACCGGCGTCGGGATGCGCGGATATGCCGGCCCGGGCAGCTATGGAGGCCTGGCCGTCACCGTCCTCTGCATGGCGGCATTCGTCATCGTCCTTGCCTCGAGCGGCGCTCGTCGGCAGTTCCCGGGCAAGCGGATCCAGCTCGCCGGTGGCGGGCTCACCGTTGCCTCCGTGGGCTCGCTGATCGCGATGAGCAGCGGAGCCGGCTGGCTCGCGCTCGTCGTCGGGCTGATCGTCAACGCCGTCATCTGGGCATCCATCCGCGCGCACAAGTGCCCGAAGGACGGGTCGTGGATGGTCATCGAAGAAGACCTCGTGTCACCCCCCACGTACTGGAGCGAGGGCGTCGCGCACGTGATACAGGCCTGCACCAATCGGAGCTGCGGATACCGCCGCGAGTACGACAAGGTGCTGCCGCGCAAGCAGGTGACGGTGGTCACCGGCGGCCGCGGCGGCGGATGGGGTGGCGGCGGTGGAGGAGGCGGCGGCTTCTCGGGCGGCGGCGAAGGCCGTTCCGGGGGAGGCGGGGCTAGCGGGGAAGTCTAGCACCGCGCACGGGAGTGCGCGGAACTGTACAGCGTGGTTGCCTTCCGCCCGCAGCACGGGGTGCACGGGTGTGTAACCCTAATGGCAGTTGGCCGCGGCGAATGCCGCCCATTGCGACCGTGCGACCGAACACGCGGTCGTGCCCGATGGTTCTGGAATGGTCATAAAATGCATGACGTCTCCGGCGGTCCGGCAGGAGCACTGAAGATACGGGGAGCCGACTGATTCACCCGGTCCGCACACGCCGCCGTCGCAGAAGTATTCAACTCCGACAGTGAGCGCGCCGTCACAGGGCAGGCATCGGTCGGGGCTGCCGCATGCGAGCAATGCCAGCAAGACGGTCAAGCGCATAGGTCCTCGGCGCGGGGACGATAGCACAGTGGCGTCTGCCGCTCGGTCGGCGGAGGGAGCGGTCTGCTTGGTCGGCGGCGGTTCAACCGGGTGAACTGGGGCCGGTGGTTCAACCGGGTGAACCAGACCGGACTGCCGTCGCACGGCACTTCGTTCACGCTCCGCGGCCTTCCCGCGCCGCGGGCGCTATCGTCTTCCACAGTTCCGCGCACTCCCGTGCGCGGGCGCAAGGGCTAATACTCCCGCGCAAGGTTCTCGAAGCGGGTGTGCTCGTGGATGAAGGCGAGGTTCGTGGTTCCGATGGGGCCGTTGCGCTGCTTGCCGATGATGATCTCCGCGACCCCTTTCACGTCTTCCTTGTCCTTTTCGTAAACCTCCTCGCGGTAGATGAAGAGGATGGTGTCGCTGTCCTGCTCGATCGCTCCGCTCTCGCGCAGGTCGCTCATCATCGGTCGTTTGTCCGGGCGTTTCTCGAGCGAGCGGTTGAGCTGGGAGAGCGCGAGCACCGGCACCCCCAGCTCCTTCGCCAGCGCTTTCAACGACCGTGAGATCTCGCTGATCTGCTGCTCGCGGTTGTCGAGCCGCTCGTTGCCGCGCATCAGTTGGAGGTAGTCGACGACGATCAGCCGGATGGGCTGGTCGGTGCTCTGGTACTTCGCGAACAGCCGCCGGCACTTCGCGCGCAGCTCCAGCACGGAGACCGCGGGCGTATCGTCGATGTGGATGTTCGCGTCGGCGAGCACGCCGGCCGCTTGCGCGAGCTTCGCCCAGTCGCTCTCGATGAGCTTTCCGGTGCGGATCCGCTGCGAGTCCACGCGCGCCTCGCTGGCGAGCATGCGCATGACGAGCTGTTCCTTGGGCATCTCCAGGGAG
>Ga0137407_10001272_pt1 | contig 16407 bp, 13 predicted proteins | sample CZOMad2_2_16fung_FD_108410 | JGI IMG/M metagenome (GOLD analysis project Ga0137407, IMG submission 108410) | Vadose zone soil fungal communities from Angelo Coast Range Reserve, California, USA - CZOMad2_2_16fungal (Illumina Assembly) | ecosystem: Environmental > Terrestrial > Soil > Vadose... | reverse complement strand
TGTTGATGACGTGGTAGGCGATCCTGCCATTAAGGATGCCGTGGCGTTTCTTGTCCCTGCTCATTCTGAACGGACAATCCGCGTCAACATAACCGCTCCGGAGAGCCAGATTGAGAAGATTGATCGTTTGGCGCGGTCTGCAGGCCTAACGCGATCGGCTTTTCTCGTGCGGTCGGCCATCCAGTCTCGGCCAGCGAAAGAGAAGAAATACAAGGGCAAAAAAGCTTTCGCCTAATCCGCCAAGAGAAAATAAAACTAGATCATTCGAGCGCCTATGGCCTAAAGCTGTCGGCACTCTCTTTTTGCAAACTATTCCTGTCTAGCTATCCTTTCCCAGGTTTTTGAAAAGCGATGCCTGATTAACGATCCTCTGTCCGTCAGGGTCGGTTGTAGTGCAGGGGGAAAGCCATCTTTTCGCGGATGGCGGATTCAAGGCGGTTCGCAATTGTGAGGCTGGTCTGTTCTTTGAATGTAATGCCAGATTTCGACGAGATCGAGCGCAGCTCCGGTAGTGTCCTTGAAATTAGGACCCTACCGAATCCCCCAAGCCGGTCGACTTGGATAGCTTAAATCAAGGCATCTGATGTGATAATTGGGAGCGCATGCGCCTTTATTCCGGCACTACCAAATCCCTCATTGAAGACTCGACTTTCAACCGTATCGCACCTAAGTTGAAGGATGCTTTCTTCAATGAGTTTCGCTACCAGCCATCAGTCGCCGAGGTGAACTCGTGGAATAATTCTCTCCGCGCCATCTCACAAGTTTTTCAGACAGCGTCGTTGCTTGATCATGGCGTTTTGTTGGAACTCCGACTTCCGCTTACGTCCAAGCGGCTTGACTGCCTTGTGACCGGATACGACAGCAAAAAAGCACCTAACGCAGTCATCATAGAGCTAAAGCAGTGGAGCGGATGCAAAGGCGCATCTGGCAAGAACGAGGTAGCGACCTTCGTCGGCGGCAATGTCCGGGATGTGCTTCATCCTTCCGTCCAAGTAGGTCAGTACATGACGTATCTCACCGATTGCCACACCGCTTTTCAGGGCGAAGACGGAATCAGCGCACATGCCTGTTCTTATCTGCACAACTACAGCCCGATCAAGGACGATCCTCTTTTCTTACCGCAGTTTGCAAAGCAGATTAGGCGCTCTCCGGTCTTCACTGCCGATCACGTGCCGCATCTCACTGTGTTTCTAGACGAACGAATCCATGGTGCCGACAGCGGTGAGGTTTCGGCGAAAGTAGAGCAAAGCAAGTACCGCCCCAGCAAGAAACTGCTCGACCACGTCGCCAAACTGATTAAGGGCAAGCCGGAATACGTGCTACTCGACGAGCAGCTAGTGGTTTATGACAAAGTTGTGGAAGCTGCGAAGGATGGTGTCAAAGGTAGGAAAAGGGTGGCCATTATCGTGCGAGGGGGCCCTGGCACAGGGAAGTCGGTCATTGCCATGAACTTGCTCGGTGATCTCTCAGGGATGGGCCTAAACGCGCACTACGTGACGGGTTCTCGCGCGTTCACCTCCACTATTCGGGAAATCGTAGGCACCCGTGGGGCTGCGCAAGTGCGCTACTTCAACAGCTATATGGGCGCGGACGCGAATGTGATTGATGTCATGATCGCCGACGAGGCTCACCGAATTCGAGAGACTAGCAACAACCGATTCACGCCAAAGGTAAAACAAAGCAAACTCTCACAAATCCAGGAGTTGTTAAAGGCCAGTCGCACCTCTGTGTTTTTCATTGATGACAACCAGATCGTAAGACCAGGGGAGATCGGCTCTACCGGCTACATTAAGACTGAAGCTGAAAAACTCCACTGCGACGTTTGTGAATTTGAATTGGAAGCCCAATTCCGCTGCGCTGGCTCAGATGCGTTCGTCAGTTGGGTGAACAACACCCTCGGAATTCAGCGCACACCACATGTGATGTGGAATCAAGACGACGAGTTCGACTTTAGAATCATGCCCACGCCCCAAGCCCTGGAGGACGCGATCAGGAAAAGGCTGGAAGAAAAATCCACAGCGCGGCTGGCAGCAGGCTTTTGTTGGCCGTGGTCTAATCCCCGGTCTAACGGGACACTCGTGGATGACGTAGTCATCGGCGATTACGTCCGGCCATGGAACGCCAAATCCGACTCGGGCAGCCTCGCTCCTGGCATTCCGAAAGAGAGCCTCTGGGCGTACGACTCAGGTGGCGTGAATCAAATTGGTTGTGTTTACACGGCGCAGGGATTCGAATTCGATTATGTGGGCGTCATTTTCGGGCCTGATTTAGTCTACGTTCCCGAGGCTGCAGATTGGAAGGGAGAAAAGACCAAGTCCTTCGACACTGTCGTGAAGAGGTCTGGCGATCGATTCACGCAAATGGTAAAAAATACTTACCGTGTTCTTCTGACGCGCGGCATGAAAGGCTGCTATGTCCACTTCATGGATAAGAACACAGAGAACTTGTTTCGAAGTCGCGTGGAACACACTGGAAAAGTGCAATGAGGCCCTTATAGTTGTTGTGGCGATCCCGAAGCCAAACCGCGGTCAAGGGCGACTGGAGGAGCCTCGCAGCGGGCGTGACCCTTGACGGAGGTGAGACCGGAGGGAATCCGACTCTATCCGCCGTCGTGGCAAGGAGTAGATCCCAAGGGCGGTGGGCAAGTGTCCCACTCGCACCGCAGACGCGCCAGTGATTCGCCGATGAGTTATTCTCCCTCCCTAGCGGAATCGATCATCTTGCGACGAAAAACCTCAAGGAGGTCATCAGATATCCAGGCCCCTTGCCGAACCATGTCCTCCAGGAGGGTTACTGCGTTCCGAGCGGAAATCCTGTTGGCTTCGACCGCATGTTCCAGAACGCCAATGGCACCCGAGACGGGAATTCCCAATTCTTCTGCGGTCTGTCGAGCTTGACGATCATTGGTCAAAAGAGAGGCTCGACGAAACTTGGCCACGGTTATGGCACCCAATTCCCCATACCCCAAACCCGGCTTATTCCTCTTTACCTCCCCAAAGAATGCCCATTCGGCATCTTGTGTCAGGATGACGACCTCGGCCCCGAGAACCTTCATTTTGGACATCGCCAGCTCCTCTTCAACCAGATCCGACATGAGCATACGACCAGTGAACAGCTCTTCGAGGAGGAGCAGACTTCCGGTGAGGTGGAAATCGATCACGACGCTGGAGTCAACCGACACAGTGGCGGAGCTAAGCTTGTGCAAAAGAAATTTCCTTTCGCCAAGCTTGGAGTTTGGACCTCGCTTCGAGCACTGTCGTATCCAACAACGCGGCCAGCTTGCCCAGAGAAATCATTCCCCCGAGGGCGGCTCTCTTTAAGAGATGTGAAAATCGGTTGTTCGCCTCCCATTCCTTGATCAGTTCGTCGGAGAGGGGAGCGAACTCCTTCCTAGGTTGCCTTCGGCTGTCAATCTCCTCCGTTAGTCGTTGGCCTTCGGTCTGGGAAACCAGCGTCGTGTCTATCAGCCTGCGTATCATGACCTCTGCACTAACGCGAAACAGCCATTTCAAGTGAACAATGTCTTCAACACCTACCCGCTTGTCTCCGATATCCCGCAGGAACGCCTCTCGAAGTCCAGCTTCCGGCACAAGGAAATTAGCTGCAAACGCGCTTGCCATGAGCTCGAGCTCATGCTCTCTCGAAAGGCCAGCTGAGGGTTGGGGACTCTTGTAGAAAGAGCGGTGCATTAGGATGTGCCCATACTCGTGAGCCAAAGAGAAAACTTGACGCTCTACGGTGTTCGCAGAGTTAACAAGAATGCCGGCGCCGTACCCACGCGAGAAGCCGGAAAGGCCAGACACGTCTTGGTCCTGCATGTCAGAGCGAAAAATCTTGATACCTCTATCATCGAACAGGCGAAAAATGTTCTCTAGGGGATCAAGCAGGCCAAGGCCCAGTCTCTCGCGTTCGGAGAAGGCGACCTGTGCGGCAAATTGCAGGGGTTTGGAGTGCACGCCAGGAATAAAGGAGTAATCAGGTGGTTGGAGGAGACTGTCCGCGACGCCCACAATTTCCTCCAGTTCGCGATATGCCTTGCAGAAGCGCTCAAAGTGAGTGCGAGTTTCCGAGGGAGCGCTCGCGTCGGTCTCCGCGCGGTACAGCAACGCGAACGCCTCGTGCTCCTCTTTGAAAAAATCTCCAATTTGCCGACCAAGGATTCGAGCAGCCACCAACAGCTTGCCGCTATCGATTGCTACGTGGCCGTTCTCGATTGCGCTTAAAGTAGCCCTGGATATACCAAGTTTCTCTGAGAACTCTTTCTGCGAGATTCCCGCTAATTCCCTGGCGGTCTTTAAGTTATGGCCGATAATTTCCTTCATCCTCACCTCCTGTATGGAAAACTTGACAACAGAGTCCCATGTATGCGATAAAGTGTCAAGAAATCTTGACATGGGAGGTTCCCATGGCGTGGAACCACGAAACGAGCAAACAAAGATTGTCGGACGAGTGGAAGCGCATAGAGAGCGCCAAGTTTGTCGTCAAAAAGCTCACCCGCGAAATGGACCTGAACAATCTGGGCCTGACCGAAGCGCGTTTGGTCCATGGTGTTCATGCGTACGCCAGTATTTCCAACTTTTCGACGATTCTGGAAGACCCTTTTCTCCGCCGCAACGATTCAAAGCGTTTGCATCGGTATTTGCACGTCGTTCGAATCGAGCAACGGCGAATCATACAATCAATATTTGATGGAGACAAAATCCAAGTCCAGGGCCCCAAGTTCCATGGACTCTTGTTCAAACCGTATGATGATGATGGCCGTTTGGCTTGGAACTCCGTGTTGGCAGGCATCGCACTGCATTTGCTCCTGACCCGAGCCGTGCCACAAGTTTTCGAACACTATCCTCAACTCGAATCTGCGATTGGCCTTGATCTGGGAGATGCGATCGTCGCCAATATCGGAATCCGTGGCGACCGTGAATTGATCAGCGTGGGGAGCCCGGCGAATCACGCTGCGAAGATACTGGGCGGGTCGGATACGCTGACTGTCGCAAAGAAGCTTTACGATTGCCTATCGAGAGACCAGGGAGCACTTTTCTCCCAAGTGAGCGACGTTTATCGCGTAAGACCAGATTCGTTGCCGGAGGCAGAGGACTTGATCCGGGAGGAGGGGTTCGTTTGGTCCGTTGAGCAGTCCGCAAATCATATGGCCGACACGCTCGATCAGCATACTTTGGAAGATATCCTAATCGAGGAAGCGCGGGAAAGGATCGACCCGCTTACATTGGGACCGCGTCGGGCAAAAATCTGCGACGGCGCATCCATCTTTGTCGATGTCGACGGATATACGAAGCTGATAGATTCACTGGTTGCGACCGGGGACTCGCAGAAGATCACGCAGGCGGTGAAATGGCTCCACCTGTTCCGTTACGAACTGCGGCAAGTCACGGAATGCGATTTCGACGGAATCACTATTCAACATCAAGGAGATCGCTTACAGGCGCTGTTTCACATGCCGGGCGGATATGATACCCGCGTCACTCGAAAGGCGATAGATGCGTGCGTCAGCTACAACTCCTCGATCGAAGAGATTCTGAACAGCCAACACAATATCTTGGGACCAATGCACGTCGCAGTCGGCTGCGCTTTCGGGAAGACGCTGGTGAGTCGAACGGGAGTGCGTGGCGACCTTGATTTGACCTGCCTAGGAGGGGCGACGCAATCCGCAGAAACGATGCAGACCCAAGTGAAAGGCAACGAGATAGCAATCACCGCGGACATGTACGAAACGATTTCCGATGAGGCGATCAAGTGTATGTTTTCGTTCGATAGCGCGCGGGGCAGCTATGTTGGAAGCAACGTAACGTGGACTTCGATGGAAGACGGGGAACGGGGCAGGAAATACGAACTGTCTGCGAAAGCCGCGTACACAACCGCTGGCACAATCGCGGTTGGCAACGGTATTCCTTCGGGCGCGCGGGTGCTGAAGGCAACGCGACCGTGGTCCACATGAGGCGCATCCCACCTTGGTACAAACTGAGGCCCCAGAGGCTCACCCTAGAGAGAGAAATTCTGCGAGGTCTGCCCTATTTTGAATTGCGGAGCGATAGCTTTGATGAGAACGGTCATTTCCGACCGACCGGGACGGTTGTCTACTGCGGCGAGTACTCCGGGAGAATTGAGAGGTTCGATGTCGCATTGGAATACCTCGACCGATTTCCTCATGCCTTCCAACTTGTCTACGACGAACAGAAGAGATTTCTCATTTGCGAAGGTGGCCATTTGTTTTCCGATCATCAGTTGTGCCTGACTCTGCTCGAGAGAAACGAATTTTCTCTTGGAAGCGAGACGCTGACGGAGGAAGTGTTGGGCGCCACTTTGCTCTGGTTCGACAAGAGATTGATCTTCGAGCGGCGTGGAAGGAAAAAATGGCCGGGGCCGCAAGAAGTTCACGGCTTTAGAGCAAAAGTGAATTTTGCGTTGGAGCAGTCCGGTCTGCTCGGCAATGAAAAGGCAGTGGAGTGGGCGAATCGGCTCTACAACCAGGTGTGCGAAACTCATCGGTATATTGCGATCGATCCGTACTCTCCATGTCCGTGCGGAAGCGGTAAGAAGCACAGATTCTGCCACGGTGAAACAATCGCACGGTTGACACCAATCCTTCAACGGATCGCGCAAATTTCGTCGGGCTATTCACCTCAAGACCGGAATTGATAGTAATGCCAGTTCAAAGTCGAACGGATGATTCGCCTATGAAAATAGAAAGATTGGCTGGTGTGCTTCAGGGAGTGCAGGACCAAATTCGGTTCTGCGACACCAAGGCACAGGTGATCCTGGGACTAAATGGGATTCTTGCGGGGTTTCTGGCTACACGCGCGTCGGAACTGGCTTCCACGATTGCCGGTGAGTCACGGCACGTGATTGCGGTCGGGCTTTTTCTGTCGGTAGCTCTCTATCTCGTCTTTCTTGTGTCGTCCTTTGCGTTCGGAGTGAGAGTCGTTCTCCCGCGGTTAGATGTATCACAACCCGATTCGTGCGTCTTTTTCAGTCACATTGCGGCCCAACATAAGAACAACTATGAAAAGATCGCGAAGGAACTCCCTGGCTTATCGGATGAAGACCTCGCCGCAGACATGGCAAAGCAGATTCTCGCCAACTCTCACGTATGCGTTAGAAAGCATCAATCGCTTCGGAACTCTTGGGTCTTGACGACTTTGTCAGCGGCGTGTTGGGTTTCGACATGGTTGTTCCTGTTCGCATCTGCGTTTCATATTTCGCCCGGGCGTGTTTCGCCTTGATGTGAGCGAGATCAGGTCGCGATCAAGCGGTGTTACTGTGCCGCGGAGCGTTTTTCAACTACAGTTTGCATGAAGAGCGTACCGCAGACCTGTAGTCTGCGCCGCTCATCTTGAGCTGTTTACGATTGCGCAATTGGGCTGTACAAGGGCTTCGACAAGAAAACCGGCAATGGCTAGAATCCGTGTACGTGATGAAACCTGTAGCCATCGACCTCTTTTCAGGATGTGGTGGTCTCACTCTCGGCCTGAAGCGCGCCGGGTTTCGGGTCATCGGTGCGGTCGAGATCGACCCGCTCGCAATCGAAACATACAGAGCGAACCACAAACGGATCGTGACGTGGCCGCAGGACATTTGTACTTTACCGGTCGTACAAGTCATGCGGCGACTAAAGCTTCGCCCTGGCCAGCTGGACCTGCTCGCTGGCTGCCCCCCTTGCCAGGGCTTCTCCACGATGACGACACTCAACGGTCGGTTAGAGCGAGATGATCCGCGTAACGATCTCGTTTTTGAGTTTGTTCGTTTCGTTCGAGGGCTGCGTCCCAAGGCTGTGATGATGGAGAACGTCCCAGGCCTCGCCAAAGACAAACGAATCCGGCAAGTTGTTGCTGCAATGAGAGCTATGGGCTACCACTGCACTCGCGATGTACTCGATGCAGCCAATTACGGCGTGCCCCAGCGCCGCAGGAGATTCATTCTTGTCGCCGGCCGTGGCGGCGAAATTCCATTCGGTCAGCCAGCCCGTCGGAAGCGGTCAGTGCGAGAAGCGCTGGGAAAACTTGGAAAGCGCGCCAGACTCGATCCGCTTCATAACTTTCCGGAGCGACGCACCGAACGCGTCAAGCGAATCATCCGCCTTGTCCCGAGGAACGGCGGTAGCCGGTTGGATTTGGGTCCCAGAAGCCAACTCGAGTGCCACCGTAAGTGCGATGGCTTTAAGGATGTTTACGGGCGCATGGCTTGGGACGACGTTGCACCGACCATAACGGGCGGATGCTTCAATCCTTCGAAGGGACGATTCCTACACCCGGTTCGCCACCGCACAATAACTTTGCGCGAAGCGGCCCTCCTTCAAACATTCCCTCCAAGCTATTTCTTCTCACTTCGGCGTGGGAAATCTCACGCCGCCCAAATGATTGGGAATGCGTTGCCGCCTGAATTTATTAGCTGCATGTATCCCTTCGCCGAACAGCTGATTGCCTATCAGGCCCATGACCGCGGGAAGCGGATCGGCGGACTGGTCCTGGAAGTGAAGGGAGACTTCTGCCACAAAGTGCGGGACATATTGCAGCGCTACAGAAGGGAAGGCGATTACGTCGAAGTCAGCCTCGATTCTGAGTACCGCTACAACCCCCTGCACAATGACCTCGACGCGCATGCCTTGGCTTACAACATCGCATCCTTATTGAACAACCTCTTCGGCAAAGGCAAGGAACCCTTCTGGCAACAGGCTTACACGAACCTTGTGAAGTTCATCATCCTGCTCCACAAGGTGGCCTTCGACTACGTGACCCTCTTCGATGTCTACCACTGTGCGATTTCTCCCGAGCTTTTACAGCAGCGAATCGAGCAGGCGGAAGAGCTGCTTTTTGACAAGCATTTTGTCTTCATTCCCAAGGCCACTTACGAAGAGCATATCCAGGTGCTCATCGATTTCGATTTCCTTCCGGATGAAGCCAAAGATACGGACCAGTACCGGGCCCCAGCCACACTCGCGTTAGAACAGCATCTGAAGAAGCACGCGATTGAGTTCCGGGAGAAGACCGTCCCGGCACCTGAGAAATCTGAGCCGGACAATCGTGCTCAATTGGAAGCCGTCAAGCGTTGGTTCTATGACGACTGGCTGCGGATTGAGCCGAAGCTCAGGACTTCGATTGTCGAGGGAATTTCCGTGTTCCTCTCACTCTTCGACGACAACCCAAAAGTGAAGCGGGTTTTCTGCCCGCCGAAGGAGTGCTAAGACAAGGAGGCCAACGCGGATGGCAAATACGGCAAGCCTCTGCCTTCGTTCTCCTGGCTGATTGAAACCGGCAGAGTCTGCGCGCTCAATTTCCCTATCGGTATGAACCCCGGCTTGGCGAAGGCCATCGGGGCAATGATGAAGCTCGACTTCGAGCGAGCGGTGTTGAACCGTGTGCCCCAGATCGAGGCCCATCCGTGGTGATATTTCCGCCAGGTATTCTTCATCTGTGACGAGTACCAGCATTTCGCAACTGTGGGGGAGAGCGAGCCGACTGGGGATGAAAAGTTCTTCGGCCTATCACGTCAGGCGAAGTGCATCCCGATCATCGCCACGCAGAGCATCAGCTCGCTGAAATCTTCATTGCCGGGTGAGACCTGGCGCACGCTTTTGCAGACCTTCCGCACGAAGATTTTTCTGGCCCTTTCGGATGACTTTTCCGCAAAGATTGCCAGCGAGCTTTGCGGTAGGGAAGACCAGCTCAAGATTGGCTATAACCTTTCCGAAACTGGCCACGACACCCACGTCAGTTTCCTGACGGGCAAAGCTCAATCCAACAGGGCCAATCTCACAACATCGAAGACCTACTACCAGCAGAGCGATTATCGGTTTGATATGAAGACATTCACGGAGCTGCGCAACGCGCAGTCGGTGACGGTTGCCTACGACGGGTTCAATCCGATGCCGCCGATGTTTTGCTACCTGAAGCCCTATTTCAACGACCCAAACAAGTCTTATTTCCGACAGGCAGCAGACGGGGAGTTGTGAACACGGAGAGGAATGGCGAGTGCCCGGAACGGATAGAAGCCAGCGTTTTTGCACAGGCCGGCGGATTTGATGCGTCACCCTATGCACCATGACTCTGCTAAACTTTCGCCCCATAGGGCGATTGAGTCATCGAGAGAAAGAGACTCGATGGCGAGACGCAGGTATCAGAAGGGACAGTTGTGGCTTGACGAGAAGACCTGGTATGGCCGATGGCGTGAAGACGTTATCGTCGGCGGGGTTCGGAAGCGTATCCGACGCCAAGAGGCGATTGGGTCGTTTCAGGACTATCCAACGAAACGGCTTGCTCAGCGTGCCTTGGATGACCAGGTCGCGCACGTCAACAAAGTCAGCTATAGGCCAAGGCCAACGGCCAAGTTCCGAGACTTTGCTCAGAACTGGAAAGAAAAAGTGTTGAGTCAATTCGGGGATTCCACGGCAATCAACTATCGGACTCACATTCGGAAGCACCTTGTTCCGTTTTTTGGTGAGTACCCGATGAAGGATCTCAATCCCGAGACGGTTCAGCAGTTCGTTTCTAGTTCTGCGGTGGGCGCGAAAACTACCCGGAATATTTGCATCACACTCCAGAGCATGTGGACCACGGCAAAAGCGTGGAGCTATGTCGCTCACAACCTCATGGAAGGCGTCGTACTCCCGGACGTAAAGCGAGTGCAGCGATTCTTCCTCTCTCAGCGGGAAATCCAACTCATTCTTGCCAAGGCTCGAGAGCCACACCGCACATGGTATGGACTTGCGGCGGAAACCGGCTTGCGGGCCGGCGAGGTGTGCGGGCTGACGGTGGATGACATAGACCTAGAACGCGGAATGCTTCAAGTGCGGCAGAGCGCATGGCGGGGAAAACTAGGCGATCCGAAAACAGAGGAGTCAATCCGGGTTGTCGAGCTTTCGCCTCAGGCTGGCAGGCACCTGAGGACGTTCTTGGAGTCTTGGCATCCGAATCAACGTCGGCTGCTCTTCGCCACTCGCAACGGAACGCCGTGGGATCAGAACACGTTGCTCAAACGAAAGTTCAGACCTTTGCTTCGGGCGCTCGGTATCCAGGTGCGACGCGGCAATGGCTTCCACGCGTTCCGTCATGCGAACGCAACTCTGATGAGCAGTTTCGGAGCATCGCAGAAATTGCGTCAGCAGAGGCTCGGTCACGCCGATGGTTCGCCAGTCACGGAGACGATCTACACGCACGTGATCAGCGAGGACGGAAAGCGAATTGCGGCGCAACTTGGCAACGCAGTTTGGGGAATTTTGGACGCTAGTTGGACGGAAAAGCGAAACGGCCCAGAGGGAGCATCCTCTAAGCCGTTTCGAATCAACTAGAAATGGTTGCGGGGGTCAGATTTGAACTGACGACCTTCGGGTTATGAGCCCGACGAGCTACCAGGCTGCTCCACCCCGCACACCCACTATATCGGACGCGCACGCTTCCGTCAAACCGAGGCAAGTCATTGGCATGTTTTTGTGACTCAGAGAGGGCAGCTACCACTCGTTGTAAGGCGTTTGATCGAAAGGGGAAACCCGGCCCGAATTGGAATGAACGTCAACCATGCCTGTACTGGTTTGTTCCGGGCTCAACACGACGGTATCGTATTGGGGCACCCAGTCCTTCGCGCGTGTCATCGGATCCGCCGGTACTGAACGCAGGTAACCGGCCTGCACAAGGTCATCGATGGATTGTGGCGCCGCCTGCTTGTCGAGCGTGTAATTGTCGATCGATGTTCGAATCGTCTGTAGATTGTTTTTCAGTACCGCTTCGTTTGCCTTCTGCACTGATTTGTCATAACGCCCCACCGCGATGCCAATCAGGATGAGGATGATCGTAATGACGATCATCAGCTCAATGAGCGTAAAACCCACTCTCGGAAGTCCGCCTTGGCCTTTCCGTAGCGATGACTTACTAGTCTGAATTTGCGACCTCATTTTCAATTCAATTTCCCATTCAAACTACCAATCTGAATACTTTGTTCCATCCAGCGCAGTCCCCGTCGACTTCGAATATACGTCGAACACGTTCTTGCCCCCCCAGCTCGTGGAATCCGGGTCGTCCTGAACCGCGCGCAGGCCCCAGTCGGCGCGCCCGGTCATCGGGTCTATAGGAATCTTCCGCAGAAAACGAATTTTTCGGTCGTTGCTTGCACCAAGCTGCACTCCCTTCACCAATGTCTCCAGGTCTGGTGGATAGCCTTCGCTGCCAATCTCCACGCGGATCTGGTTCCGGTCGGCCGCGTCTTTGTACCGGTCGATCGCATCTTTCATCTCTCGCAGATCGCGGCGAAGTTCCGCCTCTTTCTGTCGAACAATGGTGTATTTCGCGATGGGCAGCGCTGCGGAAGACAGAACCATCAGAATCGCGCAGGCGATGATCAGCTCCAGCAGCGTCATCCCGGTCTCGGACGAATGCGTCCTCCGCTGGATTCCTCTATCTATTCGCCAGTGATATAAGATGCTTCGCAATATCGCAGGCCCCATTCGATTACGGCTGGACTTGAACCGTCGCCTCGCTAGTGATCAGTGGTATCGAATTCTGCCGCGAGTCTTTCGCGTTCACCTGCACGATCGACAGATTCGACGAGCCCGCCGCCAGCCCCTTGATAACGATTCCGATCAGCGTTCCGCTCCCGCTCACTCCCTGAGTATTCGGTCCGCGCGTCGCGGAAATAATCGACTGTCCCTTATCCTTGAAAGGCTGATGAACGATGGCAATTTCCTGTGTTCCCCCGGAGAGGAATCCGCCGTGCCGCACTTCTTCGACACTGATTACCGCAGGGTTGTATTGCAACAGAAGTGGAATGGAGAAGAGGTCTGTCACGTTCTCGACCACCACGCCGATTGTTGCCGTCTGCCCCGCCTTCAACGACAAGCTCTGGGGCTCAAAGCGTATTTTTGCCGCGGCAGCTGCGGGTGCGGCTGTCCCCTGTGCCGTCCCGCTTGGCGCGGGTGCTGCAGCTCCCGGTCCTGCGTTTTGATTCGTCTGAGGCTCGGAGGGCTTTGGCTGTGCTGGTTGCTGCGCAGGTGCATGGAGCTCGCTCTCGCGCTTTACCTGTACGTTTGCCTCGGAGCCCGAATACAATGGCCGCAGATTTGCTTTCGTCCATTCCGGAATTCGCACGATCCGCGGCGTCAGGACAATCAGCACTTCATCTTCTTGGTGATCCGTCTTGTCGTGCGAGAAGAGGTATCTCAGCAAGGGGAGCTTCGCAAAGCCCGGCCACCCTTCCAGAGTCTTGCTGTCGGTCCGCTGGATCAGGCCCGCAAGAATGCTGACCTCGCCTTCCTTCAACCGGATGTCATGCTCGATGACGCGCTGGCTGATCACCGGCTGCGTAATCCCGCCGATGCTCACGTCATTCGTATGCGCAGACACTTCCACTTTCAATTTCAAGCTGACGTCGCGATTTGGATGTACACGAGGCGTAAGGTCAATATTCACGCCGACATCCAGGTAGGTGAACTGTGTATTTACCAGCGGGCTTATTCCGCCCGCGGTTCCGGCGGCGAGCCCGAGGCCGGACGAAAAACTGCCGGTCGCGACCGGTATGCGATCGCCAATCTTCAGTTTTGCAGTTTGACCGTCAACTGAACGCACTTCCGGGTTCTGGAGAATCTTTGTGCCTGTGTCGCTCAGGAGGAAGTTTGCCGTCGCAGTCGGCAGTGTGAAGACAACATTATTTCCGTTCAAGTGGCGTAGCTGATTTAGAGTCGTGCCGCTGTTGGTCGAAGGAGTACTGCCTGACGTAGTTGTATTCGGGTTGATCGCCACACTGGCGCTTTGCCCGGGGAGTATCCCCAGGTCCCTCAGCCGGTCCGTGCGTGCCTCCAGTACTTCAACCTGCACCACGACCTCAGGCTTGGCTTTGTCGATATCGCGGATCATCTTTTCCGCCAGCAGCAGTTTGTCCGGCGTGTCGCGGACGATGATCGCGTTCTGCGAGTTGAGTTGCGTAATTCGTTTCAGATCCAGCAATTGCCGCAGCCCGGTTACGATTTCGGTCAGCTCCTGCGGTTGAACCGTATTTGAAACGTATAAGGTCTTGACCACCTGTTCTTCGTAGTCCCGGCGCTTTTGCGGCTGGTCGGGAACCACAAAAATGGTGTTTTCCGTGACCGGCTTGACGAAAGCCTTGCTCTCCAGTTGCGCGATTTCCAGCGCCTGCTCCAGCGTCACATTATTCAATTCCACGGTAATCCGCCGCGCAGGGAAGTCCGGGTCGTAAATCACCGTCAGTCCCGCAAGTTTTCCGATCGTGTCGAATACCTTCTTCGCGTCCTCGGACATCTTCAAGTTGATAGGAGCCCGCGAGAGAGGCTTGATTTCCGGCGGAAGGGCCGCCAACGGCTGGTCGTTTGGATCGGACGGCGGTTCCGCCGCCGCGTCGGCTGCTCGATTCTTCTCCGCGATCATTTCGACCGTCTTGCGAAGCTCCTGGTCGGCTACTGGGCTTGCAGGATCGATCGTCTGCGCCCTCTGGAATTCGCCTGCTGCCCCCTGCAAGTCGCCGCGATTCCGCATCTCAACGCCGCGTTTAACATGCATTTCGCTCGCTTCGAAGCGTACACGGTTTAGTTTAATCTTGAAGCTTGCGTTGAAGGGGTCAGCTTTGGCGGCTTTTTGGTAATAGGTATATGCCGCGTCGTAGTCCTGGAGCGCCTCCGCCTTTTTACCTTGGTCGTAATCGGGTTTGCCCTTCGGACAGCCGGATGCCACCAGTCCGAAACCAATGCACAGGAATAGGCTTCCCCAACGGTTCATACACTCTCCGAGGCCTCGACACGAAGCCAATGCCTGCAGTCTAACATTCGATTTAGAGGCCCGGCAAGGACGCTTAGGTTGGCCGGTCGTGCATCCAATAACCCTGCTTTTTGTCGAGAGTGACAAGTTTTGACGCAGCAGTTAAGATGGAGCGTTGTGGCCAAGCCTCCAAAAAAGACAGAGAAATCTGCTAAGTCCGGCGAGCAAATCGTCGCTCAGAATCGCGCGGCCTCCTATAACTACCATATTCTTGAGAAACATGAGGCCGGCCTCGTGCTTCACGGTACCGAGGTCAAGGCTCTGCGGGAAGGCAAGGCCAACATCCGCGATGCCTACGTGGATTTCAGGCCCGGAAGCGCGTGGCTCGTTAACGCGCACATTGCACAGTATTTACCGGGCGGCCCCTGGAACCACGAGCCTTTGGGTTCGCGCAAGCTCCTGCTTCACAAAAGAGAGATTGACAAGCTCTCCGGCCGTACCGAGTCCAAGGGTTTGACCGTCATTCCCCTCAAGATTTACTTTCGTAACGGCATTGCCAAGGTCGAAATCGCCCTGGCGCAGGGCAAGAAGTCCTGGGACCGCCGCCAGGACGAACGCACCAAGGAAGCTCGAAGGGAAGTCGAACAATCCATGTATCGCAATCGGAGGCGATAACGCACCATGCAGATCACGCTTGTAACCCAGCCGTTTGCTGCACTCGAAGCCGATGCCCTGGTCTCTTACGTATTTGAGGAATCGGACCCAGTTCAAGGTCGCGTCGCCGAAATCGATAAGGCCGCCGCGGGCCTGCTGCGTAAGCTCGCAAAAAGCGGGGAGTTGACCGGCAAAATGCTGGAGTTCACCATGGTCCACGCCCCCGCGGGCCTCAAGGCCGCGCGCTTGCTCCTGGTTGGAGCAGGGAAGCGCGAGCAATGGAATAACGCCACGCTTCGCAAGATCGCTGGCTCCGCTCTTCGCTACCTTAAGGCTCGTTCCGTCAAAAATTTCGCTCTCTTCGTTCGGGAAGGCCACGCCACTGAAGAAACCGCCCAAGCCATCGCTGAGGGCGCCCTGGCAGCCAATTTTGAAACGGACAAATACAAAACCGATAAGAAAAACGACAAAAACATCGATTCAGTCCAGATTGCCGGCTACTCGGACTTGGAACGCGCCGCTGGCGACAAAGGTCTTTCAAAGGGTCGCATTATCGCTGACGCGCAAAACTTCGCGCGCGACCTCATCAACGAGCCCGCCAACAAGCTCACCCCGCGCATCATGGCTGAGAAGGCCGAAGCCATGGCCAGGGAAGCCGGCCTCGCCGTTGAAGTTCTCGACGAAAAGAGAATCGCCGATCTCAGAATGGGCGCGCTTCTCAGTGTCGCTCAGGGTAGTCCCGAGCCGCCCCGCGTCATGGTTGTCACGTATACTCCCGCCAACTTGAAACCCGGCGCGCCGGTGATTGGTCTCGTCGGCAAAGCCGTCACCTTCGACACCGGCGGCATCTCCATCAAGCCCGCCGACGGCATGGAAAAAATGAAGTACGACATGGCTGGAGGCGCGACCATGCTCGGCGTGATGCGCGCCCTCGCCGCGCTGAAGCCCAGCGTCAAAGTGATCTGCGTCGTGCCTTCCACGGAAAACATGCCCGGCGGCAAAGCCCAAAAGCCCGGCGATATCCAAACCGCAATGTCGGGCAAGA
>Ga0137407_10001271_pt1 | contig 16410 bp, 12 predicted proteins | sample CZOMad2_2_16fung_FD_108410 | JGI IMG/M metagenome (GOLD analysis project Ga0137407, IMG submission 108410) | Vadose zone soil fungal communities from Angelo Coast Range Reserve, California, USA - CZOMad2_2_16fungal (Illumina Assembly) | ecosystem: Environmental > Terrestrial > Soil > Vadose... | reverse complement strand
TGCAGGCGTCCGGCCTCGCGGCCGCCGCCGCCGAAGTGGTTGGCGATGACGATCACGACCGTCGTGATGGCGACCATGGCCAGGCTCAGTACGGCGATGGCGCCGACATCGCCGCTTTCCTTGAGATCAAAGATCAGGACCGACAGGACCTTGGTCTCCGACGTGAACAGGATCACGGCGGCGGAGAGCTCGCGGATCACCGCGACGAAGACGAAGCACCAGGTGGCGATCACCGCCGAGCGCAACAGCGGCGCCGTGATGTCGGCAAGGGTGCGCAGCCGCGAGGCGCCCAACATGCGGCCGGCTTCCTCGAGCTCGGGATGGACCGCGTGGAAGGCCGAGGAGAGCTGCTGGTAGGCGGCGGGCAGCGCGATGGTGACGAAGGCGAGCAGCAGGATCCACAGCGTGCCGTAAAGCACCAGGGGCGGCCGCGCGTAGCTCAAGAACAGGCCGACGCCCAGCACGATGCCGGGAATGGCGACCGGCGCGGTCGCGAGAAAGCCGAGCGCGCGATAGCCCCGGATGGCGCGGCGCGTGGTGAGATAGGCGATCACCAATGCCATGATGGTGCCGATGGTGGCCGAGGCCACGCCGAGCACGAAGGTGTTCTTCACGGCGAGCTGAGTGGCCGACAGTTCGAAGAATACGAAATGGATGTTGTGCAACGTGAAATTGTCGAACGTCACGAACGAGGTGGCCACGCGTGAGAACGTGGCATTGAGCAGCGCCCCATAGGGTAAGAACACCGGACACATCAGGACGAGAAAGACCAAGGTGAGCGCCGCCCATTTGAGCGCGCCGAGCCGGATCCGTCGCGGATCGCCCTGCTTTCCGCTGACCACCGAATAGCCGCGCCGGCCGAGGATGAGGTGCTCGGCGCGCAGCAACGCGACGGTGAGCACGAGCAGGGGCACCGAAGCCGCCGCCGCAAGTTCAGGCTTGGGGGGATAGTTGAACAGGCTCCAGATTTTGGTGGTCATGGTGTGGAAGCCGGCGGGGATCGCCAGAATCGCCGGCGAGCCGAACAGCGTCATCGCCTGCAGGAAGGCGACGATCGCGCCGGCAAGCAGCGCCGGCAGCGCCAGCGGGATGGTGATGCGCCGCGCCGTCGTCCAGGTGCGAGCGCCGAGAATGGAGGAGGCGTCCTCGAGGTCGCCGGGAATGCGGTCGAGGGCGTTGGCGATCAGCACGAACACGTAAGGGAAGGTATAGGCGGAGATGACGAAGATCAGGCCGCCGAGCGAGTAGATGTTGAAGAGGTGCTCGTCCTGCGGCGCGCCCGTGATCGCCCGATAGACCTTGTTGAGCAGGCCGCTATTGGGCGCAGCCAACAGCTCCCAGGCGATGGCGCCGAGGAATGGCGGAGTCACGAATGACGCCGTGACGAGCGCGCGTATGGTGCGGCGCGCGGGAATATCGGTGCGCGCGACGAGCCAGCCCATGGGCGCGGCGAACGCGCAGCAGATGACGCTCGAGCTCGTCGCCAGGATCACCGTCGTGATCAGCGGATCGACGAAGATGGGATCGGTGACCAGGGTCCTGAAGTTGTCGAGGGTAAAGGCGCCGCTGCGGTCGACGAGGCTGTAGTAGAAGAGCCACGACATCGGCAAGATGATCAGCACGCACAGGAACGCCGCGAACAGGATCAGGACCGGCCAGGAAAGGTCGATCTTGTGCTTTCGGGGGGTGCCCAGAGCGGGCAATGCAATGGTCATGAGAGTTCAATCATCGCGCGACCGCGAAGGGGTCGCGCGTACGTTGGACAAACGCGCACCATAGCGCGCTGATGTCCCCGCCGATTTGTGCGCCTCTGCCCACCCTACGACCTAACTTGGTGAAAACCCATCACACCTTGAAGATCTGCGCGTAGCGCGCCTTGATCTCCTCGCTCGTCTTGTCGACGCCCTCGGGGTCCTCTTGCATCAGCTTGATGTCGGAGAGTTTCCGAACGCCGGGTTTTTCCACCGTCTGTCGATGCGGCGAATACTGGCGGGCCCAATCGACCACAAGCTGCTGAGCCTCGCGCGAGTGCATCCAATTCTGGAACAGGCGTGCGGCGTTCGGATTGGGAGCCGCCTTGAATACCGCGCTCGGCGCGGCGGCAACCGGCGTCCCCTCCTCCGGATAGACGATCTCGACCGGCTGGCCTTCTTCCTTGTAGCGAATGACGAGATAGCCGGCGCCATCAACCATGACCGCTCGCTCGCCGAGCGCGATCTTCTTGAGCGTGTCGGTTGCCGAATGAACCTGCAGCACCCGCTGCTTGGCGAGCTTCTCGAAATACTCCCAGCCGAGCTCGCGCGCGGTCTGGAAAGTCGCGTTCATGATGGTACCGCTGTAGGCTGGATGCGCCTTGACCAACTTTCCCGCCCATTTCGGATCAAGCAGGTCGTTGAAGCTCTTCGGCGCCTCCTCCTTCTTGACCAGGCTTGTGTTGTAGCCGAATGGAGAGATCAGGATCCGGGTCGTGATGTGCAGCCCATCCGGGTCGTAGTATTTCGGCTCGAAGTGCTTCGCGACCTCCTCCGGCATATACGGCGCCAGCCAGCCGTTGCGCTTCCACGCGAGGCAGTGCGCCAGATCCGCGGTGTTGACCACGTCGACGGCATGGATGTTGGCGCCGTACTCCTGGCCGATACGGGTGAAGATGCGCTCGGCGCCGGAGCGCTCCACGCGCACAGAGATGCCGGGAAATTTCTCCTCAAAAGCCTTGCCCAGTTGCTGTGCGAATGCCAGGTCCATGGCGGTGTAGAAGGCGAACTTGCCTTCCTTCTTGGCCGCCTCGACGAGTGCCGGCGTGATCGGGTCGGCAGCCGCAGCGCGAATTTGTGCGCGCACCGGCTGCGCGAGCGAATTGGCCACGATGGCGGTCGACGCGCAGAGTACGTCGCGCCGGGAAAATTGAATGCTGCTCATTGTTCCTCCCAATCGCGCGCAGGCGCAGGGGCTTCACACGCCGAACAGTCGGCTGTAGCGCGCCTTGATTTCCTCGCTCGCCCGCTCGACGCCGGGGGCGTCCTCCTTCATGGTCTTGATATCGCGGAACGGCTTGCGGCCGGCCTTCTCCTTGACCAGAGGATGCATCGACCGCAGGGCCCCGAAATCGACGATGAGTTGCTGGCATTCCGGCGTGAAGCAGTAGCACTGGAACAATCGCGCCGCGTTCGGATTGGGCGCGTTCTTGAACACGCCGTTCGGGCCGACCACGAGTGGGGTACCTTCCGTCGGATAGACGACCTCGATCGGCCCGCCGTTTTCCTTGCTCTGGAGCACGTTGTATTCGCCGCCGTCCGCCATCACCGCGCGCTCGCCGAGCGCGAGCTTTTTCGGCGGGTCGGTCGCCGACTGCACTTGCATCACCTTCTGCTTGGCAAGCTTCTCGAAATACTCCCAGCCGAGCTCGCGCACGATCTGGAAGGTCGCGGTCAGGATGGTGCCGCTGTAGCTCGGATGCGCCTTGACGATCTTGCCCGTCCATTTCGGATCGAGCAGGTCGGCGAAGCTTTTCGGCGCATCCTCGCGTTTGACGAGATTGGTGTTGTAGGCGATCGGGCTCAGGCTCACGCGGAAGCTGGCGAACATCCCGTCGGGGTCCTTGTGGTCGGAGGGATAGTGCATGGCGACGTCCGCCGGCACGAACGCAGCCAGAAGACCGTCCCGTTTCCACACGATGAAATGCGCGGCGTCCGATGAATTGACCACGTCGACGCCGTAGATGCGGCTCGCGTATTCCTGGCCGATGCGCTGGAACACCCGCTCGGCGCCGGTGCGCTCGACGCGCACGGCGATCCCGGGAAAGGCGGCTTCGAAGGACTTGGCGATCTTCTCGGCAAGCGGCAGGTCGATTGAGGTGTAGTAGAAAAGCTTTCCCTCCTTCTTCGCCGCCTCGATCAGGGCCGGCGTGATCGTGGTCGGCTCAGGCGCCGCCGCACGTGACGGAGAGGCAAAAAGGCCACCAGCGACGCCGGCCGACGCCTTGAGCACGTCGCGCCTGGAGAATCGATGCTTGCCCATTGCTTCCTCCCGTCCGGGCCTGGATCGCTCGACCCGCCGCCCTGCGCCTTACACCCCGAACAGTTTGCTGTAACGCGCCTTGATCTCTTCGCTCATCTTCTCCACCGCCGCCGGATCGTCCTTCATTTTCTTGATCTCGCTGAACGGCTTGCGTCCGGGCTTCTCCTTGGTCTGCGGATGCAGCGAACGCAAGCCTGCGAAGTCAATCGAAAGCTGCTGCGCCTCGGGCGAGAAGCAGAAGCTCTGGAACAGCCGGGCGGCGTTCGGATTGGGCGCGTTCTTGAATAGCGCGTTGGGGCCGACGATGAGCGGCGAGCCTTCGCTCGCATAGACGATCTCGACCGGACTTCCCTTCTCCTTCTCGATGAACATGTTGTACTCGTTGCCATCCGCCATGACCGCGCGCTCGCCCAGTGACAGTTTCTTCGGCGGGTCGGCCGACGACTGCACCTGCATCACCTTTTGCTTGGCAAGCTTCTCGAAATAGTCCCAGCCGAGGTCGCGCGCCATCTGATAGGTGGCGGTCATGATGGTGCCGCTGTAGCTCGGATGCGCCTTGACGATCTTGCTCGTCCATTTCGGATCGAGCAGGTCGGAATAGCTCTTGGGCGCCTCCTCGGCTTTGACCATGTTGGTGTTGTAACCGATCACGCAGACCCAGGCGCGATAGCTTGCGAAGGTGCCGTCGGGATCTTTGTGCTCGGCGGGATAATATTTGGCTACGTCCTCGGGCACGTAGGGCTCGAGCAGTCCTTCGCGTTTCCACACGATGAAGTGGGCGGCGTCGGACGAGTTGACGACGTCGACAGAATAAATGCGACTGGCGTATTCCTGGCCGATGCGCTGGAACACGCGCTCGGCGCCGGTGCGCTCCACGCGCACGGCGATGCCGGGATATTTTGCCTCGAACGCCTTGGCGAGGCGTTCCGCCACCGGCAGGTCGATCGAGGTGTAGTAGACGACCCTGCCCTCCTTCTTGGCCGCCGCGATCAGCTCCGGCGTCACCGCGCTCGCTGGCGGCGCCGCTGACGTCACCGAGGCGAACGCGCCCGACGCCGCGATGGCGGTCGAGCCCTTGAGCACGTCCCGCCGGGAAAAAATCGGCCGCTTCATTGTCGTCTCCTCACTCAAGTCGTTGTCCTTGCTGCCTCATCCGGTCAACACGCGGCAGCGCTCCGGCGGCAGATGCAGCCACACCGATGCCCCCTGGGGAATGTTCTCTGCCGCCGAGGCAACCACGCGCAATTGGGTGCCGTCAGCCACCTCCACCAGATAGTCGCGGCTCGCTCCGAGAAAAACCTGCCGCACCACGGTTCCGGGCACGACGTTTTCCGTCGCGTCAGGCTTCTGCGCCCACAAACGGACGGCGTGCTGGCGGATGGCGGCCGCGCCCTCGCCGCCGGCGGCAAATTTGCCACCGCTGCAGCGCAGCGTCGCGCCGGCACACGAGAGGTGGCACTCATCGAGCGCGCAACCCTTGATGACGTTGCTCGAGCCGATGAAGCGGGCGACGAATTCCGAACGCGGCCGGTCGTAGATTTCTTCGGGCGAGCCCGCCTGCTCGATCTTGCCCGCATTCATCACCGCAATAACGTCGGCGGTGGTCATCGCCTCCGACTGGTCATGGGTCACGTAAACCGTGGTGTAGCGGTATTCGTCGTGCAGCCGGCGCACCTCGAAGCGCATCTCTTCCCGCAGATTGGCATCGAGGTTGGACAGCGGCTCGTCCAGCAGCAGCGTCTCGGGCTCGACGATAAGCGCGCGCGCGAGCGCGACGCGCTGCTGCTGGCCGCCGGAGAGCTCGCCCGGGTAGCGATCGGCGAACGGGCGCAGATGGGTGGTGTCCAGTATCGCCGCGAGCTTGCGGTCGATGTTGGCGCGGTCGAGTTTGCGCAGTTTCAGTCCATAGGCGACGTTCTCGGCCACCGTCATGTGCGGCCACAGCGCGTAGCTCTGGAAGATCATCGACATGTTGCGCCGCTCCGGCGGCATGGTGCGAGCGGGCGACGATATGAGCCGATTGCCGACCCGAATCTCCCCCGCCGACGGCTCGACGAAGCCCGCGATCAACCGCAGCGTCGTCGTCTTGCCGCAGCCGGAGGGGCCGAGCAGGCACACGAGCCGGCCGTGCTCGATCGTGAGCGAGACGTCGTCGACGACCGCGACCCCCCCGTAACGCTTGGTCAGCCCTCGCAGTTCAACCGACGCCACGCCGTCCTCCTCGACGCCCGGCAGCCTTTTCCGCCACTACGTCTCGAGTATTGAAACACCAAACCGTCGATCGGTATCCGCGACAGCTTGCCGCCACGCCCTACTTGCCGGTAAATGCCGGCTTGCGCTTCTCCATGAAGGCGCGGCGGCCCTCGATGAAGTCGTTGCTGGCGAAGCATTGCTCGACCAACTCGGCGCAGCGCGCCAGGTTGCGGGTGGATTCATCCTTCATGACTTCGCCGATGATGTACTTGACCGCCTTCACCGTCAGCGGCGCGTTGGCGGCGATCGTCTCGGCGTAGTTTTTCACGTAAGCCTCAAGCTCGGCCTCCGGCACGACGCGATTGATCAGCCCCATTCGGCTGGCCTCCTCGGCATCGAACTGGCGCGCGGTGAAGAAGATCTCGCGCGCAAATGCCGGCCCGACGACGTCGACGAGCCGGCGCAGCCCGGCATAGGAATAGCCGAGCCCGAGCTTCGCCGCCGGCACTGCGAAGCGTGAATTGTCGGAGCAGATGCGAAGATCGCAGCACACCGCCAGCCCGACGCCACCGCCGATGCAATAACCGCGGATCATGGCGATGGTCGGCTTTGCAAACTGCTGGATCCCCGTATAGGCCTTTTCGACGCTGGCATTGTAGCGTCTGGTCGCCTCGAGCGTGGCGCGCTCGCTTTCGAATTTCGAGATGTCGGCGCCGGAGACGAAGGCCTTGCCGCCCGCGCCGGTGAGCACCACCACACGCACCTCTTCGTCGTTGGCGAAGCCTTCGAGGATGCGGCTCGTGGCGTCCCACATATCGAGCGATACCGCGTTGTGACGCTCGGGATTGTTGAAGATCACGTAGCCGACGCCGCCGTCCTTGCGTGCCAGCATCTTGTCGGTCTTGGTCACGTCGTCCATCGTTTTGTCCTCCGCGCCTCGCGCGTCAAATCCTCTCGTCAAATCGCGTTCACCTTGCGCAACGCCGCGATTTGCTTTGCGCTGAACCCGAGCTCCCTGAGCACCCCCTGTGTGTGCTCGCCGAGCTCCGGCGGCGGCGCCGCGAAGCGGCTCGGCGTGCGCGACAGCGACACCGGCTGGCGGGCCATGCGCAACGTCTTGTCCTTCTTCTTGACCGGCTGCGCAATGCCGAGATGCTCGACCTGCGGGTCGGCATAGACCTGGTCGATCGTATAGATCGGCCCGCAGGGAACGCCCGCTTTGTTGAGCAGATCGATCCACTCCGCGCTCGTGCGCTTGACCGTATATTTCTCCATGTCGGCGTTGAGCGCATCGCGGTGCTTGGAGCGGTCCGCCGCGGTCTGATATTCAGGACGCTGCATCAGTTCGGTCGCGTTGGCGGCGTTGCAGAACCGCGCCCATATCTTCGAGCCGGTCGAGGCGATGTTGATGTGTCCGTCAGCGGTCTTGAACACACCGGTCGGGATGCTGGTCGGATGATTGTTGCCGGCCTGCTTGGGCACGTGGCCGTCGATCAGCCAGCGCGCGCCCTGAAAGTCGAGCATGAAGATCTGCGCTTCCAGCAACGAGGTCGCGACGTATTGGCCCTTCTTCGACTTCTCGCGCTCGAGCAGCGCGACGAGGATGCCGATGGCGCAAAACAGCCCCGCGCACAGATCGGCGACAGGGATGCCGACGCGCACCGGCCCTTGGCCCGGCAGACCGGTGATCGACATCAGCCCGCCCATGCCTTGCGCGATCTGGTCGAAGCCCGGCCGGCCGGCATAGGGACCGGCCTGCCCGAACCCGGAAATGCTGGCGTAGACCAGCTTCGGATTGATCTTGCGTAGCTGCGGATAGTCGATGCCGAGCCGCCGCTTCACGTCGGGGCGAAAATTCTCGACCACGACGTCGGCTTTCTTGACCATGCGCTTGAACGCCGCCAAGGCCTCGGGCGCCTTGAGGTTGAGCGTCATGCTGCGCTTGTTGCGGTGCAGATTCTGAAAGTCGGAGCCTTCGCGCGGACCGCCGAGCGGATCGCCTGCGCCAGGCTCGGGCGGTAACTCGATCTTGATGACGTTGGCACCCCAATCCGCGAGTTGGCGCACGCAGGTCGGACCGGCGCGAACACGGGTCAGGTCAAGAACGGTGAAGCGTTCGAGCGCGCGTGAGGCCTTGGGAAATGGCATGTTTTTGGTCGGAAGCTCTCTTGTGCTGCATTTCTCTCGGCCCGGCGGGGCGCCGGGACGGCCGACATTCCCCGATCTGCTGACCGTTGTCCACCGAGGAGAGGATTTGAGCCGATAGGGCGTGATCCGCTATGGTGCGGATCGAGCGGGGGCGCCTGCAGCATCGACACAGATTGGACGCCCGCATGACCTCCCCACTGACAACCGCCACGTTCCTGACCACGCTCGGCCGGGTGCTGCTGGCATTTCTCATCGCCGCCGCAGCGACGCTCGCGAGCGCCCAGGAGCGTCCACGCCGGCCGCCGCAACAGCAAAGCGAACAACAGGCGAGCGAACCCCGGCAAGGGGAACAAGCGCGCGACGGCGTGCTGCGACTCTTGCCGGCGGACTCCGTGACCGAGCATTCCGTCGCCATTCCGGGGGGCACGCTCGCTTACACCGCAACCGCGGAAACGTTCTCGCTGTTCGATCAATCGGGCGAGCGCTCGGCCGCGGTCTATTACACCGCCTATGTCGTCAAGAACGCCGAAGCGGTGAACCGTCCCGTCACTTTCGCTTTCAATGGCGGGCCGGGCGCGGCGTCGGCGTATTTGAATTTGGGTTTGGTCGGCCCGCGCATCCTTGAGTTTCCCGGCAACGATCCCGCCGCCGCGCGCATGAAGGACAATCCTGCGACCTGGCTCGCCTTCACCGATCTGGTCATGATCGATCCGGTCGGCAGCGGTTGGAGCAGGCCGGCCAAAGCCGATGACGGCAAGGCTTTCTACGGAGTGCGGCAAGACGCGCAGGCGGTAGCCAAGGTCATCGCCCTCTACCTCGCCAAGAACGGCCGCAGCAATTCGCCGAAATATCTGCTCGGCGAAAGCTACGGCGGCTATCGCGCAGCCAAGGTGGCGCAGCTCTTGCAGCGCGAGCAGGGCATCATGATGTCCGGCGTCATCATGGTGTCCCCCGTCATCGAGGGCAGCTTGACCTTCGGCACCAGCCGCTCCGCGCTCAGTGCCGCATTGCAATTGCCATCGCTCGCGGCCGCCGAGCTCGAGCGCAAAGGCGCCTTCAGCAAGGAGGCGCAGGCAGAGGCCGAGCGCTTCGCGCTCACCGACTATCTGACGACGCTCGCCGGCCCTGCGCCGCAGGACGATGCCGCGCGCAACTTTTATGGCCGCGTTGCAAAGATCACCGGACTTCCCGAGGATGTCGTCACCCGCGCGCGCGGCTTCATCCGCGACGCCTACGTCAAGCACCTGCGCTCCGCCGAGGGCAAGATCGTCAGCCACTACGACGTGACGTTCGCCGTGCCCGACCCGTTCCCAGAACAGGAGAGCGCGCGCGGCGGCGATCCGGTGCTCGATAGCCTCACCCGCGCGTATGGCGCCGCTTACGTGGCTTATGCGCGCGACGAGCTCGGCTTCAAGACCGAGATGAGCTACATCCTGCTCGCTAACGACATCGCCGGCAAATGGGACTGGGGCGAAGGCGGCGGGCGCCGCTCGGCCAGCGCCAGCGACGATTTGCGGGAATTGCTCGCGTTCATTCCTTCGTTTCGCCTGCTCATCGCGCACGGCTACGCCGACATGGTGACGCCCTATGCGGCAAGCCGTTACGTGCTCGATCATCTGCCGCCGATGGGCGATCCCTCGCGCACGCAGCTCCTGCTCTATCGCGGTGGACACATGTTCTACACCGACGCGGACTCGCACAGAGCCTTCAGCGCGGACGCCAAGGCGTTCTATCAATCGACGCAGTGATGATGTGGCGCGCGGCGATGCTCAGCGGCCGTGCATTCTTTTTCCGCTCGCCTGTCCCGTGGCCGCATCACGAGGAGCAGTGGTAGCGCGCATAAGGCTGGGCGACGCCTTGTCATTTGTTTTGGTCACCGTGATCTCGCTCGCCGTGAGCGTGCTTTTTTTGGACTTCGCAACGGCAGCGCTCGGGCATGCAGCCGCAGCTGCCACGAACATCGCGGCTGTGGTCAGGACGAGCGATTTGCGCATGGGCCTCCTCCGCTGATCAGCAACAGATGCCCGCATTATAGGCGCTACCGCGACCCTTCATACTCCAAAATATCGAAGCCGACGTGCCGATCGATCATGTAGATCAGCCCATGCGGGTCGAGCGCGACGTCGTTGCTCTGCGGCGCGGGCCTGCCCGCCACGGGCTCGGGGATGAAATAGCCGATCTCGCGGGGGCGCAGCGGATCGGCGACGTCGATGATCCGCAATCCACCGCCAAACCAGACCGCATGAACGACCGTTCCCGTCATGCGCTCGCAGAACTGATGCGCGCCGAAGCGGGCGCCGCGCGTGCGGCTGAAGGGCGAATCGAGTTCGCTGACCTGGAATTGTCCGAGCGGCTTGATGGCGGCGAGATCGCTCACGTCGAAGGTCAAGAGGCAGGCATGCGCGCGACCGCGCCGCGCCTCCTCCTCGCCCGCGCTCAGCGCCTGGTCCTCCTCGTCGATCGCAACCGCGATGCGCCGGCCCTCGATGCGGCCCGGCAGCGGCAATACCGTATGCGTCGGCTCCGGAAACAGCGGATGGTAATTATAGTTGCCGGCGCTCTTCGGCCGCGCCAGATCGGACACGTCGACCACCCAGAACCCTCCGTGCCAGCAGCTCGCCCACATCTCGTCCGCGAAGCGCAGCGCATGGTGCAGGCGATGCCGCCGGCCCGACCAGGTCGGCGTCTCGCCGCCCGCGACATGCTGCCCGGGCATCCACCAGCGTGAGACTTCCTGCGGCCTTGCCGGGTCGCGCAGATCGTAGGTGACCAGGATATTGCCAACGTATCCTTGCATCTCCGTCGAGATGTAGGCGTGGCGTTCGTCCATGTCGAAGCGGTGCACGCCGATGCCGCCGGTCTTCTGGTAACAAACGAGCTTCGGCTGCGTGGGATTGGAGACGTCGTAGATCTTGAAGCCGCCGTTGTGATAGCCGCGCCGCTCGAAGTCTTCGAGCGTTGCCAGGTCGTCCTCGCTCACGGCCATCTTGGCGGCGATTTCCTTGCGCGTGGGCTCGCGCCCGAGCGCTTGGGTGAGCGCGCGGCGCACCGCCGGCAGCTCCTCGGCGCGGCGGCCCATCTTGCTCATATTGCGCTCGTGGTTGACGATCATGATGTCACCCGCGACGCGAACCTTGTGGCTGTGCGACTCGTGATCGTCGAGCGCGATCGTGGCGACGAGGCGCGGCTTGCGCGGATCGGCGATATCGATGATCGAGGTGCCGAGATGATCCGGATTGGGAATATGTCCGACAAAGGCATAGGAGCCGCGGACCGTGACCTGCCCGCCGCCGGCGAGGTCGAGATGACCAAGGCGGCGGACGTTGCGGGCGAGGCGAGCGGGCGGGCGGTCGATCGTGTTCATGTGGGATCCCTTGACGTGCGCCACCTCATGTCGTCACCCGCGGGCTTGACCCGCGGGTCCATCGCTCTTCGCAAGAAGCCAGAATGCTTTTTTCGCAAGGCGATGGATTGCCGGGTCAAGCCCGGCAATGACTAGGAAAGAACTTTGTGCACTCGCCATGCCTCAATCCAGCTTCGCCCCCGATGCCTTGATGATCGCGGTCCATTTGGGAATTTCGGACTTGATGTAGGCGGCGAACTCCTCGGGCGTGCCGCCGATGATATCGACGCCGAGATCGGCGAGCGACGTCTTGACCCCCGGATCGGCGAGCGCAGCGGCGAGCGCGCGGTTGAGCGTTGCGATTATCTCCTTCGGCGTCTGCGCCGGCGTAACCAGCCCGTGCCAGGTGGTCGCGTCAAAATTCTTGATCCCGAGCTCGTCGATGGTCGGAATGTCGGGCAGAACCGCGGTGCGCTTGAGGCTGGCCACTGCAAGCGCACGCACCTTCCCGTCCTTGATGTGCGGGACCACGGACGAGGCGGTGGCGAACATCATCTGCACGTGCCCGGCGATCACATCCTGCAGCGCGGGCGCCGCCCCCTTATAGGGCACGTGCACGATGTCGATCTTGGCTTCGGCCTTGAACAGCTCGCCGGCGAGATGCGCCGCCAAGCCGTGGCCCGAGGAGGCAAAATTGAGCTTGCCCGGATTGACCTTGGCGAGCGCGACCAGCTCGGCCATGGATCGGGCCGGCAGGGCCGGATTCACCACCAGGATATTGGCCTGCGATCCGATGAGGCCGATCGGTGCGAAATCCGCCTCCGGGTCAAAATTGATCTTCTTGTAGAGGGCCGCGTTGGTGGCGAGAATCGCGTTGTTGCCGGCGAGCAGCGTGTAGCCGTCGGATGCAGCGCGGGCGACGGCCTCGGCCGCGACGTTGCCGCCGGCGCCCGGCCGATTGTCGATCACGAACGGCTGGCCGAGGGTTTGCTCGAGCGTGCGACCGAGGATGCGCGCGAGCACGTCGCTCGCCCCGCCCGGCGGGAAGGCCACGACGAGGGTCACCGGCCGCGTCGGATAATCCGCGGCGGCGGCCAGCACCCCGCACGCCAGCAAAGTCAGGGCGATCAACAAGCTACGCATTGCGCGCGGCATCGGTCTTCCCACCGCTACACGAACTGCACCGCGATGCCGCCCAGCGCGCCGAAGTCGGCGTGCAGCGTGTCGCCCTTCTGCGCCAAGACGACGCGCGTAAACGAGCCCGCCAGCACCAGATGGCCCGCCTCGAGCGCAACGCCATGGGTTGCGAGCTTGTTGGCGAGCCAGGCAACCCCAAGCGCGGGATGGCCGAGCACGCCGGCAGCAACCCCGGTCTCCTCGATCTCCGAATTTTTGTACATGATGCCGCCGACCCAGCGCAGGTCGACGTCGAGCGGCTTGACCGGCCGGCCGCCGACGACGATGCCGGCCGCCGCCCCATTGTCCGCCACCGTATCGAAAATCTTGCGCGGGTCCTGGAGCCGCGCATCGACGATCTCGATCGCAGGAACGACGTATTCGGTGGCGCGCAAGACCTCGGCAAGCCCCGCGCCAGGCCCCTTCAGCGGCGTACCCAGAATGAAGGCAAGCTCGATCTCGACCCGCGGCCGGCAATAGTTCTCGTGCGGGATTTTGGCGCCGTCCGCGATCATCATGTAATCGAACAGGTGCCCGTAATCCGGCTCGTCGATCTGCGAGGAGCGCTGCATCGCCTTCGAGGTCAGGCCAACCTTGTGGCCGATCAGCTTCGCGCCGGCCGCCGTCTTGCGCCTGGCCACTTCGGAGGAGATGGCATAGGCGTCCTCGATGGCGATGTCGGGCCAAGTCTTGGAGAGCTGGACCGCCTGCTTGCGTTCCTTTTCCGCGCTCATGAGTATGTCGGCGGCTTTCTTGCGGTCGGCGTCGGACAGCATGGTTCCTCCCATCGTGCTGACCATCAGTCTAGCGCGGATTTTAATCGAGTTGCGCCAATCCTTCGGTTGTCATTGCAGGGCCGCCAGTCGGCTAGAGCCGACTGGACGCGCAACGAGGGATCACGCGCCGCGTTGGCTCCCATAGGCAGCGCTGAGCTTCGCCGCGACCGCGCCGCGGTCGATCTTGCCGGCGCCGTTGAGCGGCAGCGCGGCGACGATGTCGATAAAGCGGGGATGCGAATAGGCCGGTCCCTTGGCCAGGCAAAAGGCCTTGAGATCTTCGGCCGTGACCGGCGAGCCCGCGCGCGCGATGACCATGGCAGCCGGCACCAGGCCCTTCACCGGGTGCGGCACCGGCGCGACCACCGCATTGACCACCTCGGGGTGGCCAAACAGCAGGTTCTCCACCTCCTTGGGATAGATGTTCTCGCCCCCGCAACTGAACATATCGTCGACGCGGCTGCGGAAGTAAAAGAACCCATCCTTGTCCTTGCAGAAGATGTCGCCGGTGTGCAGCCATCCATCGGTGAGCTTGGCGCGCGTGATGTCCGGCTCGTTGTAATAGCCGCGGCACACGTAGGGACATCGGATCAAAAGCTCGCCTTCTTCGGCGTCGTTGCCGTCGGCGTCGATCAGCCTGAGCTCGATCTCGGGCGCGGCCACGCCGGGGCTGCCGCGCGGGACCGCACGGCCGTCGATCGGTGGCCGCAGCGGGCTACCGCCTTCGGTCAATCCGTAGCTTTCCGAGACTTTGACGTGGGGAAGCGTGCGTTCGACCGCGTCCATGAGCTCGGGCGTCACCACCGCAGACCCGATCGTGAGCCCGCGCAGCGCGCTGAGGTCGAGCGTGCGCAGATAGTCGCGATGCTCGAGAAACATCGTGAACACCGCCGCCACGCCGCGCGAATAGGTGCATTTGTACTTGGCCAAGGCATCCAGATAGGCGCGCGGCTCGTAGGCCGGCATCAGCACGAACGAGCCGCCGGCATAAAGCATCGGCTTCACCGTGCCGCGCAGCGCGTTCTTGTGGAACAGCGGGAGCGCAACAAGGCCGCGGTCGCTCTGCGCCGACGGCCAGTAGCGCTGGTTGTAAGCGACATACCAGAGCATGCCTTGATGCGTCATGATCGCGCCTTTAGGGCGGCCGGTCGATCCCGACGTATAGGGCTGGAACGCTTGCGCGCCGTCCGCGATTTCAGGCGGATCGACGGGGGCAGCAGGTTTGGCCATTTCGTCCTCGAAGGAGGAAAAGCCCTCCGCGCGCTGATCGAGGATGAGGCGCAGCGGCGAACGCCGCGCGATCGCCAGCGCATCGCGATGGCTCGACGGGTCGACGACCGCGAGCGTGCAGGCCGCGTCCGCAACGATCTGTTCGAGCGTGGGTGCCGCAAGCCGGGTGTTGAGCGGGAGGGGGATCGCACCGGCACGCATTGAGCCGAAGAAGAACTCGATGAATTCCGTGCGGTTTCCAATCACCATGGCGACGCGCTCGCCGGGCGCCACGCCGAGCCGCGCCAGCATGCTCGCGACGCGATTCATCCGCGCATCGAGCTGCCGATAGGTCGCGCGTCGCTCCTTTCCGCCGAACAGATCGATGATCGCGACCTTGTCCGGTAGGCGCGCCACGGACTGGTCGAAGAAGAAACCGAGATTGCGCCGACGATTGACGTTATCCATGGTCATTGGGGTCGGGCGGACCGGCGGTTGCGGCTCTCGGCCGTGCTGCAACATCGGGTGTCCTTATTAGCGCGCGGATGGGCGGCTCGCCATCGGGGAGCAAACCGCAAAACATCGCCTCGGTCTGGGTTTCGCCAGTTTTGACCGGAGCCGAATTCGCTCTGGTGATCGGTTGCAGAATCTCCTCTATGCTCACCCTGCCCGCTGACTGATCCTCGCCAACTCGATATCCTGGCAAGTGCTGGGCTCGCGGACCGGAGGCTGCAAAGCGGCTGCGGCAAGCAATGCTTGAGACACGGGAGGGAAACTCCATGACCACGTTTTCGCGTCGCAGCCTCACAGTGCTCGCGGCGGCGTGCGCGTTGGCCTTGCTCGGGACGAGCGCGGCGGTTGCGCAGCAAAGGCCGAAGATCACCGTATCGAGCCTGACGCTGCCGGTTTTCAATCCACTCGTGTGGAACATCATGAAGGCGCGGGGGCTCGACGCCAAGCACGGCTTCGAGCTCGAGGCCAAACCATATCCTTCGATCTCGGCCTTCTATGCAGCGTTCTCCACTGGCGAGACCGAGGTGGTGATCGGCGGGCCGACCATCTTGCAGAAGCTCTATCAGGAAGGAGTCCCGCTGCGGATCTTCGGCACCGGCTTTACCCTTTCCGATCTCGTCGTCTTCGCCAAAGAGCCCAACATCAAATCGCTCGCCGATCTCAAGGGCAAACAGCTTGCCGCCGACATGGGCGGGTCGCAATTCCAGGTGATCAAGATTTACACCAACGCCAAAGGCATCGAACTCGGCAAGGACATCACCGTGGTCAATGCCAACTTCGCGGTTGCGCGCGCGCAACTCGAAGCCGACCGCGTCGATGCCGCGCTGGTGATCGAGCCGCTGGCCAGCATTACGCTGCGGCAGAATCCGGGCTGGACGATCATCTTCAATGGCGCGCAAGGGTGGAGGGAAATCACCGGGCAGGACGGCTGGGAGATCGTGCCGGCGGTGCGCGCGGACCTGATCCAGCGCGTGCCCAACGCTCCGAAGATGCTGCTCGCGGCGCTGCAGGACGTGGCCAATGTCCTGCACAAGGAGA
>Ga0137407_10001268_pt1 | contig 16439 bp, 11 predicted proteins | sample CZOMad2_2_16fung_FD_108410 | JGI IMG/M metagenome (GOLD analysis project Ga0137407, IMG submission 108410) | Vadose zone soil fungal communities from Angelo Coast Range Reserve, California, USA - CZOMad2_2_16fungal (Illumina Assembly) | ecosystem: Environmental > Terrestrial > Soil > Vadose... | reverse complement strand
TGACTTGTAACGGACAGCCGTCATCGGAGCGAGATAGTCGCGATTGAGCTTCTCGCGAATCCGATATTGCAGGGTTAACTTTTTCGTCTGCCGGTCAAACAGATAACGCTCGCCGGGTTCTGTGTCGCTGAAGGCGACAATTAAGAAGAGGCGCTCATCCTTCGTTCCCGATGCAAAGCCAATTTCTTTGCCCGGCAACCTCTTTTGCAGCAGCTTGTAATCGGCTTCGAAGGCTTTATCCTTCCAATAGATGCGTTGGCGTTCGTCATCATAAGACGTAGCTATGAGATCCTCAGTTACTTCAGAGAAGTTAGCATTGCCAAAGTCCACGCGGTTTAGAGGATCCGATTCGACCAACTCTTCTTTACCAGTAGCCGGATCGAAAAGCTCCAGTCGCGTCAGATCGATGTTCGCACCTTTGTTGGTTTCAAAATACACACGCTGTCCATCTTTGTGGTAACGCACGGGCCCGCAACTCTCAAACACGCTGCAGCTATAGACTTTGGTGAAGCCAGCATCATCGACGCGCAAAACTTCCGTGTCGCCATTGTCGGCGGCGCGTGTCGCCAGCCGCAGTTGATCCTTTAGATCAAATATCCAACTGGTGATGCGTTCGGTATTTTTGCGAACCAGCGTGCGTTCGCCCGTGGAGATTTTGACCTTGTAGAGATCGTGCCAGGCTTTGTCGCGATCGTTTAGTCCGATGTAGATCGCGTCTGGTTCACTGCGCGGGACGGCAAAAATCATGGCGCGCACGCCCTTCGCATCAGTCAGATTGCGGGCGGCGGGAACGTCCTGACCGGTAGCCGGACTCTCGGCGGGGTTCACAGCGTAGACGAGATAGTTCTCGTCACCGGCTTTGTCCTGCACAAACAAGATGTACTTGCCATCGCGGCTCCAGAAATACTGTGTAATCGGACGGCTCTTGTCGGCAGTAATTGGTTTCGCGGCGTCGAATGGTTCTTCTGTCTTTTTAACCCAGACGTTGCGAGTGCCTTTGAAGGGTTTCACGAAGGCGATGAACTTTCCGTCGGGGGAAATCTGGGCGCCGGAAATCTCCGGATCGCCGAAGAATAGCTCGCGATCGATTACCGGAGGCTGCGTCCCGTTTTGACCAAATGCCGCGCGCGGTGATGCTGCTGCCAGCAAGCCAATACAAAGAACGGCAAACACAAATGCCAGGGATTTGCGGTGGAAACTTGTCATAGAACCTCTTTCATTGATTAAAGGGAACTTAGCGTATCGAAACCGAATGAACTAGTACGTGCGAGGTGTAGTTCTGGTTTCACTGAAAACTGTAGGGCTAAGATCGAGCGAGAGTCCTCAGAAAACTAATTAGCCGCAGATTTGCGCGGATAAACGCGGATCAGAGCGAAACAAGACGGACAAGCAGAGGAAGATTCTCAGATTCGCGTAATCCGCACCCGCCGCCTGGCTCGTTAATTTAGAGATGCAAACCCGGCATCCAGCGCCTCGATTAATTGGTCAACGTGATCGTTTGACGAGTTGAGCATCATCCCTGTTCGGATCACGTTGCCATAGAGCCCACCCTTGCCGATAAGCACGCCGCGTCGTCTGGTTTCTTCCAGGACTTTCGCAACGGCCTGCGGCGCCGGTTCTTTCGTCTCGCGGTCCTTCACGAGTTCGAGCCCCTGCATTAGCCCCATCCCCCGCACGTCACCGATAACGGAGTATTTGTCCTTTAGCTCATCAAGACGCTGACGCAGGTAAGCGCCGACAACGGCGGCGTTCTTCTTCAAGTCTTCCTCTTCAATTACACGAATAACAGCAAGCGCCGCCGACATCGAAACAGGGTTTCCGCCAAAGGTTGAGAAGGTCAGGCCCGGATACTTGTCTGCCACCTCCGGCGTTGCCACCGTGATTCCGACCGGGACGCCATTACCGAGTCCCTTTGCCGAAGTGATGATGTCAGGCTCGACGTCCCAGTGTTCAATGCCGAACCACTTATCTCCAGTGCGTCCCCAGGCAGTTTGCACTTCGTCCGCGATAAACAAGCCACCATGCTTGCGCGTGATCTCAACCGCGCGTTCAAAATAACCCGGCGGCGGAACTATGAAACCGCCTACGCCAAGAATCGGTTCCGCCATGAACGCAGCAATCTCACCGGTTGTAGTAGTCATGATCAACTCTTCAATGTCGTTGGCGCAGGCCAGACCACACTCCGGGTAAGTAAGTTTGAAAGGACAACGATAGCAATATGGCGCGCGCGCGTGGACAAAGCCGGCGACCTGCGCGGGCAACGGCCGCCAGGGCGCATGGCCCATCGCCGAGAGAGACGTCGCTGAGCGACCACTATAGCTGTGACGCAAAACAACAATCTCATGACGGCCGGTGGCGAGCTTCGCCGCGTGGATGGCAGTGTCGTCAGCTTCGGTGCCACTGTTGGTGAAGAAAGATTTCTTCAGGCGGCCCGGCGTTATCTGATGGAGCTTCTCCGCAAGATCTGATTGCGGTTTGTTGGCGTAAAGCGTTGACGTGTGTTGTAGCGTCTTAACCTGGTTGATGATCGCTTCGTTGACCTTGGGATTGGCGTGACCGACGCTGACTGTGAGCACGCCGGCAAAGCAGTCGAGATACTTGTTGTCCTGGTCATCCCAAACATGAAAGCCTTCGCCGCGCACGAGCGCCAACGGCTCCTCGTAGTAGGTAGCCACAGCGGGAAAGAGAAACTCTTTGTGCTTACGGACAGTTTCGGATGGGGTGGTTTTGGTTTCAACGGTGCTCATAATCAATATCTCGAACTGTATGGGCGGGCTGTCCACGAACGATTGTTGTTCGAATGTGCGGGCAGGGACGAGCCCTGCCTTAATACAGATTACCTTCGCGCTTGCGCCCGGTGTAATCCACGTAGACGACTTTCAGTTCCGTGTAAAAATCCAGCGCAGTCGATCCCTGTTCGCGATCGCCAATACCGGTTCCCTTGATTCCGCCAAAGGGGATATGTGCCTCGCCGCCGGTTGTCGGCGAATTAATATGCGTCATGCCCGTTTCGATCTCGTCAACAAAACGGAAAATGCGCGCTGCATCGTTGCTAAAGATCGACGATGAGAGTCCATATTCAGTGTCGTTGGCCACCTGCATCGCCTCTTCGAAATTCTTCACGCGCAGGACTGACAGTACCGGCCCGAAGATTTCCTCGCGGGCGACGCGCATGTCCGGGGTCACATGATCGAACACAGTCGGATTTACAAAAAAGCCTTTATCGAGACCGTTACCGGTGGCGCGCGAGCCACCGCAAACAAGGGTGGCGCCGTCTTCTCGTCCGATGTCTATATACTTTAGGACAGTCTTAAACTGGCTCTCATCCACGCTCGGTCCCATCTCGGTGTTTGGGTCCTTCCCATCGCCAATGCGCATCGAGCCGGCACGCCTGGCAATGCGATCAACGAACTCGTCGGCAATGTCGTTAACCACAACCGCGCGACTGGTGGCGGTGCACCTTTGCCCGGATGATCCAAAAGCGCCCTGGGCGGTTGATTCGACGGCGAGATCGAGATCGGCATCTTCCAAAATCACTACCGGATTCTTCCCGCCCATTTCGCATTGAACTTTTGCACCGCGCCTGGAGACTTCTTCGTACAAACGGATGCCCACCTCATTCGAGCCGGTAAAGGAAACCGCTTTGACTGCCGGGTGATTGATGATCTCGTCGCCGGCTTCGGAGCCTGATCCCAACACAAGGTTCAAGACTCCAGGAGGTATCCCAGCTTCCGCGAATATCTCAACTATCCGCACAGCCGTCGCCGGCGTTAGGGTTGCCGGCTTGAACACGACCGTGTTTCCTGCCACGAGCGCTGGTGCGATTTTCCAAACAGGAATTGCTACCGGAAAATTCCAGGGTGTGACGCAAGCCACAACACCTAACGGCTGCTTAATCGTATAGGCGAAGTTCGAAGGCAGTTCGGACTGAATCGTCTCACCGTTCATGCGGCGCGATTCTCCCGCACAGAATTCGGCGACGTTGATCGAGCGCTGTAACTCGCCCCGCGACTCGGCTAGTGTCTTGCCTTCTTCACGAGTCAGGATTTGCGCCAATTCTTCCTTGTGATTTTCCAATAGCCGCGCAGCTCGCGCAATAATTTTGCCGCGTGATGGTGCGGGCATGGCGCGCCAGCCGGCGAAGTTTTCCGCTGCCGACTCTACAGCACGTTTCGCTTCGTCTCGCGTGGCCTGCTTCACCGTTCCAATCACGTCGTCGGTGTTTGCAGGATTGACGTTGCAGACCGCGCGCGCTGAAACGGATTCGACCCACTGGCCGTTGATAAAGTTGCGATATGTATCCATTTGTTAGTTAGGCAAACTTTGGTTTGCCCTCAATTCATGTCAGATTGGTTAGCGAATAATTAGACGCCGTAACAAACGACAAACTACGGTTTGTCGGACAGTTTCGGTCGGATGACTCTTGCAAAGCCGTAATATAACATAGCCCGAACATGCCAGCCGAACCCAAACAAATGGACGCTACTGCTTCGCAAGATGCGCTGCAAAGCCTTGGAGAGTTACTGAGACAACGCGCCGCCCAGGCGCCGGACAAGCACTTCCTGTTTTCTGAAACAGATGGACGGAAGTTTAGCTATACGGAGTTCGAGGCAGCTGTAGATAGAGTCTCGTGCATGTTGGCAGCCAGAGGTGTGCGCAAAGGCGACGTGGTGAGTCTTCTGATGCCAAATAGCGCCGAGTACATCATCGCGTATTTTGCCTGTTGGAAACTCGGTGCCATCGCTGGTCCGATAAATTCGTTGCTGAAGGCGCAGGAGATCGCCTTTGTGATTTCTGATTCAGAGGCGAAGGTGCTGTTAGTCCATTCCGATTTTCTGTCGACGATCAATAGCGTCAGAAGCGAACTAACGTCACTGAAAACAGTCATTCAGTTTGATGATGAGGAGAAGGCATTGAAAGAGTTCCATGAAGAGGGAACATCGCACGACGAAAGGTTACCAGAGGTCGACATCGACACTGAAGCGGAAGCGATTATCATCTATACCTCCGGCACCTCAGGGAAACCTAAAGGATGTCTGCTAACGCACGGAAACCTGATAGCAAATGCCCGGCAGATCAGCGAGTGGCTCGGTTTCACCAAAGACGATCGGCTGTTGACTATCATGCCGCTTTTTCACATGAATGCGGTGTCGGTCACCACGATGTCGGCTCTATATGCCGGCGGCTCAACCGTGGTTAGTCCAAAATTTTCCGCGTCGCGCTTCTGGCAAATCATCGCTGACTACAAGATCACGTCATTTGGTTCAGTGGCCACAATGCTTTCGATGTTGTTGACCACATATCCTGATGGTGTTCCCAAAGGCCTGAAGACGGACCAACTGCGGTTTGCGATGTGCGGCTCAGCGCCTGTTCCCGCCGAAGTGATGAAGTGTTTTGAGGAAACGTTCAATTGTCTGGTCATCGAAGGATATGGACTATCTGAATCAACCTGTCGGTCAACTTTCAACCCGCCGGACGAGCGACGCCGACCGGGTTCCTGCGGTAAGCCAATCGGCAACGAGATGCGAGTAGTTGATGACGACGATAAGGAAGTGGCAGACGGGCAGCTCGGGGAAATTGTTCTGAGAGGCGAGAACATTCTGAAAGGCTACCATCGGAATCCAGCGGCAACTGCGACCGCGTTTCGCAACGGCTGGTTTCACACGGGCGATGTCGGCTATCGCGATGCTGAAGGGTTCTTCTTTATCGTAGATCGCAAGAGTGACATGATCATACGCGGCGGTGAGAACATCTATCCGCGAGAGATCGATGAAGTGTTATACCAGCATCCGGCAGTCGCCGCTGCCGCAACGATCGGAGTGCGGGACCAACTCTACGGTGAAGAAGTCGCCGCGTTCATCGTGCTTAAAGAGGGCGGGGAAGCCACCGAGCAAGAGATCGTCGCTTTTTGTCGGGCGCGGCTGGCGGATTACAAATGCCCAAAGACGGTTCGCTTTGTGAAGGAGATTCCCAAAGGTCCCACCGGAAAACTTCTCAAGCGCGAATTGCGAGAGTCCGCCGACTGATTTTTTAGACCTCTCCGAGGTTAACCGTACTTTGGCGAGTGAGTCTTAATCGATCCTTGAGCCAACCTCCCATCAGCCAAAGCGCGCACACTACAACCATCACAACCGAAAACCACTTTCCATACAAACCATCCGGCGAAAACTTCTCGGTGGCAGCGTGAAGCACTTCGCTGTTGGGAAGTAATCCAGCTTCGGAAAACTCGTGGAAGGAATAGATGCCCACTTGCAGCATGAAAAGCAAAAGAAAGATGCCGGTTACCTGGAAGAATCTCTTGACGTTGATCAAATGTCCGAATCTGGCCCAGCCCCAGGCAAACCCGCCAGCGGCACAAAGGCCGAGTAATGCCCCGCTCAGCATTTCCGACCCATGCACTTGCAGCAGCATGAGCGCTGTTTCCATCCCTTCACGCGTAATCATCAGAAACGTGAAGATGAACACTCCAGCGATGGCGGCGATTCGTGAACGTTGCGATGACACCGCGCCGAGACGTGTGCGCATTCTCTCTTGAACCTTTGGGCCGGTTCGCAACATGTAAATCACCAGGCTTCCGACCATGATCATTGCAACTACTCCGAGAATGCCTTCGCGCAGCGATTCGTTTCCGAGAAAGCTACTGATAGAGGAGCCAATCGCCGAGCCAAAGGTTCCTTCCAGAACGGAATCTTCGACGCCGTTTCTAAGCACATAGCCGAGCGCCACACTAGTCGACAAACCCAGGATCAGCGCGACGTAAACGGCCGACGTCAGCCACTTTTGACCGGCTTTGCGAAGGTAGGACAGAATTACTGCGACGAGCAGAATGGATTCAAATCCTTCGCGAAACACGATGATGAATGAGTTAAGCATCGAAAACCTTAGAAACTTTTGGCGGTTGGTAGCATCGTCTTTATGACGCTGAGCCGGAGTATAGCCTAATTGAAAACAGTTTTCAATTTCAAAACGACGGACAACTGGTCGCCGGACTTCCCATGATTTACTGAGATGTAACCGGGATAATAGCGAGGTCGGCGCGTATCGGGCCCAGTTCGGTTACCGCGGTAAGACGCAGCGGCAATCGCCGTCGATCGTCGCTAATCCAGCCGCGAAGTTGAAATTTGTCGCCCTGGGGATCATCAGTGGTTAACGAAATCTGGATGGCGGGAATTGTCTGCGAGCCGATTCGCACGTTTTCCCGGCTCAAGGCAGTGATGAAAAGCGTCTTCGGGCTGTTGTTCACGAGGATCGATATCGCGTTGCGTTTCGGAGGAGTCAGGTTAAATGTCCGCACGACATAGAAGTACGAAAGATAATCGTGAGTGCCAATAGGAATCTCGATCCGTTCGCCCTGGTCGGTGGTAGCCGTGCCGTAGTCCTGATTGATCGTAAGCTTGCTAACAAAACGGTGGCGACCCTCGTTCAGATTTAATTCAGTGCGGAAGGGAAGCAGGCTTTTGGGATCGACATAAGAGCTTATGGTGTCGCTTGCCGCAAAAAGCTTTTGTAGTGTATTGGTTGTTTGCGCGTTTACCGTAAACAACAGACCGTCGTGATCGAAATACTTCGAGCGCGCCCGCACTTGAAATGTCGCGGTTGCTACGGCGCCGGGAGTGCCTAGCAGGAACACCTGGTAGTTCAACTGTTCGCCAACCTTGAATGGCAATTCGTCTGAGCCGTCTTCTTCGCTGACGGGCGCAGGCGGAATCACTGCAGGTACTCTGGTTGGAGGTGTTGACGGCGCCGGCGTCGGGCTTGGCGACGGAGTTACAGTGGGAATCGCGACAAATGCTGAGCCTGCCAGCTCGGCCCGAATCTCACCGGCCGAGAGACGCACGATGATCAGAACCGGAACATGCCGCTGGTCGTCGCTGAAGTAAGCCTTCAGGCTATAACTATTCGACTCACTTTTTACGCGAACCTGGGAAACGATCGCATTAAATGAGCCAACGTTGGTCTTCACCACTTCCTGTCCGGTTACCTTGATTTCGATTTGATAGCTGAGGTTATCGTTGCGAACGGCCAGGGCGTAGGTCGAACCGTTGGTGAGCGGGAGACTTCGCAGGCGATAAATGGCTGACAGGAAATCGCATGTTCCCGGAATTTCGCCCATACGTTTTGACGGAATGGCGGCAGTCCCGGCAGGTTGATTGAAGTCTGCAGATGTTTCAGCGGTGCGGGAAGCTTCGCGAATTGTCTGTTCGCTGCGAAATGGCAAACCAGTCGACGGATCAACGTAAGTAGTGTAGTCGTTGTTGATGGCAAATAACGCCGCATTGACGACGCCGTTAGTTTCGACGTGTCCCTTTAGCTGAATGGCTTCGCGTCCAAAGAATCTTCCGCGTGCAGCCACCAGAAGCTCAACATGAGCGGCGCTAATGAAGTTTGAAAAGGAAACGTTGTAGGTCAGTCGCTCGCCGACTCGGTAAGGTGCCGGAGAGAAAGGCTGGGAAGCCAGGTCATCTGTCTGTTGAGCGGAAAACGGTAAAGCGAGCGCTCCGAGGACCAATAAAAGACAAGCAGCCGCGAGTTTCAACCTTTGGTTCACCTTCGAATCATAGTTCAAAATGCGAGCAGAACAAATTGCGCAGCCTGTGCGCTGTCTTGTACACGCGTCCTTGAGGGTTCAGTTCCTTCAAATCGCCACGCCATTTGCTGCGTTAAGTTCCAACCCATTAATAATTTGTTGCGCAGCCTGCGCCGGGTCGGGTGCGTCGAGGATTGGACGGCCCACCACAATATAGTCGGCGCCGGCAAGGATTGCCTCGCGCGGAGTCATTACGCGCTTCTGGTCGAAAAGAGGCGAGCCCGTTGGCCGAACGCCCGGTGTGACCACAATAAAGCCAGGTTTTTTCACGGCGGACCGGACCATGCCAACCTCCCGCGGTGAAGCGACTACTCCGTCCATTCCACTGGCTTCGGCCAGCAGCGCGAGCCGCGGTACCAGGACCTCCGGATCCAAACCCGATCCAACTTCGGCAAGTGTGCCAGCATCAGCGCTCGTCAGAACTGTGACGGCGATGATTAAGGGTCGAGTGTGTCCTTCGGACGCCGCACACTCAGCAACAGCGTTGGCGGTGCGACGCATCATCTCGCTACCCCCAGCAGCGTGAAGATTGAAGATCGAAACACCGAGACGCGTCGCCTCGATGCCTGCCGCGGCGACAGTATTGGGAATGTCGTGAAATTTAAGATCCAGAAACACGCGTTCGCCAGAGTTCACAATTTCGCGAACCAAAGCAGGACCAGCAGCCGTAAACAGCTGTGACCCGACCTTGAACATTCCCACCATTCCGCGAAGCGCGCTCACCAGTCGACGCGCCTCGGACGCGGTTTCTACATCAAGCGCAACAATTAATCTGTTTTTCTCCGCAGTTTCCAACTCGCTTCACTCCTTCTTAGCGTTTACCTCCCGAGCGCCTAACGGCATAGCCACATCAGGCTGCGAGCTCTTTTGCCCGCGAGCCCACTGCTTCGTCAAGCGAAACGAAACCCTTGCTGGAAATAATTCGACGTAGTCCCTCATTTACCTTCCTGGCGATTGACGGGCCCTCATAGATAAAGCCTGTATAGATTTGTAGCAAGCTTGCGCCGGCGCTGATCATCTCCCAGGCGTCTTCCGCAGTGAAGATTCCGCCTACGCCAATCAAAGGCAGCGAACCTTCGGTCATATTGTAAAGCGTCGCAATCATTTCTCTGGATCGGCTTCGCAAGGGCGCGCCACTCAATCCGCCTTCACCGCAAGCTCGCACTTCTTCGCTGCTTGTTTCGAGTGGCTCTCGAGCCGTAGTGGTGTTAGCGGCGATGAGTCCCGCAACTTTGTTTTTCTGCGCCACGGTCACGACGTTTTGCAGCTCATCGCGATCAAGATCGGGCGAAAGCTTTATCAGAAGAGGCAAAACGGCGCGCCCGTCAGGTCGCTGGGACAATTCCCGATTTCGCTCCTGGAGCGCCCGCAAAAGTTCTTCAAGTTGCCCAGCCTGTTGCAGCTCTCGCAAACGAGGGGTGTTTGGCGAACTGACATTTATCGCCACGTAGTCAGCAATCGGATATACAAGTTCAAAACTCTTCAGATAATCAGCAACCGCATCCTCGAGCGCAACTACTTTACTCTTGCCGATGCTAACGCCCAGAACACAATCGGGCCTGTTGTTCTTCACGCGTTGGGCGAAAGCCGCAGCGCCCTCGTTATTGAAGCCGGCGCGATTGATCAGCGCCTTATCCTGCGGCAACCGAAACAGGCGCGGCCGTGCGTTGCCCGGTTGGGGATGATAGGTTACGGTGCCGGCTTCAATGAAACCGAATCCCAGCGCAGCGAGAGACTCGAGTGCAATTCCATCCTTGTCGAATCCTGCCGCTAACCCAACAGGGTTGGAAAAGGTCAAACCGAAACGTCCCAGCTTTCCAAACGGACTGCGTTTGAAACGATTGCCCAGTAAGGTCTCCGTAAGTGTTGGCGCTAGCGAAAGAGAATGCAATGCCAGTTCGTGGGCCGTCTCGGGTGGCAGGCGAAAGAGTAAGGGTCGCAGCAATGAGCGATAGAGCATGAACGGCCCTGATTTATCTTGCTTCGGCGTTTGCAAAGGCGAGACTAGCAGAGGCTGTCAGATGAAGACAAGGTGAACGCGGGGGCAGCGGGTCACCCCTCCGGTTTTTGCAAGCAAGCAGGTTCTGATGTGGAGTGTCCCTGTCGGTTGAGGATTTTGAGCTTCACAGTCTGTGAAAACCGCTTCTTGAATCACTGCCTTTCTCAGCGTCAGTCACTACTACCGCCGTTTACTTGTCACTAGCTCAGCGTTCTTGTTAGTATCCCGCGAAATGGATTTCATCGAGAAAGCGCGGATCATGGATGGCCCGCGAATCAATCGCGCCCTCGCCCGGCTGGCGTCAGAAGTTGTGGAAGAGAATCATGGTGCCGACGATCTCTATCTGGTGGGCATTCGGCGCAGAGGTGTGCCGCTCGCGGAACGCATGGCTGATAAGATTGCGGATCTCGAAGGCGATCGTCCGCCGGTCGGAATTCTTGACATCACGCTCTACCGCGACGATCTTTCGACAGTAGGTGCCAAGCCCATTGTGAACCGCACAGACCTTCCGGGTGATATTGAAAACCGCAATATCGTTCTCATCGATGACGTCCTTTATACGGGCCGCACCATCCGCGCGGCGCTCGACCAGCTGATAGACTTTGGCCGCCCACGCCGCGTGCAGCTTGCGGTGCTGATCGATCGCGGCAAAGAGCATCGGGAGCTCCCTATCCAGGCTGACTACATCGGCAAACTGGTGCCGACAAAAAAGAGCGAGATAATCAAGGTGATGCTCCAGGAGTTTGATGAAGAAGAGGGCGTTGTAATCGTCGAACGACCGCAGGGCGAAACGGGTTAAGCGACAGCGGCCAGCGATGGCCGCTTTTTTGTATCTTTGGTTGGTGGTCAGTTGTCCGTGGTCCGTTGTCATTAGTCTCTGGTTTGTTGTAGATGACTCCAAGGTAAGAACAAATACTAAAGAGTCGCTCTGCGATTAAGGAGGCGAGATGGAAAGAACCAATTTTGAGAAACTCCGGATTTACAGATCGTTTGGGAAGTTGGCCGATGAGCTGTGGAGAATTGTCATGTCATGGGGATACTTTGAGCGAGACACAGTTTGGTAAACAGCTCGTGCGTGCTGGAGATAATATTGGCGCAAATATAGCCGAAGGTGCAGGCCGTGGCAGATTTCCAGACAATCGAAGATTTGTCAGAACGGCGAGAGGTTCCTTGAATGAAACCAAACATCGGCTTCGAAGAGCACACAAACGAAGTCTTCTAACTGCTGAACAAATTGCCCGGCTTAAGCCTATGGTCGATGAGTTGGCCCCAACGCTCAATGCTTATCTAAATTCAATTGGAGCTGCTGGACACACCTGGAGCAAATTGGAATCCGAAAGCACAACCAAGTAGTGACCACTGACCACTGACGACGGACAACTGACCATTAACGTGCAATTCAATCGCAAACATTTGTTAGGCATCCGCGAACTCGAAGCTGGCGAAATAACGCACCTGCTCGATACGGCAGAAACCTTTCGCGATATCTCCAAGCGTGAAATCAAAAAGGTGCCTGCCCTACGCGGGCGCACAGTTATCAATCTCTTTTTTGAGTCTTCCACGCGAACGCGTACCTCCTTCGAAATAGCCGCCAAGCGGCTCTCTGCTGACGCGATCAACATCAGTGTTTCCACCTCCAGCGTGAGCAAAGGCGAAACTCTCCTCGACACCGCGCGCAATTTGGAAGCCATGTCGCCTGACTGCATTGTGGTCCGCCATTCGATGGCCGGTGCGCCACACCACCTGGCGAGAATGGGCAAAGCACCGATCGTCAACGCCGGTGATGGCTCGCATGAACATCCCACTCAGGCGCTGTTGGACGCGTTGACCATTCGCGAATACAAGGGTCGCATTGAAGGTTTGCGGGTTGCGATCCTCGGCGACGTGCTCCACTCGCGAGTTGCTCGGTCGAACATTCATCTGCTAACGAAGCTAGGTGCAACAGTTAGTATCGCCGGCCCTGGCACGCTTGTGCCCGAGGAGTTCGGCGAACTCGTCGAACAGGGCCTGCGCGTTGAGAAAAGAATTGAAGATGCTATCGAAGGCGCGGACGTAGTGATGATCCTCAGAATCCAACGCGAGCGCCAGGATGCCGCGTTCTTCCCCTCGATGCGCGAGTATGCCGTCCACTTCGGTCTTAAGCCAAAACATTTGGAGCGCGCCGCGCCCGACGCGATCGTAATGCATCCCGGTCCGATTAACCGGGGCATCGAGATCGCATCAGAGATCGCCGACGGCAGTCGCTCGCTGATTTTAGACCAGGTCGCCAACGGAGTTGCGGTGCGCATGGCAGTCCTTTATCTGCTAGCCGGCGGCGGCCGCGCGGAACTGGAAGAGAAGGGTAATTGAAGTGAAGCTGCTAATCGCAAACGGGTATGTAATCGACCCAGCGCAGGGAATTAACGCCGGCAAGAACCTTTTGATCGAGGATGGGCGGGTGATCGGCCTCCTGGAACGAAGTGATCAAGCACCCGAAGGCGCAGAAGTTCTCGACGCGACCGGTCTGATCGTGAGCCCGGGTTTCATCGATCTTCACGCCCACCTGCGCGAGCCTGGAGCTGAATACAAAGAAACGATAGCAAGCGGAGCGGCGGCGGCAGTGGCCGGCGGTTGGACAACAGTATGCGCGATGCCAAACACGGATCCGGTAAACGATAGTCCGGCGGTTACACGCTTCATCATCGAACAAGCACAGCGTGCACAACTCGCCAACGTGTTTCCCATCGGCGCCATCACGAAGGGTTGCGCCGGCAAGGAGCTTTCCGAAATGGGAGAGATGAAGAGCGCCGGCATTGTGGCCGTGTCGGATGATGGCCACCCCGTGCCGACGGCGGGCATTATGCGGCGAGCGATGGAATATGCGCGCGGGTTTGATCTAACAGTTGTGGACCACTGCCAGGACCTTTCCCTGAGCGCGGGCGGCGTAATGCACGAGGGACGCTGGTCACTGATTCTCGGCCTGAAAGGAATGCCCGCTGCAGCGGAGGATGTGCACGTCATTCGCGATTGTGTCCTCGCAAAACTTACGGGCGCGTCCGTCCACATCGCGCATGTGTCTACGCGAGGCGCGCTCGAGGCCATTCGTCGCGCCAGGGAGTTAGGACTAACGGTCTCCTGCGAAGTGGCGCCGCATCATTGGACGTTGACAGACGAGGCGCTGGCTGACTATGACACGAACACAAAGATTAGCCCGCCGGTGCGAAGCCGGGATCATGTTGCTGCCATTCTGGAAGGTTTGCGGGACGGAACGATCGACGCGATTGCTACCGATCACGCCCCTCATCACGCAGATGAAAAAGCGCTGGAGTTTGACCAGGCGCCTTTCGGTATCATTGGGTTAGAAACTGCGGTGGGCCTCGCCTTCGATCTGGTGAATCAGGGAATCATTGACCTGGAACGTCTGATTTCGTTGTGCTCTACCAATCCGGCCCGCATCTTTAGTTTGCAGGACCGCGGAACCCTGGCGCAGAAGGCACATGCTGACGTAACGATTTTGGATCCTGGCTGCGAATGGGTGTTCGACGTTGCGTCTTCAAAATCAAAAAGCCGCAACACTCCTTTTCATGGCCGGGGTATGATAGGGGCTGCGGTGGCCACTATCGTTGGCGGCCGCGTGGTCTACCTGAATCCAAATTACACTCGTCTCACTGACACGAAGCACCATAACGCCGCTGGGAAGTGAATACCTCCCTGGAATTGTCGGTCAGAAGAGATTTTCCATATCTCATTTAACATTTCTCATTTGTTATTGAATTACAGCTCACTGCGACGAAGTTCAGACTCACTGCAGGAAGGTTCTAAATGACAAATGAGAAATGTTAAATGAGATATGGAAAATCTTTCTTGATAGTACCTGCGAGAATGGAGGCCTGCGGTAACTGGTGACATATAGGAGTAGGACAGGCAGGAATGCCTGTCCTACTTTTGTTTGGAAGCCCACACGCGCTCTCCCCTTCGCTTGTGGGCTCCCATGCATCGGCGGCCGCGAGGCTGCCGATTCTCGTATGTCCGATAGACTTCAGTTTGTCGTGCTTGACCACCCTACTCGACAAACTATGTTCGTCGGACGTGGGAACGACTAGCGAACGTTAGCTGCCGGCAGTGAAAGTGTCTGATTCAAGACCACGCCAAACTCAGTGCCTGACTTAACCACAGCCTCATGGCCTTTCGAGAACAGGGCTCCGGCTACGCCAAGGCCCGCTCCCACACCAGCGCCGATACCCGCGCCTTTGCCGCCACCCGCGATGGCGCCAATCAGCGCGCCGGTTGCGGCGCCGCCGCCTATGAAGACTACGTTGCGCTTCGTGGCGGACCGTCCGGACACCGCACCCTCGTTATCGGCGTTCACGTTATTAGCCGTGAGATCCGTCAAGTCGCCATTGATCGCGCGGGCGATTCCTGTTGGTAAGCGAAGCGAAACAAAGTGAACACCAAGCGTGCCGGCTCTGCTCTTGCTCGAGGCGCGATTCACGCTCGTCACGCGACCTATAATCTCGCTGCCTGCGGGAATCACTTCGACACCACTGGCATAAACCGGATCGACGACAGTAGTTGTAAACTGATCACCGACGCGCGCCGTCTCGGAAGTAATATTTTGACTCATGCGCACGCGGATTACCTGACCGGCGTTGACGTTGTAATAGACGGGTGCGGGTGCAGGCTCCACTGTCTTAACGACTCTACGCACGGGGGCGCGTCGTCGCAGAGCTGGTCGCCTCTTGGTCTGGGCCAGAGTTGGAACGACGGTAGAAGCGATCAGCGCCAGCAAAATAAGAGTGCTTGTCAGAGTTCGTGAGAATCGATTAGTAGTCTTTGTTTTCATTTCCATCCTCCGCATTTTTAATCTGCGCAACTTCAACCGGCGCAGTTTCGATCCAGGTGTTCTGACACTTCGCATTTGGGTCTTCCAGTTTCTTGGGGTAACCATTTCAACCCCTATCCATAGGCGCGCCCGCCGCTGCTAGCCTTTTCTCACAGGGTCACTCCGCGCTCGAGAAGTACTTCAGCAACGACCGTGCCAACCTGGGCCCTCCACCAAGCATCCGTGGAACTTCAATTATTTGCTGGTTTAGAAAACCGCTCGGATGCGCGGAAAAGATCTGTTTTCAGGTTGTAGACGATGTGCGAATGGCTGGGAAGGCGGGTGCACGATATGGAATACAAGCAGGCAACTCACGATGACAGGATACTTGCTTTAATAACGCCTTTCTCTTCCTCTTTGAATTGATCGTCGGTAGAATACCGGCGCGGGGTAACACGGCGTCGCTAGTCGGGGTCGCGGTAACGCGGCCTCTACAAACCGGGGTCGTGACCCCGTTTTTGCTAGGTTGCGGTGTGGTTTTGAGGTTTTGATCCCGCTGGGTTGGCAAGCGCGTTGAGTTTGGCCCATACGGCAGCATCGAAGTGAGCCTTTTGCCAGTTATGTGCTTTCAAAATACTGGAAACTGTTTTTGCTGTAACTGTGACCCCATAAAGGTAGGCATCGCTCAAGTCTGCCTGCTCGAAATGAGCGCCACTAATATTCGCGCCATCAAGATGCGCCGACTGCATTCTGGCTTGCTGAAATTGCGTGTTTGTAAGATCAGTTCCCCTTAAATCTGCCGAGACCAGATTGGCTTCATGAAACTGAGCACCACTGAAGTAAGCTTTCCGAAGTCTTGCCTCTCCCAGATTCGCTCTCGAAAGTCTCGCATTCTCCAAGTGAGCTTCAATACCTTTTGAGCGGAAAAGAATGGAGCCAGTTAAGTTGGCGCCTCGTAACTCGGAGAAAGCAAGATCCGCGTCGCGCAAATCCAACCCCGACAAGTTGGCACGGTTCAAACAGCAGCGCGCGAGATCGACTTCCATTTCTCG
>Ga0137407_10001266_pt1 | contig 16450 bp, 7 predicted proteins | sample CZOMad2_2_16fung_FD_108410 | JGI IMG/M metagenome (GOLD analysis project Ga0137407, IMG submission 108410) | Vadose zone soil fungal communities from Angelo Coast Range Reserve, California, USA - CZOMad2_2_16fungal (Illumina Assembly) | ecosystem: Environmental > Terrestrial > Soil > Vadose zone... | reverse complement strand
GTGCAGGTCCGCGGCTGGTGGTTCGACAAGAAGGTGGGCTTTCGCGGCGGCGTGTACGAGGGCGTTGCGCCCATCTCCACGCCGGCCGTGCCGGCCAACACCTGCAGCACCAACGGGCAGGGCTGCATCACGCCGAAGCGCTATCCGCAATTCGCCGGTTTCGTCAACCTCGACATCATCGGGTCGGAGGAAGGCGGTTGGCTGTACGGCGCCTACAAGTGGGGCAAGGCGCCCATCCTCAGCGTCGGCGCCTCCACCGTCTACCAGTCGCAGGCGGTCAAGAACCTGTTCGGCAACCTTTCCGACCAGAAGCTGTTCTCGGCGGACGTCTACCTGAACTTCCCCCAGGGCGAGGACGCGGAGCTCGTGTTGGAGGCGACCGGCTATCTCAGCAAGAACGGCTCCGGATTGGCCACCACGGGCGCTGGTTTCTTCGCTGACGTGGGCTACCGCTTCACGTTCGTCGCGCCGTACGTCTCGTACAGCTACTTCAATGCGGACGACTGCGATGCGTCGTCGCTCTCACCCGCGCAGCTCACGACCTGCCAGACCAGTACCAGCGGACCGCACAATGCGGACAGCCGCAACTTCAAGGCAGGGTTGAACTTCTTCTTCAACAAGAACCTCAACCACCTGAATCTGGAGTTCCAGGTGAACCACGGCACGTCGGCCTACGGCCCGCAGAGCATCACGGGGGCGCCTGCGGGGGGCAACGCTGGATATACGCCAGCCGGGATCAACACCACGCTGCGGATTCCCTCGCAGAAATCCTTCCTCGCGCACTGGAACGTGCTCTTCTAGGGAGCGATCCGCTTCGAAGGTAGGGATCGACAGCAGGCGGCGTCCGTGATCTACGGACGCCGCTTGGCTGTTGATCCCCAACCCCCGAGAGCGGATCGGCTCTCTAGCCGAAGCCCGCCTCGCCAGCGAGCAACACGAACGCGATCAACGCCCAGGAGAAGGCGACGATGGGATCGGCGCGGCTGCCATCATCCCTTGCGGTTGCTCGCGCCAGGTTGCCGCGAGGCGCAGACACGCGTCGTCCGACTTCTTCCACTGCTCGTGAATCGCCTTCAGCTCGACTGCTTGCCCCGCGCGCTCGGTTGCACGCTGACGAGCGAACGCCACTTGACGCCGGTCCTCGCGCGACCGCGCCTCACGGGTGGCCCGCTCGAACATCTGACCCGCGCGCTCAGCTGCGCCTTGGTCGAGGTAAAGTTGCGCGGCGACAAGGTAGGCCGCGATGCCCTCTTCCTTGGAGAGCGCCGCAATCTTTGCCGTCTCGGCGAGCGACTTCTCATTCTGACCCGCGAGTGCGCGAATGCGGATGGCTTCGGCGGCCCGGCGCAGTGTGGCAGACATGGGCCGCGGCACGAATGCCCCCTCGCAATCCATCGGTGTCAGGGGCGCGGGCCCTTCGGCCAACTTCACGGCATCCTCGATCCTTCCAAGTCGCTCGAGGAGCGACAGCAGATTTTGCCGCAGTTGCAGATCGTCCGGATGGAGCTCGTGCAGTCGCTCGTACACGCGGACCAGCGTATTCGAGACTGCTTGCGGCTGTACCTGGGGCCCGCCGATCACGGCTGGACCCTGCATCATCCCGTCGCCGGCAAGCGCAACCGTCAGGAAGCGCAGTGCCGACTCATCGGGCACCGGCTCATCCAGCGTCTTCTCCTTCGCTGCGAGTTCTTTCTCGAGCGTTCCGGCCTTTCGATGGAGCTCGACCATGAATCGATAGAGCTGTTCGCGTTGCCACGGTTCGCGCGCGCCCGACAGCCCACGCTCGCAGAGCACCCGGGCCTGGTCGTATTTCCCCTCCTCCGCGTAGAGGCGCGCAAGCCGGAGGACGAGGTCGTCGCCGGCCGGGCCTGCGTGAGGCATAGCGAGCGCCGGTCCTGCCGATGGTGGAGCGCCCTCGGGACCAGCCATGTTTGCGAGCGACTGTTCGAGTGCGTCGATGGCTCCGTCGTGGTCGCCGGCGGCCTCCTTCACGCGGCCCAGAGCTGAGTACGCCTGGACACGCTGCGCCGAGTCCTGCGCCAGGCTTGCCGCCTGCGACAGGTGAACGATCGCGCTCTTGTGATCCCCGTATCGCTCGTAGACGCCGCTCATTTCCAGATGGAACGCCGCGGAGCCGACGCGCATCTCCGGTGTTCCCATTGGCATGGTCGAAGGCTGCATCTTGGGCGGTTCCGTGTCGTTGGTCACTGCCCTCTGACAGCCGAACGTCAGCACGACACACATCGACATTCGAAGCGGTCCCATCCGTATCTCCACTCAGTGCAAGAGGGCGGCTAGCCGGGCGACGGCGCGTTCGCGGATCTCGGAGCTTGCGCCATCCGCGGCGAGGCTGGTGTACAAGCGCTGCGCATCGGCGTCCTGGCGTGCTCCAGCGTAGAGGTCGCCCAGGGAGAACAGGATCAGCTGTTTCTTGGCTACGTCGCTCTCGGCGGCGTAGGCCTTCTCGAGGTATCCTGCAGCATCACGGTCGAGCCCTGCGCCCTTGAGGGCCAGCGCCACCGCAACCAGGGCCTCGGGCGCCGTTTCGCGGCCCCGGAGCGTCGCCTCGAGATACTTGCGTGCTGCCTCGGTCTCCCCGAGGGCCACCAGGACCACGAGCAGCTTGTCGCGCGTCGCCTGGTCGTTGGGATCCTTGGCGAGTACTTGCTCATACAACGCGCGGCGCTCGGCCAGATCGCGTCGTCGCTCGGCCTCCCGAAGCCCTGCCGCGACCTCCTGTGAATCCGGGTGAGCGCTGCTCGCCGCCTCGTACAAGCGGGCAGCCGCTGCATAGTCGTGCTCGACCTCGAGGGCAACGAAAGCGCGCTCGGCCGGATCGCGAAGCGAAGTCACTTCCGCCTGCAGGCGGCCAGCTTGCTCCAGCACGTCATAGTAGGCGCGTCGAGCCGCCTGCCTCACGAGGAATTCTCGCGAACGTCTGAGCGGCCGGAGAGCCGCCAGGGCGCCGGGTGCGTCGCCGATGCGCGCCAGCGCCCGTGCTCGTAGGAGCACCAAGCGCCCCCGCTCGTTCTCGTTGTCGGTCTTTTCCAGAAGCTGTCCGGAGACGCGTGCCAGATCCTTTGGCCGGTCCAGCTTCGAGTACACCTCGGCCAGGGCCTGGCCGAGGCTCTCGTCCCGCTGTCCAGACTGCTCGAGTGGCGCCAGGAGGCGCTCGGCTTCACCGGCGTCATCGAGCAAGCGGAGCGCGGCGAGTCCAGCGCGCCGCGCTTGCTCCGCGTCGCGGTGCTCCTTGCTCGCCACCCAGGAGCGCAACTCGTTTTCCTTCATCGACGTCATGAGGCGCAGCCGCGCCTCGTCGGCTAGCCGTGGGCTTCCGCCGGCGATGAGGGACTTCGCCAGTTCGCTGGCCTGGGCCGACTCTCCCAGTGCCGCGGCCAGGCCAATGCGGCGCAGGCGGATGGCGCTTCGCGCCTCCTCGTCCGTGGCGAGGGCTTCCCGCTGCGCTTCGGAAGTCGCGGCCTCCTGCAGCCGCCCTGCCTGGAGCGCCGCCTCGGTCCACAGGGCAAGGACGCGTTCTCTCGTCACCCGCTCCTTGATCTGCTGCGCCAGCGAGCCGAGCCGGTCGGTGAGCGGAGCGGCGCGACCGAGACGCACGTCCACCAGGGTGTGCTCGAGGAACAGCGCGAGCTCGCCTGCGCTTGGGCCTGCGGGACGGCGCCAGCGGTCGATCAGGGGACGCAGCATCGTCCCGGCGAACACGCTCGCAGAGACGAGAGCGGCGAGCGACAAGGCGAACAAGGCCGAGCTTCTGACGTCGGGAGGGCGTTCATTGAGAGATGTCGTCTTCACGCGGCGTATTCTCCATGGTCGCTCGCGTCGGATCCGCCTATCCGGATTCAACTCATGAAAGTGAACAGACGAAAGGCCCACAACGTCTTCGAAGCCGTCCACTTTATCAACCATAAACCAAACCGCGAGTTGACTCGTCTTCCCGCCCATTGTACCTGCCGCGACTTCATAGCGCGCCATGGCACCGCGAGCACGTGGCCGGGCAAAGGGGAAGAGACCGATGCGCGTTTCCTCGAAGATCAAGACCACATTGGCAATGGCCGCGATCCTGTCGACGATTGCTGCCGTTGCCTGGGCCCAGAACCTGGAGGTCAAGGGCAATGCGTGGTTCGCCACGGGCGGCAGCGGCAGCGCCGGAATCGGAACGAATGCGCCATTGGCGAAGTTCCACGTGATCGCTCCCGGTGGCTTCGGCGGAGAGAACACGGATGGAACGTCGCTGGCGAGCAATGTCCCGGTGGTTGCTCAAGGCAGCTCGACGGTCCTCGGCATCCTCAATTCACATGGCCGGCAAGCCGGCGCCATCAACATCGACGGCGACAGCGCGACGACTTCGTCGCGCGGATACGTCAATTTCGTCGATAAGGCTGATGGCGCCTGGCACATGTCGCTCGTCCTCAATAGAGGCAACGTCGGCATCGGTGCGACGCAGCCCGCGTACAGGCTGGACGTCATCGGAGATGTGCATGCAACTGGTTGGGTGAGGACCGACGGCACGGCGGGGTGGTACAGCCAGACCTACAACGGCGGCTGGTACATGCAAGACTCGACCTGGATCCGGACAGTCGCAAGCAAGAGCGTCTGGACCGATACGGGACTGCTTGGCAGCAGCGGTGGGCTGACCGTTGGCTACGGCGGAGCAGCACCCCCGAGCGCAGGGGCTGCGATTGCCGGGAACGTCGGCATCGGGACTTTGACTCCGATTCAGAAATTGGACGTGAAGGGAGGTATCTCCGCCGGTAACTCGGATATCTACTTCACGAGCACGAACCACAATTACACGGGGTTCGGCAACACGTCTGGCTACGCGGCCATCGAAAACTCCGTGAACTACGGAACGCTGATGATCCTGGGGCGCGCCGGAACCCCGGTCGGTCGAAAGGTCGATGTGTGGGACTACCTTCAGGTCAACGGCAGGATCCGAGCCACGGACGGAACCCTCGTCTACACTGTGGCTAGTGTGTGCTTCCTTGCCGGCGCTCTGACGACCGACGCGACCTGCGGGGACATGTACAACGGGGGCTCAGCCAACAATTCGCTGGTTGGAAGAATCGTAGACCCCTGATCCGCAACTCCGAAAGGAGGGCAGCGATGAGATGTCGCCTTGCCGCAAGCGCTTTGAGTGAAGGGGCTCGCCCTTGTTTACGAGTGTTCGCTGTCATGGCCGGCCTCGCGGCCGCGCCGGCGGTCGGTCAGACCGCTCTCAACGTCACCGGCACACTCGTCATCCAGGGAGGTGGAATCAATACGAGTACCGTCAGATATGCGCAGGCAACGGTCGATATCGGGACTGGCTCGACGAGCATCAGCCTCTCGGCTGCGTTCCCGACGCTCGTCATTCGAGGGCCGCAGCCTTATGCCGCCACTTGCCAGGCCGCCGGCGACTGCTGGGACAGCAATCTTTGCCTGGAGAGCACGCCGGCGATCCTAAGTACCGAGACGACGCCCGCTATACCTGGGACGCCTGGCGTATGCGGCTGGTCGGGAATCGAGCTGCCGGCGCAGTGCGGGGACCAGAGCGCTCTCAACAGCAAGCTAGATGATTGCGCGGATTTGTGGATCATCCAACGACGCAACCAGGCGTCGATCGCCAACATCTCGACGCGCACCGACCAGTGCGCCGGCGCCGGTACTCAGATCGCCGCCTTGAGTGCAACTTGCCCAGTTCAGCAGTTTCGCGATGCCTGGGGCAAGATCGTCTTCGACGTCATCGCCGGGTCGCAGAGCCGCGCCGTAACGGGCACGGGGCCGTTGAGCGTCGCGGACGTGCAGACGCAACTCAAGATCATCGGCGACTGGTACGGCGCCTTTCGACAGCTCAATCCCGCGTCAGGCGGTGACGCGGCCAACACCCTGGTCTGGTCCCAGACGAGCCGCATCGTCGGAGGCTTCTGGAACATGATCAACACGGCGGCTGGCGTTCCGCCGGCCGGGACCCAGAACCCGTCAGACGCGCTTCTCGACGGTCTTTTCCAGAAGGCGCTGGAGGCCGATCGGACCGTCCTGGTGGCTGCGCTCACCAACCTGCCCGGCACTTCGCAGCCGCCCATCACGACCGCGCCGCTGATCGAAGTGCTAGGCGACGGTCTGCAGACGTTCAGCGACCGGCTCGCTCAAGTTGGACTCTTCCAGGACCTGGGTTGTCGCTTCCGCGCCGATAGCGGCGCGGCGCTGACGCCCTCGTGCCGCAACGGCCAGGTGCGCACCGAGATCGGTGAGCTGGCCCGCTTCATGGCGAGCCTCAACGACCCGGTTGCCCTGGCGACGCTGATCGGGCAGCCGGCCGACTCAACGACGGCCTTTTCCACCGGGACCTGGGCCAACTGGCGTACGGTGTTCAGCGACTGGAACAGCAGCTCGTCGATCGTTTCCAACGCCGTGGTCGACGCCATTCCCGGCGTTCCCGGATATACACCCGAGCTTCTCGCGCCCACCCCGACGAGCAAGTTCCAGCCGACTCCACCGACCGCCGGCCTCACTAGCATCATCCAGAACGCACAGGCGAAGATCCGCAACCTCGACGCGAGCGGGCTCTTCGACCCGTCGTCGGTCGGCGTGCTGCATGCCGGCATCCAGGACGACCGAGTCAGCGCGGTGATGAACCAAGCCCAGGCACTCGCCAACGACCTGAACTCGAAGATTCAGACGTTCAAAACCGATCGATTGACGCTCGCCAACAACATCTTGTCAGAGATGGCCAACGCAGGCCAGCGGCAGGACATCATCGACCAGATCACGACGCGACTCACGCAAGACGGACACCTCTCCACGGACGTGGCGGGGTTGCGCACGATGATCGAGGTGGAGGAGGCGCGCTTCGGCGACTTTCTCAATGCGTATGGCAACCTTCTTCAGTTCAACACAGACCCCAACACCGCCATCCAGCACCACACTTTGACCGTGACGGCCAGGCCTGCCGACGCTCAATGGCCCTCGGCCACGACGCCCATGCTGTCCAACACCCCGCTGAGCTCGTTCGTCAAGGCAGGCGGACCCATCCTCTCCGCCCAGGCAGGGGACACCGTTCAAATCACCACCACTGGTCAGTGGTTGCCGACCTGCGCCCTCTCTACCGCTCCATTTAGCGGCGAGCAGCTACCTCCGAATGTTACCAATTCGCAGATATCGCTGGCCAATGCGCTGACCGGGCCGGAGGGCTTCCTCCTTCAGTTGAATGCCGGCCAGTACTCCGCGGTCTCCAACACCTCAGTGCACGAAAACGGATCGTTCACGAACGATACCAACTCTACCAAGAGTTGCGCGGGAGCCTCTGCGAGCTTCGATCCCATCGGGGCCCTTACTGACGGCATATTCAGCCTTGGTGCCAGCGCTAGCGAGGATTTCTGTCACAGCCACGATACTGGAACCACCATCCGGGACACGCAGTCGAACAGCATCAGCAGCAGCTCCGACAGTCGCCTCTCCGCGAACTTCACCACGGGTCTGCGCCTCAAGAGCACGCCTTTCACGACCTTCCCCGCCGGCAGTCTTTTACTGCTCGAGGTCAAGGGGGGCGGAACGACGCGTGACGCTCTGATCGATGCCCACGTGCTCCAGGAACCGTCCAGCGCCTTCCTCATCGGCAGCTGGACCGACGCCACCGGGGCTGTCCAGAAGAACGTCGATCTCTACCTGGCCGTCAACGACCTCAGCTGCCCGGCGCCCGACACACGGCCTCTGACCCTCGTCATCAACCAAACCCAGCCGCTCGGCTCGATCACGGTCCAGCTAGGGAAAGGAATGTCCAAGGCGCTCTCCGATCTGCGCGCGCAGGAGCCGGCGCTGCTCGCCCAGGGACGCATCGGACTGGAGCAGATGACGTCCTTGCGGGCGAACGCCTATGACGATCTGCGGACCTCCTGCTCCGATACGAACGGATCGAACTGCTCGCTCTCGTTCTATCCGCCCCAGATCCAGACCTTCTTCGACACCTGGATCTCGAAGGAACTGGCTAACATCGAGCGCAAGGCCGACCTGCTCTCCAATCAGCGCCAGCTCGAAGTGCTGAGGCTGCAAGGGAAACAACTGTCGGACGACTTGAACAGCGCTCAGAGCCAGGCCCGGCTGCTGCTGCTGGTGCCTGACGTCATTCTCAAGGATCTCGCCACCCATGTGCTTCAGACCAGCACTCGCAATGTGCTGAACTTGATGATCGGAGAGTTGTTCCCGATCATCGATCTCAGGGCCCCTGGGACGTTGTCCGACGCGCTCTTGGATCCGTCGTTCCTTGACCAACTGGTCGGGCGGGGGGCCCTGCAGCATCTCGACTGGAGCGGCGACCTGACGGTCTGGATCAGCACGGCCGCAAGCGCAACCTCCAACATCACCCAGGCGCTGCAGCATACGATCAACAATCAGGTGACACCGGTGGACGGGTTCATCGCGCTGGGATTCTTCAACCCGAACTACGTCGCGCCCCCCGGGGTCCAGGCAACTCCGGGAAGCTGGAACCATGTCTCGCCCCAGCGGGCCAAGGCGGTCTGGGACGCCTTTGCAGATTCAACCAAGACCACCTTCTCCATTCAGCTCCTGCCGTCCGACATCTGGAGCGCTTCGGGAGGAACGGACGTCCTGGTCTGCAGCGAGGCGACTCCGGTGATTACCGCGTTCGAGGTCTACATGGTCCGCCCGGGGCAGTTCGAGAACTACGAGCCCTTGCAGCTGCCGATGCAGATCGACGGCAATCTCGAGTTTCCGTCCGTATCGCAGGACAAGGTCTACCGGCTCAGCAACCCCGACTGGCTCAACCAAGGCATCCAGGTGCAGTCGGGTGAGGCGGAAGGGACGAATGGCATGCTGTCCTTGGTGTCCGCCAAGATGTCGGGCACCGCGACGCCACTGTACCGGGCGGGCAACGGCCTTTCGCCGTTCACCAAATTCGACATCACCATCGGCGGCCTGATCACCCAACCGAATGGCAAAAACCCGCCCGTGGTGAACGCCAGCGAGTTGGTGCTCGTCTTCCGCGTCCAGTCGCGGAACGTCGCCGGGCTGCATCTCGCCCCGATGTGCCCATAGGCGCAGGCGAATGCGCGAGGCCGGCTCCGCTTCGGGGCCGGTCTCGCGGCTCTCTGCAGAAGGAGCATCTCCATGCCACCGCTTCGTTCGCTGAAGCTCGCCTTGTCGACGTCGTTCGTGCTCGCAGCGACCGGTGTGAAAGCCCAGGCGGTCTTCCACGACTACATGGTCCAACCGCCCCAGCTCACGCCGCCGCAGCGGGGCTCGTTGGCCGGACAGTATGGGCGCATCGCCTTCGGCCCCGCCGATCTGACCCGCGGCGCCTTCACCTTGCCCTGCGGGATATCCGTCCCTACCGAGCGGGGCGGTCCCGGCGTCGAGCTCTTTCCCGTCTACTCGCCGGATGCGGGTATTTCCGAGTGGGCCATGGGCTGGCAGTCTGTGCTGGCGTTGACGCGGTGGCGGCCGGTCGGCGACCTCGACTACCAGACCGATGAGCTGACCAGCCCCTGGGGCCATCTCATCCTGGGCGCGGATGGCGCCTGGTATCCGCAGGGCCTGCAGAAGCTGGTTCGCGTCGATCCGGGCCTCAACAACACGATGATCGCGACGCTCCCGGACGGGACCCGCTGGACCTTCGGCGGCGCCTCCCGGATCGACACGAGCGCGGGAACCTACGCCTGGTACCTGACCGATCTGGTGAGCGCCACCGGGCGGCAGAGCCACCTGACCTGGCTCAACAACGGCGCCGGGCGCCTTTTCCTCAGCCAGGTCCAGTACGGCGGGACCGCGGGTAGCTACCAAAACCAGGTCGACTTTACCTACGAGACGTTACCCCAACCTTTCATCGACTATCGCTCGGGAGCGGCGGCCTCGCTCGATCGCCGGGTGACGGCGGTCAGCTCCAAGGTCCTCCAGTCGGGGATCATGACCGAGCGCTGGCACCACACGCTCACGTACCAGAATGATGCTGCGGGTCCGGCCTTCTACCTCACGCAGGTGCAGCAAACGTTTGCTTCCGGCAGCGCAGCTCCCGCGGTTCAGTACGGTTACAGCCTGCCGGCGGCACGCTTCGCCAGCGCGGGTTTCCGCGCGGTGCCCAAGCTGGACACCGCAATCACCCAGTTTGGATCCGATCTGTTCCAGCCGAATCGCGCCGCCCAGATCGACGTCGACGTCGACGGCCGCACCGACTTCGAGCACTCGACGGCGTTCACCCTGCTGCAGCAGCAGGACACGGGTTACGCAGTCACTCCATTGCCTCCCGCGCCGCCGGACGCGACGCCGCTCTGTCGGCCCGGGATCTCGGCGAACAATCCCCCGCGCAATCTCGCCCAGCTGCGCGTGGGCGACGACACCTATCAGGTGGTCAGCCTCTTCGCCTCGGGGAGCGGGACCGGGCTGGTCGTCTGCAACCGCGACGGGCAGGTGCTCTATACGCAGCAGCTTCCAGCCGGCTTCACGCTGGGCGCGAATACGCGTCTCGCCGATCTCAATCGCGACTTCCAGCCGGATCTGATTCGCGTCTTCCCCGGCGGCTATCAGCTCGTCCCCAACCAGAGCACCGCGGCCGGATACTCTTTCGGAGCCCTCCGTGGAGGGTTCCTGAGCCCGACGGTTTCCGTCACGGCGTCGTGGGTCCACGATTTCAACGGCGACGGGATCGCCGACCTGATCGGTCGCACGGACACCGCGCTCTTCGTGTGGAGCGGGCTCGGCAACTTCACCTTCAACCAGCAGGCAAAGACCTACCAGTTCTTCTCGAGCAGCGGCGTGCTGATCACGGGCCTGTCCACCTACGAGTTCACGTTCGTGGACGCCAACAAGGATGGGCTCACCGACGTGATCCTCTCGCGCAACGGTCTACTCACGCTCTACATCAACACGGGCATTCGCCTGGTGCAGACCCCGGTGTCCGGCCTCTCCTTCGCCGATCCGACCAGCACGCGCGCGGTGGTCGGGGATTTCGCCGGAAGCGGCGATAGCGAAATTGCGCTCGTCAAGGCGGGCCACGCATATTCGCTCGCGGTCGCCACCGCCGACACGGCGCTCCTGACCTCCGCCGACGACGGTCGCGGAAACGCGCTTGGCATGACCTACGGCCGCAGCCCGGCGTTCCCGGGTGCGCGCCACCGGCAAGCCGTGCTCGTCGGGCTCAGCGTGCAGACATCGGGTCACGACACCGCGTCTTTCCAATACGACTACCAGTCGCCGGTTCTGCACAGCCTGGGTCGTTTCCTGGTCGGCTTCGGCAGCGTGGTGCGCAGCGATGCGGTGACCACCTTCGCCAACGCGTTCGTCAATACGGACGCGGTCGCCGGCCTGCTGCTCTCTTCGTCGAAACACGACGTCAACGCGCCCAACACCGATGCGGTCGAGCAGCGCACCTACGAGGATGCCGCCTACCAAGCGATCCCGTGGAAGAGACTCAAGGCGATCGTCAGCGGCTGGCAATCTCCCGACGGAACCCAGGCAATCACCGAGCGCACGGACAATGTGACCTTCGAAGCCGAGGTCTGCCCGAGCCAGACGACACACGCAGGACCCTGGGGAACGCTGACCACGGTGGAGTCGAGAGCGTCCTTACCCGGGCTCGGCAACGCACTGCATTGCCTGCCGCAGAGCATCACCATCTCCGGCTCGCACTCCAACCCCTCGCTCGACTTCAGTTACACGGGGCTCATCGGCCGCAATTCCGTCGGCCAGATCACCCAGGTGCAAAGCCAGGCATTGAGCGGGACGATCACGCTGCAGAACGTCTCGTACAACCCGGACGGAACGGTGGCCTCAATCTCCACGCCCGCCGCCGGCACCAGCGTCTACGGTTACGACCCTGCCACGTTGATCTTGAATCAAGTCACTTCGGCAGAGGGAGTGGTGACGCGCGTGGCGGAGCGCGACCCGCTCACCGATGCCATCCGCACCCTGGAGGTCAATCGGGGCGTCCACTCGTACCATCGCTTCTACCGCTACGACGCCTTGGAGCGGCTGAGCAAGCAGTGGAACGACCTGGGTGCGGCCTCGGAGCTGAACCCCAACGAGCAGCTCGCATATCAGTACGCCAGTGGGAGCATGCTGGGCACGATCTGGAATTCGTCGCTCGTCGATTCGGGATCAGGAGCGAGCCGAACACGGGTCGATTACGAGACTGCTGTCGGCGAGGAAGTCGGCAGCGCCAGCAAGATCCCGGAGGGCTGGGTCTTCGGGCCCGTGGCCCAGCGGCGGGTGAGCACCGGCGAGACCCAGTGGGTCTTACGGCCCACCGTTTCAGCCACCACCGATCCGCTCTCGCTCGACTATCCGACGCTCCTCACGGGCGGAACACCGCTCCGCTACTTGCTACACACTTCCGCGGGGAACGACGCCCTGGTCGTGGCGCAGCTTCAGTCGAACGTACAGCGGCAGGAGAGCACCGCGTTCACGCTCGCGAATGGCTGGCTGATCCGCACCGTCACCCAGAACGGCACCAACAGCTTCATCTCCGCGCTCGACGCCGCCCAACACGTGGCCTGGCACCAGGACCCATCCGGCTCCACCACGCGGTTCTTCTACGACGCGCTGACGCGCCTCCGCGAGGTGGACCTGCCCGACGGAACGCGGCACACGGTCGGCTTCGACGACCACGGGCGAATCAACGTCGTCGCCCGCGACGGCATCGCCACCGTTCGCACCAGCTATGATTCGAGCGGGCACGTCGGTAGCAAGACGTACTCGACGCCCTTGGGCGTGACCGTGCGGACCGTCTCGTTCAGCTACGACGTCGCCGGCCGCACCACCCTGGAAACGCACACCGATACGGGCAGCGGCCAGTCGCTCAGCTTCCAGTACTTCTATGACGGGTCGACCCCCGCCAGTCCCGCTTCGATCATCGATCGCGGCTTGCTCACCGCAGTGGCGGGCAACGGCTACACCAAGCTCTTCACGTATCGCCCGGACGGCTCGCTGTCGAGCCGCTCGGTGACGCTAAACGGCTGGCGCACGGTCCAGACCCAACTCTCGTACTTCGACGACAACTCGGTCCGCGAGAGAGTGATCACCGTACTAGGACCGGATGGCTCCACGCTGGCCACGACGGACGTGGTGAGCCAGGTCGACGCCAACGGCCGCCTCACCGGGACGCTCCTGGGCGGCGCGCCGCTCGCTTCGTATGCCTACGACGGCAACGGCCAGATGTCATCGGTGTCCTTCGCCGGCGGGCAGTCGGTGGGCTTCCGCTTCGACGGGGTCACGCGTCGCCATGTCGGCCTCGACTACGCGAACGGGACGTGGACCGCCTCGACCACGACACAGCTCAACAACCGCGGGTTCCTCGATCAGGAGATCATCTCAGTCGGCGCGACCTCGCTGCTGCGCTCTCATGGCTACGCTCCCGAGGGCTATCTCTCGGACGCAGCCGACGCGTCCAACTCTTACGGCTACGGCTACGACACGAATGGCCTGATCTCGCGCATCGACACCGGAGGGGTATCGACGCCGTTGGTCCGCACCGGGTCAACCTTGCAGGCCGGTCCGGTCAGCTACCAGTTCGACAGCCTCGGTCGCGTGATCTCGGCGGGAGACCTCTCTCTCTCGTACGGTCCCGACGGCCAGCCGAGCGGCGCCACCCGCAATACCGGCAGCTGGACCTTCCTCAACGACGAAACAGGTGCGCGGCTCGCCAAGCTGTCCGCAGGCGCGTTCGTCGCGGCCTATCTCGAGGAAGGTGTCCTCCAGGCGTCCGGCTTGACGCAGCCGTTGAGCGCCGGCGGCACCCTCATCGGAGTGATCGCGAACGGCAGCTTCCAACCCATCGCGGTGGACACGCGAGGGACCGTGCTCGCCGACACCAACGGCACGCCTCGCATCGCCTCGCCTTACGGCGACCGCGCGCAACACCCGGACCTCGCGAAGGTCATCGATTACGTGCATCTCGGCTACGATGCGGACCTGGGCGTCGTGCGGATGGGGGTGCGCGATTACGACCCGCGCATCCATCGCTTCCTCACGCCGGATCCGCTCTATCTGGAAGAGCCGGTCCACTGTCTGGACAGCCCCGTCGACTGCAACCTCTACGGCTACGCGCGCAACCTTCCGGCGACGTACAGGGATCCGGACGGGAAGAATCCCGCCATCCTCGTAGGCGCCGCAGTCGGTGCGGGCATCTCGACCGCGGCATACATGATCTTCACGCCGGTCGAGCAGTGGACGTTGCGGGGAGCGGGCGGAGCCGCCCTGGGCGGAGCGATCAACGGGGCCATCGCCGGAGCAACCGGCGGGGCCAGCCTGCTGGTGCAGGTTGGCGGCGGTGCGATCGGCTCGGTGGCTGGAGGGATCGTCACCCGCGGCATCCAGACAGGCTCCGTGGAGCAGGCGTTCGATCGCTCCCACGTGGCGGTCGATTTGGCCGCCGGAGTGGTCCTGACCGGGGCGTTGTCGCGCCTCCACGCCAGTCCCGGCGGGGCGAGCGCGAGCGCGACCGTTGCCACCGAAGAGGCTGCGGTCGGGGTCCAAGCCGCAAGGGGCGGGGGCGCCGGCGTCGTCCGGGTCGGACAGGCGGGCGAAGCGGCGGTGCGTGCAGCCGCCGACATTGGCGAGAAGGTCCCGATCGAAATTGCCGGACGCGTTCGCATACCCGATGGAATTACCAGTACGGTCCTTACCGAGGTCAAAAACGTCCAGTCGCTGAGTTACACGCAGCAACTTCGTGACTTCGCCAGCTATGCGCGTGAGAATGGGCTGCGGTTCGATCTTTGGGTGAGACCCAGTACGCAACTGTCTGGCCCACTCGCGGAAGAGGTCGCGAACGGAGTGATCAACCTTCGGTTCATTCCTTGAGTAAGAAGGAGCCAAAGGTCACAGCTGCCGAGCTGATGGCGAAGCTGAACGCCGATCCAAAGTTCGTCGCCAAGCGTGCGAGAGAGGAAGAGGAACGTCAGAAGCGCGCCGCCGAATGGCGGCGCGCAGAAGCTCCGCTGGTGGAGGAACTGCGAGCTGCAGGGTACGCGGTGGAGACGGCGTGGGACCTCGTGAACACTGCGGCCCCTTACCCTAAGGCGCTGCCGATCCTGCTGAAGCACCTTGCCAGACCGTACCCTGGTCCCGTTAAGGAGGGCATCGCGCGTGCGTTGGCTGTGCCGGAGGCAAAGTTCGGCTGGAGCGTGCTAACGCGGCTGTACCGCGATGAGCAGGACAAACGGGCGAAGGACGGGCTGGCTGTCGCGATTGCGGCCGCCTCGGACGACGAAGTGATCGGCGATGTGATCGCCTTGGCTCGCGATCGACGGCATGGACCGAGCCGGCTACTGCTCCTGAGCGCGCTCGAGCGATCTGCCGATCCACGAGGCAAGGCGACGCTTATGGAGCTTGGAGCCGATCCGGAACTGAAGAACGAGGTTCAGGTCATCTTGCGCCGACTCAAGCGGGCGAAGCGGTGATCCCGCACCGGTAGGCCGATTGCAGGACACGTGATCGAAGTGACGAATGTAGGTCCGGCAACTCAGGGCCTACGCTTTAACCGAAAACTCATCCGGAGGGCCGCCGAAACGAGACGGCGGCCCTCCTCCTTTTCTGGACCAGCTCAGAGCCCCAGATAGGCGCTGCGGATCTTCGGGTTCGTGCGCAGCTGCTCGGCGCTTCCCTGCAGCCGGACCTGGCCCGTCTCGATCACGTATCCGCGGGTGGCGATCTCCAGGGCGGCGGCCAGGTTCTGCTCGACGAGCAGGATGGTCATGCCCGCGGCGTGCAGCTGCCGGATGACGTCGAACATCTGATCGACCACGATGGGCGCCAGCCCCAGCGACGGCTCGTCGAGCAGCAGCAGGCTCGGCTCGGACATCAGGGCGCGGCCGATGGCGCACATCTGCTGCTCGCCGCCGGAGAGGCTTCCGGCCATCTGCGACTTGCGCTCGAGCAGCCGGGGAAAGAGGGCATTCACGCGGTCAAGGTTCTGCTTCGCCCGCGCCCGCGCGCGCTCGTGGTAGGCGCCGAGCTCGAGGTTCTCGCGGACGGTGAGCTGGGACCAGAGCTCGCGCCCCTCGGGGACCAGCGCGATGCCCATCCCGGCGCGCTCGGCCGCCGGAGCGCGCGAGAGGGACTGCCCCTTGAACCGGACCTCGCCCTTGCGCGGCGGGACCACCCCCGAGATGCAGCGCAGGGTGGTGGTCTTGCCCGCGCCGTTGCTCCCCAGCAGGGTGACGATCTCCTTCTCGTTCACGTCGAGCGAGAGCGAGAACAGCACCTGCACGTCGCCGTACCCGGCGTCGATCCCGCGCACCTCAAGCATGCTTCTTCCCCAGGTACGCCTCGATCACGGCCGGGTCCTGCACCACTTCCTTGGGGGCGCCGGACGCGATCAGCTTGCCCGCGTCGAGCACCACCACATGCTCGCAGAGGCTCATCACCGCCGCCATCACGTGCTCGGTCATGAGGATGGAGACGCCGCGCTCGTCGCGGATCCGCCGGATCAGCGTGACCACGTCGCGCG
>Ga0137407_10001264_pt1 | contig 16460 bp, 15 predicted proteins | sample CZOMad2_2_16fung_FD_108410 | JGI IMG/M metagenome (GOLD analysis project Ga0137407, IMG submission 108410) | Vadose zone soil fungal communities from Angelo Coast Range Reserve, California, USA - CZOMad2_2_16fungal (Illumina Assembly) | ecosystem: Environmental > Terrestrial > Soil > Vadose... | reverse complement strand
GCGCTCGATCAAGGTCACCTATGCAGAGGCGAGGATCTTCGAGGCCGAGCTGGACTTTTCGATCAGCGAGAACCCGGCGTTTCGCTTCAACTTCGTTCCGCACGGCGCCGGGGAGCTCAAGGCGGAAGTGGAGGACTCGAAGGAGGGGCACTACGTCGGCCGGCTTGCGGTGCAACCGACCGGTGATTGAGTGCTCGTGGATGAACGTGACAAGTTCGACCGCACAGGCATGCCGAACCCTCGCCGTCACGGCGATACTGTTGCTTGCGTTCATGAACCTTGCTGTCGCCGCCGGCATCCCCGCCGACTACGCGCCGATGGTCATCGAACCGAACGTCAGGGACGGCAAGACCGAGTTCGACCTTACTGCAGCACAAAGCCGTGCAAGGCTTGAGAAAAAACGCCTCTACGTTTACCTCGGCGCCAGCGATTGCCCGTATTGCCGCATCTACGAGACCTTCCTGCGCCAGAACGCGCAAGACCTGGTGGCGGAGTTCGCGCGCGACTACCTGATCGTTGACCTGCGCAGCTCGTTATCGGTCAAGGCGGCAATGCTTCATTTCAAGGTCGACGCAAGAAGCCTCGACTACAAAGCGTTCATGGAGCGCATCGGCGACGAACGCGCGCGCATGCTGGTGTATCCCAGCGTGTGGCTGTTCGATGCGGAACTCAAGCCGCTGATGCAGATGCCCGCAGGCGCAGGCACATTCCAGACCGTGCCCGAGCAACTCGAGATCCTGCGTCTGGTCCAATGAGAAGGTGAGAAAGCGCGTGGCACGCAGATGATCACTGCGGCCGACATCCACCCGTCGTGGAGCGTGCGCGTGTTCGGCAGGTGGGTGGTCGAGATCTCGCGCGCCACGCTGCGGGCTGATCTTCTCGCCGGCCTGCTCGGCGCCGTGCTGGTGTTGCCGCAGGGCATCGCGTTCGCGACTCTCGCCGGCCTGCCGCCGCAGTATGGCCTCTACACTGCGGTGCTTCCCTGCGCGATCGCTGCGCTGTTCGGTTCCAGCCGGCATGTGATGTCCGGCCCGACCAATGCGAACTCGCTCGCGTTGTTCGCGATGCTTGCGCCGCTTGCGATTCCCGGCAGTGCCGGCTACATCGATCTGGCGCTCACGGTCACCATCCTGGTCGGGTTGATGCAGTTCGGCGTCGGCGTGCTGCGCCTTGGCTCGCTTGCCAACTTCGTTTCGCCCGCTGCGTTGCTGGGCTTCACCGGTGGTGCGGCGGCGCTGATCGCCATCCACGCTCTGCGCGATCTGTTCGGCTTCGGCAGCGACGCCGGGCACGCAACGGGTGAACTGCTGCGCTACATCGCGATCCATCTCGGCCAGATTCATCCCGGCGCGTTCCTCGTGGGCGGCGTGACACTCGTCGTCGCCGCGGCGCTGCGCCGCTTCAATCGCGACTGGCCGTTCATGCTGGTTGGCCTCGTCGCGGGCGCGGGCCTGGCGTTGTTCCTGAATCGGTTCGGCAGCGCCTGGAGCGTCAACCTGCTTGGCGCGGTTCCCGCGCCGCTGCCGCCGTTTCATGTTCCCTCGGTCGAATGGACGCGTTTGCCCGATCTGCTTGGACTTGGCGTTGCGCTTGCAATCGTCGCGCTCGGGCAATCGATTTCGGTGGCAAAGACGGTCGCGGTGCGCTCCGGGCAACGCATCGATCCAAATCGCGAGTTCATCGGCCAGGGACTGTCGAACATCGCCGGCGGTTTTTTTTCCTCGTACGTTTCGTGCGGCTCGCTCAACCGCTCGTTGCCGAATTTCGATGCCGGCGCGCGCACGCCGCTGGCCGCCGTTTGCGCGGCGGTGTGGCTGGTTGCCCTGGTTGCGGTCAGCGCCTCGTTGCTTGCCTACATTCCGCTGGCGGCGATCGCGGGACTGCTGCTGCTTGTGGGCTGGCACCTGCTGGATGTCCGGCGCTGGCGCCGGCTCGTGCGCCTGGATCCGACCGAATTCGCGATTGCCGCCGCCACGTTCGTCGCAACGGTGTCGATTCGCATCGAGCTTGCGATCCTGTTCGGCACCATCCTGTCGCTGGCGAGTTACCTGCACCGCACATCACGACCGGCGATGCGCACGATGGGCTTCGACACGATGGCGCCCGAGCGCCAGTTCGTCGTCGTCGATGATGCGCCGCGTGCACTGGCCGAATGTCCGCAACTGAAGTTGCTGCGCATGGAAGGCTCGATCTACTTCGGCGCCACCCAGCACGTCGGCGACCGGCTGCATGACCTGCGTCAAGGCGGCGTGGCGCCGAAACACCTGCTCGTAATGGCGAAGAGCATGAACTTCCTCGATGCGGCCGGCGCCGAACTTTGGCAGGACGAACTCGAGCGAAGGCGCGCCGGAGGCGGAGACCTTTATTTCCATCGGCCACGGCCGCAAGTGGTCGAGTTGTGGGAGCGTATCGGCTTCATGCAAGCGTTGGGCCGTGACCACGTTTTTTCCGACAAGCGCAGCGCGATCCAAGCCATCTTCGATCGGTTGGACCGCGGTATCTGCGCGACCTGCCACGTGCGCGTGTTCTGGGAATGCCAGGCGTTGCCGCCGCCGTTGCCAGCGAAGGACCTGCATTCTCCGAGCGACCGGGATTCCCCGCTGCGCTCGGAATGACAAGGGACACGAAGGTCGTGGCTACCTTCCGCCCGACACGTCGATGGTGGTTCCGGTCGAATACGACGCCTCGTCCGACAGCAGCCACAGGATTGCGCGCGCCACTTCCTCGGGGTGGCCACCGCGCAACATCGGCACCGCGCCTTTGACGCGATCGACGCGACCGGGCTCTCCCCCGCTCGCGTGCAGATCGGTGTAGATGACGCCAGGCCGCACGGCGTTGACGCGGATGCCCTCGGCGGCAACTTCCTTCGCCAGCCCGATCGTGAACGCGTCGATCGCGCCCTTCGAGGCCGCGTAGTCGACATATTCGCCCGGCGCGCCGAGCCGCGCTGCTGCCGAGGACAAATTGACGATCGCGCCGCCACTGCCGCCATGTTTGGTCGACATGCGCCGCACCGCTTCGCGCGCACAGAGAAAACTGCCGATCACGTTCGCGGTCAGAACCCGTTGCCAGCGGTCGACGGTCATGTCTTCCACTCTCATCTGGCGCTCGAGCATGCCGGCGTTGTTGACGAGTGCGGTGATGCGGCCGAGCGCCGCATCGATCTGCTCGAAGACGCGCAGGACATCAGCCTCGACCCCGACATCACCCGCGAGCGCAAGCGCCTTGCCGCCGCTGCGCTTGATTTCGTTGACGATGGTCTCGGCTGCTTCGCGGTTGCTCTTGTAGGTGAGACCGACGACGTAACCGCGTTCAGCCGCGAGGCGCGCGGTCGCGGCGCCGATGCCGCGGCTACCGCCGGTGACGAGGATGACCTGATTCACGATGGTGGGCTCCAGTGCATGAGAGGGCGGGCTAAAAGCAGACAGCGGAGTAAAGCACAGAGTGTCTTCGATTCCCCTTTTTTGGGAAGGATCCCTCCTCCTCCCCCGCTTGCAGGGGAGGGCAGGGGTGGGGGCGGAACCGAGATAATTCCTGCGCTGCCAAACAACACCGAGGAGACACCGATGAACACATCCACGCGCATTGCAATTGTCTGCGGCTTCGTTGCCGTTACAGCCTGCTCGTCCACGGGTCAATCGAGTTCCACGGCGATGGGTTTTTTTGTCACGAGTGCCGGATCCGGCAAAGGTGCGGATCTCGGTGGTCTCGCAGGTGCTGACCAGATTTGCCAGACGCGCGCCGAAGCGGCGGGTGGTGGCAAACGCACGTGGCGCGCCTATCTGAGCGCCAACGCTGCGGGCGGCCAGCCGGCAGTCAACGCACGCGATCGCATCGGCTCGGGCCCCTGGTACAACGCCAAGGGCGCGTTGGTCGCCAACAGCGTCGACGAACTGCACGGCGCAAACGGCCTCAACAAGCAGAGCGCGCTGACCGAAAAAGGCGAGATCGTGAACGGGCGCGGCGACACGCCGAACATGCACGACATCCTCACCGGCTCGCAGGCCGATGGCCGGCTCGCCACCGGCGACAAGGATCTGACCTGCGCCAACTGGACTTCGAGCGGCGATGGGTCGGCCATGCTCGGTCACAGCGATCGCATCGGCCTGCGCGATGACGAAGCATCGCGCTCGTGGAATGCGTCGCACCCATCGCGCGGCTGCGGCCAGGAGGCACTGAAGTCGACCGGCGGCAACGGCTACTTCTACTGTTTCGCCGCAAAGTAGCGCTTCGCGCCGCCGACTCGGCGCGGCGCGAGCTATAACAGACTGCGATAGCTGCTAGCGGGCCAGCCGCGTAGCGGCAGCCGGAGCGCGGGCCCACAATTTCGCCGCGTGCACGCGCACGCAAGCGGGCGTAGGCTGCGCCACCCGGCGCGGCAGACGCCGGGCACAGACGGTGCGCGAGGCAGCCGGAGCCATTTCGCGCGAAAAGCGATCAACCGGCTGAAAACAGCAAGGGGAGATCAATGAACGTTCAGAAGAATCGGCGCCGGGTCGTCAAGGCCCTTGGTGCTGCAGGTGCCGTCGTCGCCGCGCCCGCGGTCGTGCGGGCGCAATCCAGCTCGATCAAGGTCGGCTGGGCGATCTCGAAGACCGGACCATTTGCCCCGGGCGCCGGCATCACGCAGCTGCCCAACTATCTGCTCTGGGTGAAGGATGTCAACGACGCCGGCGGTATTTCGGTCGGCGGCAAGAAACTCAAGCTCGAGGTCGTGGAATACGACGATCGCAGCCAGAGCGAAGAAGCGGTGCGCGCGGTCGAACGCCTGATCACGCAGGACAACGTCGACATCCTGCTGCCTCCGTGGGGCACCGGCATGAACCTGGCCGTTGCGCCGACGATCAACAAGGCCGGTTATCCGATGATGGCGCCGACATTCGTCAGCGACCGCCTCCCGGAACTCCTCAAGCGCTGGAACAACATCTTCGGCATGCTCAACACGGCCAGCACCTACGCCGAAGCCGTGGTGGCGACCCTCAAGGACCTGCGCTCTGCCGGCAAGATCAACGACGTCGTGGCGATCGCCCACGTGACCGACCAGTTCGGTCTCGAGCTCTCCGGTGCAGCACGCAAGGCTCTGCCAGCAGCGGGATTCAAGATCGTGTCCGACCCGGGTTATCCGATCAGTTCACAGGACCTGTCGCCGGTCATCACCGAAGCGCAACGCGGCAACCCGGACACGTTCCTCGCTTTCAGTTACCCGCCCGATACGATCGGCATCACTGAAGCGGCGCGCATCAAGGGATTCAACCCCAAGGTGTTCTACACCGCAGTGGGGACCGCGTTCCCGCTGTTCAAGGGCAAGTTCGGCGCCAATGCCGAGGGCGTATTGGGCATCGGCGGCTGGAACCCGGATTCCGATGCGATGCGTGCCTACATCAAGCGCCACGTCGAACTCACCAAGAACGAACCCGACCGCTGGGCCAGTTCGTGTGCGTACGCCGGCCTGCAGGTATTGCAGCAGGCGATCGAGAAGGTCGGCTCGCTCGACAAGGCCGCTACCATCAAGGCCATCGCCAGCGGCACCTTCAACACGATCATCGGTGCGGTGCGCTTCGCGGACAACATTCGCGTCGGCGGCTGGTACGTCGGCCAGTGGCAGGACGGCGACTTCCTCGGCATCTATCCGAGCCAGCCCGGCGCGAAGCCGATACGTTTTCCGAAGCCCGCGTGGAAGGCGGCCTGACCTGCCGCGCGCCCACCACTTGATCGCTCACCCGTCCCGGCGCGCTAGACCGCGGGACGGGCGTGAACCACGCGTCGCCCTTGGCCCTTCTTGATGCGCTGATTTCCGGGCTCGTGCTCGGCGGCATGTACGCGCTGGTCGCGCTCGGCCTGAACCTGCAATACGGCGTCGCGCGCATCCTCAATCTCGCGTACGGCGAGATCCTGGTTGCTGGCGCAGTACTCGCCTGGGCCGCATACACCACGCATGGTGTTGCCCCGCCGTTTGCGCTGATCGCTCTGGTCCCGCTCGCAGCGCTGATCGGTCTTGCCATCTATCGCGTCGTGCTGACGCCGCTCGTCAAGCGCGCGCGCACCCGCGCCGCACTCGAAACGGACAGCCTGCTTGCAACGTTCGGCCTGCTGTTTGTCGTCCAGGGCGTGATGCTCGTCGCGGTGGGCGGGGGTTACCTCACGTACTCGTATCTTGCGATTCCGGTCGATCTGCTTGGCAGTCGTGTGGCCGCCAATCGGCTGCTCGCGCTCGGATTTGCCCTTGCTCTGGGCGCGGCGCTGTACCTGCTACTCGCACGCACGCGCGTCGGCACCGCGATTCGCGGCCTGGCGGTGGATCCGACCGCCGCGCTGCTGGTGGGCATCGACGTGCGCAAGCTCGCGGGCTGGACGTTCGCGATCGGCACCGTGCTCGCCGCGCTGGCGGGCGTGCTGGTGAGCATGTTCCTCACCATCAGCGCAACGATGGGCGTGGTGTTCACGATGAAGGCGCTGATCGTGGTGATCATGGGCGGCGTGGGCAATCTCGCGGGCGGTGTTGTGGCGGCGCTGCTGCTCGGGCTGGCAGAGAGCCTGGTCGCGACGTTCGTCGATCCGGCGCTGACGCTGGCCGCCAACTACGCGCTTTTTGTCGCGGTGCTGCTGGTTCGTCCGGCGGGACTGTTCGGGCGTTCGGCATGAACGCCGCGCTGACGCGCTGGCGCACGCCGGTCGCGCTGGTCGGTGCCATCGGCGCCGTGGTGGTGCTGGCATTCGCGCCGCGTTTTGCCAACAGCTACGTCGTTGCGCTGCTGATCAACCTGCTGCTCTACGCGGTGCTTGCCACGGCGTGGGGGCTGTTTTCGGGCACGACGCGCTACGTATCGCTTGCCACCGTCAGTTTTTTCGGCATCGGCTGCTACGCCGTGGCCGTGCTTGCGGAGCATCTGCCGTGGCCGGTGGTGCTGCTGGTGGCCGCTGTAGTCGGAGCATTGGTCGCGTTTCTGGTCGGGCTGGCGACGTTGCGCCTGTCGGGCATCGTGTTCGTCATCTTCACCTTCGGCCTGTCCGAACTCGTGCGCCAGGTGGTTACGTGGTACGAGGCCAAGATCGCCGGATCGGTCGGCCGTTATGTGTTTCTCGATCTCACTCCGGCGGCCATCTATTGGCAGCTGCTCGCACTTGCCGTGGTGGTGCTGCTGCTGAGCGCGTGGATGGCGCGCTCACGGCTCGGTTTCGCGTTGCGCCTGATCGGCGAGGACGAAGCCGCGGCGCGCCACTGCGGGGTCGACACCACGCGCGCGAAGCTGGTCATGTTCACCGTGAGCTCGGTGTTCATGGTGCTCGCCGGAGCAATCGTTGCGCCGCGCTGGACGTATATCGACGCGGCGATCGCATTCAATCCGCTGGTGTCGTTCCAGGTGGTGATCATGGCGTTGCTCGGCGGCGCAACGCGTTTTTACGCACCGCTGCTCGGCGTGCTTCCGGTCGTGCTGCTGTTCGAAATTTTCATCAAGTACTTCCCGAATCACTTCAGCATCGTGCTTGGCCTCGTGTTCCTGCTGATCGTCTATTTGCTCCCGCAGGGTGTGGTCGGACTTGTCACGCGCAAGCGCACGAGCACGAAGGCCGCAGCATGACTCCGGCGCCTTTTTTTGCCGTGAGTGGATTGACCCGCAGTTTCGGCGGCCTGCGCGCGGTCGACGACCTGGGTTTGGAGATCGCCCCCGGCGAAATCGTCGGCCTGCTTGGACCGAACGGCTCCGGCAAAACGACCGTGCTCAACCTGATCAGCGGCGCGCTGGCGGCCGATCGGGGTTCGATAAAGCTGCAAGGCGTTGAACTGGTCGGCAAACCGGCGTTCCGGATCGCGCACCTTGGCGTCGCGCGCACGTTCCAGCTGGTGCGTGTGTTTGCGTCGATGAGCGCGCGCGAGAACGTGGCGGCCGGACTCGCGTTCGGCGCGCGGCCGCGGTTCGGCCGCGCGGCACGGGTGGAGGCGGGTGTTCTGCTCGAGCGCGTCGGGCTGGCAGCGCAGGCCGATCGCACGGCGGACGAAATGACCTACATCGATCAGAAGCGACTCGAACTGGCGCGTGCATTGGCGCTGGCGCCGAAGCTGCTGTTGCTCGATGAATGGCTGGCCGGGCTGAACCAGGCCGAGCTCGCAACCGGCATCGATCTGCTGCGATCGCTGCGCGGCGCTAACCTGACGATCCTGCTGGTCGAGCACGTGATGGACGCAATCCGCGCGCTGTGCGACCACTGCCTCGTAATGAATGCCGGGGCGCGCATCGCTGCCGGAACACCGGGCGAAGTGCTCGCCAATCCCGCGGTGGTGACCGCGTATCTCGGAGGCGACGATGTTTGAGGTGCGCGCGGCGTCCGCGAGCTACGGCAAACATCGCGCGCTGTCCGGGGTGAACATCGCGGTAAAGCGCGGTGAACTGGTGACGCTGCTCGGTGCCAACGGCGCCGGCAAGAGCACGCTGCTCAAGGTTCTGAGCGGCCTGGTAACGCCGGAACCATCGACCCAGGTGCTGCTCGACGGAGCGCCGTTGCACAAGTTGCCCGCGCACGAACGCGTCGAAGCGGGTCTGGCGTTGGTGCCCGAGGGCCGTGCCATTTTCGGCGACCTCACGGTGCGCGAGAACCTGCAGCTTGGCGCCTACGCGCGCCGTGCGCGCCCTTCACAAGCGCGCAATCTCGAACGCGTGCTGGTGCTCTTCCCCCGCCTCAAGGAGCGGCTTTCCCAGGCGGTACGCACGATGAGCGGCGGCGAGCAGCAGATGGTCGCGATCGGACGTGCGCTGATGTCGGCGCCGCGTTTGTTGCTGCTGGATGAACCTTCGATCGGACTCGCGCCGCTTCTGTGCGCGGAGCTTTTCAAGGCAATTGCCGCCGTGCGCGACGGCGATGTCGGCATCCTGCTGGTGGAGCAGAACGCGCGCCGCAGCCTCGCGATCGCCGATCGTGCGTACCTGCTGGAGAACGGGCGGATTGCGGGGGAGGGGACGGCGCGGGAGTTGATAGCCGACCCTGCGATCCAGCGCGCTTATCTCGGGCTTGGGTGAAGCTCAAGCCATATCGCCGCCGCAAGGAAGCACAGCATCCCAAGCGGCCCGAAGGGCGGCACGTGCAGCGTGCCGAAGAGCACCCCACTGAGAATCAACAACGCACTCGGCCCGCGCGGCCGACCCAACGCAAGTCCGAGTGCGCCGATCGTTGCGACCGCAATCCACCATTGAAATGTGCCAAAACTGGAGGTGGCAAAACCCCAGCCGATGACAGTAAACGCGACGAAACCCAATACCGCCACCGCCACCTTTCGGCTCCGGTCCGTAAACGCGACCGCGGCACAGAACACGGCAATGCTCCAGGCGATGGAGCCGATTGCGCCGAACGCATACGTGATCCGGCCCGCCCACAGCACATCGATGGCTTTTTCGACCGGACGCAGTTGATCGCCCATAAGAGTCTGTCCGTGCTGGATCAACATGCCCGTACCGATGCCGGCCAGCGTGTCGAGGCCAACGTAGAAGGGCACGTAGATCGCGATGCAAACCCGGGTGAGAGTTGCCGCAAGGCCGCCCTGTTCGTTCACCAACAGGAAGGCTGCCAGGCCCAGCAGCGCAAAACCCACGAGGTTGATCAGGTGCAGCACCAGCCACCATGGCATATGCGGGGCGAGCGCCTGGTAGGCGCCCGTCATCTGCATGTGCACTGGATGAAACAGGTTGACCACCCCAACTACAAGCGGCGCGCCAAGAACCATCATGTTGCGCACGATCTTCGGCATCAGCTTCCTCCCTGGATGCCTCGCGCGCTCCGATCGCGAGTGTCAAGGCGGCGCGGTGTTCTGTTTGGCGCGCGAGAAGTGGGCAGGATCGTAAGCCTCGGAGCGCATCTGCGCGAGAAGCCCGTACCAGTCAAGCTTGCGCGTGACCACCATCACCGTTGCCAGCACGGCGAACAAGAGCACGGTGCCGAGCACGAGTGCCGTCTGCTCGCGCAACAGCAGCACATAAAGCGCGCCATAAAGAAGTCCCACGCCCCCGCCGAAGAACAAACCGGCGCGCACGCCACGCAGCACATACGCGCCGTAGAACGTCAGCAGTGCCGTGCACGCGCCGCTCGCTGCCAGGTATGCCCAGGGAAAAGGTACGTGCTCGCTCAGGCTCACCAACAGCAGGAAGAACAGCGTGAGCGCGCACCCGACCAGCAGGTACTGGACCGGATGCACGCGCAAGCGGCGCATCACCTCGACCAGCGCCACCGCGACGAAAGTGAGTGCGACAAAAAGCAGGCCGTACTTGGTGGCGCGGTCGCTCAATACGTAGGGGCTCACGGGATCCATGAAGCTGACGCCAAAGGTCTCGATGCATCGCTGCGCCGGCGTGCCCGGCGCGGAAGTGACCGTTGCATCGGGGCGACACAGGGCGTGTCCTGCGAGAAGATCCTGCCCCGCGCGGCTTGCCAGCGCGCTTACCCGCCAGCTTGCTTCGAATCCGGTGGTCGTGACTTCACGGTCAGCGGGCAGGAAGCGGCCGTTGAACGACGGATGTGGCCAATCGGCCGTCAACTTGAGTTGTGTCGTCTCGCCGACCGGTGCGAACGCGAACGATTCCGTGCCCGCAAGTTCGAGTGCGATGGTTGCGCGCACTGGTCCGGTATCGGACGCCGCGCCCTCGGGCAGGGTGGCCTGGAAACCTTGGCCCAGGCTGGGAGATGAGCCGGCAGGCAATACGTCGCGCTCGCGCTCCTGCAACGTGACGCGAGCGCTGCGAATGCCGCGCGCGTCGCTCACGGCGACCCACAGGGCCGGCGAATTGCAACCCAAGCGCGAGCCGTCATGCTGGCGCGTCGGCTGCAGCGCATCCAGATCGGACCATTCGGCGGCGAGCGTTGCTTTCAGCGCAAAGCCGTTGATGCGGAAGATGCCGCGATAACGCGGCTCCGTCTGCGCCGCGGCCTCGGCGGTCAGCTTGCGCGGTACGGCGAAGAGCGTGAACTCGCGCTGCTCGGTGACGGTCTTGCGATCCTTGCCTTCGCCTTGCTGGGTCTCCCACTTCTCACTGCAGGTTCGTTGCAGCACCGGCCCGAGCAGCGATTGTGATGTCGCGAGACTGTCGGCCACGCTGCGTTGTGCCTCGCGCAACCGGCCTTGCCGTTCTGCGACGATCGCGCTTACCGACGCAAGCGCCCACACGAGGCTCAATGTCACGGCGCCGAGCGCAATCGCCTTGCCCACCAGGGGAAATCTCATCCGCACCTCCTTCGGTCACGAGCGTCGCACTCTCGGTGCGGCGCGTGAACTTCGAATGAAGTCGCAGTGAATTTGCGTGCCCTCAAGCGCGCTTTCGGGCGAGAATTGCGCGGCCGGTTTGTCGACCGGCGCCCTATCAAGAACAGGCCATGCTCGGTTTTTTGCCGCCGCTCGCGCGCGGAGTCATCGCGCTGTGTGCGCTCGTCCTGAACACGTTGTTCTGGTGTGCGCTGCTGTTCTGCGTTTCGCTGGTGAAGCTGGCCGTTCCTGTGCGCGTGGTGCGCAAACGGATCGATTGGGCGCTAAACGCCATCGCCACGCGGTGGATCGCGTGCAACAGCGCCTGGATGCGCCTGACGCAGCGCACCGCATGGGAGGTGACTGGTGTGGAAGACCTGCGTTGCGACGATTGGCATCTGGTCAACTGCAATCACCAGTCGTGGGTCGACATATTCGTGCTGCAACACGTGCTGAACCGACGCATCCCGCTGTTGAAGTTCTTCCTCAAGCACCAGCTGATCTATGTGCCGGTGATCGGGCTTGCGTGGTGGGCGTTGGACTTTCCGTTCATGCGCCGGCATTCGAAAGCGGCGCTGAAAAAGCACCCCGAATTGCGCCTGCAGGACCGCGATACCGCGCGCCGTGCGTGCGCCAAGTTCGCGCTGGCGCCTACCAGCGTGATGAACTTCGCCGAGGGCACGCGCTTCACGCAGCGGAAGCACCGCAATCAGGCTTCACCGTATCGCTACCTGCTGAAACCCAAGGCCGGGGCGCTGGCGCTGGCGATGAACGCGATGGGCGCGAAGTTCCGTTTCCTGCTCGATGTGACCATCGTGTATCCGGGCGGGACGCCGACGTTCTGGCAGTTCCTCTGCGGCAGGACGCGTAGTGTCATCGTGCACATGCAGCGGCTGCCGATCCCCGCCGAGTTCTGTAGCGGTGACTACGACGAGGATGCAGTATTTCGCGGCCGCCTTCATCGCTGGCTCGCGGACGTGTGGAATGAAAAGGATCGACGGATCGAGGCGCTGCTGGCGCCTCACGCGGGGGCCGCGCCGCAATGACGCAACGCGCCTATCGGCTGTGCTGACAGCGCTTGCGGCGCCGCTCCTCGACGACGAAGACCTCCAATCAGAGCAGCCGTAGATTGGGTCCCACGGGAACCGGCTGATCGGTCGTTATCGCGGCGCAGAAGCCCCAGCAGCGGCGCTCCTTGAGCGCGTGGAAAAGAGATCTGTACGAGATGTATTTCATCGCCGTCTCCCCGCTGTGGCGCTCAATGCTGCCCTTGACGACATCCTCGCCCTTGGCCGTTGCGGAAGGGTTTCTCCTCCCCGCGCGGTAGTTTCAATTGCAATGGCATGCCCTCGCTCCGTCTTCCGATGCCTGGCCGACGCGACAGCCTTCGAGCGCTTAACCCCGTTCCGGTTCGGCTTACGTTCAAGACGCTGTGTTCATTCCGGTGCGAGGACCTTCATGTCGTTTTTCAAGTACACCGCGACTGCGGCCGCGGTTGCGGGCCTGGCCGCTTCCACCAACGACGTCGCGGGGCAGCAGCCGCCGAATGGCACTGCGCTGACGATCTACTCCAGTGCCGGACCAGGGTCGATCGCACCCGAGATGTATCGATTTCCGGGTCGCAACGGTGTCCAGGGTTATGCGGTCGTGCGCCAGGAGCGCGAGATCGACGTGGTCAAAGGGCGCAACGAGGTCAAGTTCAGCGATGTAGCGGCACTGATCGATCCCACCACGGTCGTGTTCGAGTCGCTCACGGACCCGAAAGGCACGTCGGTGCTGGAGCAGAATTTCCAATTCGACCTGGTCAGCACCGAGAAGCTGCTGACGCGCTACGTCGACCGGCAGATTTCGGTGGACCAGATCCGCGGCCAGGCGACCGAATCGTTCACGGGCACGCTGCTTTCGACGCAAGGCGGGGTCGTGCTCAAGCGTGACGACGGTACGCTGCAAATCCTGCCGCACAACGCGGGCGTGAAGCTGCCCGCCTTGCCCGGCGGGCTGATCACGCGACCGACGCTGGTGTGGAACCTCGATGCGCGCAACGCCGGCAAGCAGCGCACGCGCGTGGCATACCAGACGCAGGGCATTACCTGGTGGGCGGACTACAACGTCACGTTCGCCGAGACACGGCCCGGCGACTGCAAGCTCGATGTCGGCGCCTGGGTGAGCATCATCAATACGTCCGGCGCCAGCTACAGCGACGCCAAGCTGAAGCTCGTGGCGGGCGAAGTGCATCGTGCTGCCGCCGTCGCAGGCCGGATGCTCATGGCCAAGGAACAACGCGTTCCGGCCAGCGCGCCTGCGGTCGATGGTTTTGCCGAAAAGTCGTTCTTCGAGTACCACCTGTACACGCTCGGCCGGCCAACCAGCCTGCCGGACAACTCCACCAAGCAGATCGAGCTGTTCCCGGTTGCGCGCAGCGTGCCGTGCCAGCGCACGCTCGTCTATTACGGCCGGCCCGATGGCGGCTACGGCTTCCTGCCCAGCCCGGCTACCGATCGCAACTACGGCGTCCAGAGCAACAAGCAGGTCGATGTGTACTTGCAGTTCAAGAATGCCGAGAGCGGCAACCTCGGCCTGCCGCTGCCGCGCGGCCGGGTGCGCGTCTCCAAGCTGGATCCAGCCGATCGGACACTGGAGTTCATCGGCGAGGATTCGATCGATCACACGCCGAAGAACGAAAAGGTGCTGCTGAAAATGGGCAGCGCGTTCGACGTGGTCGGTGAACGGCGCCAGGTCGACTTCCGCATCGATACCACGCGCAAGACGATGAGCGAGGACATCGAGATCAAGTTGCGCAACGCCAAGAACGAGGCGGTCGAGGTGCAGGTGAAGGAAGTGCTCTATCGCTGGACCAATTGGGAGATTGGTTCCAGCAGCCACAGCTATCGCAAGGAGGACGCTCGCAGCATCTACTTCCCGGTTACGGTACCGCCGGGCGAAGAAGTGTCCGTGCGGTATTCGGTCCGATACTCGTGGTGAAGATGCCGCGCCAGCGGCGGCGGATCGATCAGCGCGCGCGCTTGCGTCCGCGGTTCGCCGCCATCTTGCGCGACCTCGCGCGTGGTGTCTGCGCCAGGTCCGCACCAGGGCGCAGCGCGATCCATTGCCGCTGCGCCTGTTCCAGTTCGTCGAACAGCCAGCGGCGCAGCGCGACGAGCGGCGGCCATTCTCGCAGCGACGGCGGATACACGAGGTAGTAGCCCGGCGAATCCAGCACCGCGACGGTCAGAGGCGACAGCCGAACCAGGCGACCATCGGCGAGTGCATCGGCTGCCAGTACCTCGCGTGCGAGCGTGATGCCAAGGCCGTGTTCGGCGGCCTGCATCATCAGGCCGCCGTCGTTGAAGTCGGCGACGGGACGTACCTTGACCTTCAATCCCGCGGCTGCGAACCAGTGTTGCCAGACCGGAACGTCGCCAATCAAGGCTTCGTTCGCCAGCGCCGCGTCACCCTGGCCGAGCAGGCGGCGGGCCGTGGCGGGTGAGCCGACAACAATCAAGGGCGAGTCGATCAACGGTTCCGCCTTCAATCCCGCCCATGGGCCACGACCGGAACGCACGCCGGCATGAAAGCCGTCGCGCTGCAGGTCGACAAGGTTCTGCGAGGCGTCGATTTCGAGCGCGATGTCAGGATGGCGCGCGTGCCAGCGTCCCATGCGCGGCAGCAGCCAGCGCTGCGCGAACGACGGCAGCGCGGTCACACGCAACGTTTGTCCGCTGCCCGTCGCGGCTGCGGCGGCAGCCTGCATCCCGTCATCGAGCATGGAGAGCGCAGTTTCAACACTCGCAAGCAGCGCCTTGCCGGCGCCGTTGAGCACGATGCGGCGGCCGCGCCGCTCGAACACCGCAAATCCCAGCTGTTGTTCCAGTACCCGGATCTGCTGACTTACCGCGCTGTGCGTCAGGTGCAGCTCCTGCGCGGCGGCACGCAGGTTCGCCAGCCGGGCAGCAGTGCGAAAGGCGGGCAGGGTGTGCAGGGGCAGGCGTGGCATGCTGGTAAGAATACCTTACCAAATTGGCCAGAATATATCGATTCCGCCTGGGAGGCTGGACGCTTAGTCTGACCACGTTCCCGAAAGCGGAGGTCAGAATGAAGCCCGGTTACCACAGCGCTGCACATGTACTGCAGCGAGCAGGTTCGGCGGCTGTGCCCGCATCGGCGACGCCGCCTTCCGTCGTTGGTCGCGCCGATGCAGCGCCGGCCGGGGCTCTACTGGATCGAATCCGCGCGCGTTTTCGCGCGTGGTGGCGTACCACGCTCATGCAACGCGAAGATCGGATGCGGCTCGAGGCGCTGGCTTCACTCGACAGGCACATGCTGGACGATATCGGCGTGAGCGAAGAGATGAGAGCGCACGCGCTGGCGCGACGCGAATCGCAATTCGAACGGCTGACACGGTCAGCGCCCGAGATGGGCGGAGCGGCCGGGCGCTTCGGGCCGTGGTGAGATTTTTTTCACGGCAAACGCCTTTTCAGTGCCGCGGCGCGATCCCCATCAAGACGCCGGAAGGTTGCGATCGGTCTGCGCGGCCTTGTTTGCCTCCAGAGCGATTTGCGCCTTGTGGCAGCGCTCGAGCAAGCGCGGCGCTTCCATGCGTTTGGTCCAAGCGGCGAATGCGTCGGTGGGCCCGCGCCAGCGCAGTTCTTCTACGTCGCGAAACAGCAGCGCGTCGGTGCGCAGGGTCGCGAGTCGCTTGAATAGAAGTGCTAGGTCGCGGTTGTCGCCGAGGACGCTGGGCGGAAACTGCTCGATCGCGCCGTGACGGTTGAGAATTTGCGCTGCGCCCTTCGCTCCGATCCCGGTGATTCCCGGGTAGCCATCCGCAGCATCGCCCACCAGTGCCAGGTAATCGGGGATCAGGCTTGGCGGCACACCGAACTTTTCCCGCACCCCCTCGGCGTTGCGGATTTTCTTGCTGCGCCGATCAACCTGCACCACACGATCGTCCTCGACACATTGCCCCAGGTCCTTGTCGGGCGTCCAGATGCAGACCTTCTCGACGCGCGGATCTGCTGCGGCAAGATGCGACGCCGATGCCAGCGCATCGTCGGCCTCGAGTTCGATCATCGGCCAGGCCACCACACCCATCGCGCTGATCGCTTCTTCCAGGGGATGGAACTGCCTGAAAAGCGCGGGCTCAATGCCGTCGCCGGTCTTGTAGCCGGGCCAGAGGTCGTTGCGAAACGATTCGATGATGTGGTCGGTCGCGACGCCAAGATGGCTCGCGCCCTGT
>Ga0137407_10001262_pt1 | contig 16465 bp, 15 predicted proteins | sample CZOMad2_2_16fung_FD_108410 | JGI IMG/M metagenome (GOLD analysis project Ga0137407, IMG submission 108410) | Vadose zone soil fungal communities from Angelo Coast Range Reserve, California, USA - CZOMad2_2_16fungal (Illumina Assembly) | ecosystem: Environmental > Terrestrial > Soil > Vadose... | reverse complement strand
GCAGGCTTTGCCAAACGGGAGCTATTCAACGCATCCGACGTTTGATATGCGAATTTCATGTGTGGCGGGATAAAACAGATGATCTTTTACGAGCGCTTTCGCAACTTAGAGGTAGCGGAATGCAATTCTCGATGGAAGCGGCGGCCGTACCTTGGATTGGCATGGCCGATACGGAGGCGCCTTTTGAAGTAATAAAAAGAAATTACATCCTCATGGAAGTATTCGCGTGGCGGGACTAACAGCCTCAAATAACTTGCAAATGCCAGCACGTTTCGCACTTGTTTCTACCAGGGGTTTTCTGTGGGGCGGGAGCAAAGAATTGTGGAGTCGAGACGCGAGACTCCTTGCCAAACAGGGGAATCAAGTGGGTGCCTGTGTCCTCGCGAATTTCTTTGTTCTGCGAAAGGCGGACGCCTAAAGTTCCGGCCAAGCTTTTCCGAGGCGATTTGGATGTTTGTCTTTATTTCCACGATGGCGCTTGTGCCGTGGGGCGGAAGCGAGAACCTGTGGCATGGAGCAGCAAAGCACCTCCTTGCCCGGGGAACGGCCGTTCAGACGCAAACGGCACCGTGGCCCTACGTCCCGCGCCCTCTCGAAGACCTCGCGACCAACGGTGCTGTCGTCACTTTTCGGGCCTCACACGCTCCCTTTGCGTTGCGGATTCTGAGGCGGCTCTCTTCTGCTGCCTTTCGCCGCAAGTGGGAGAATCGTACGAGAGACTGGGTTTCTTTGATGCCTTCGCCGAAGGTGGTCATCTCGTGCGGAAGTTTGCTGGATGATTTCTCCCAGTTGGTATACCTGTCGGAAGAGAGGACGCCCTATGCCGTAATCGTGCAGGCTGCAGGCCCTGAACTCTGGCCCGATGATGGTCAGCTCGGCATTGTTTTCAAGCTGCTGAGTAACGCCCGCCGCGTGTTTTTTGTTTCGCAGCATAACTTAGAGGATGTCCAACAATGCCTTAACATGGAACTCCCAAATGCGGAGGTCATCTGGAATCCGGTGAATGGTGGCTCCATCCTGCGCGCCATGAACGTCACACTTCCGGATGTCCGTGAGGGCAGCCTCAAGCTCGCCTGCGTCGCCCGGCTGAATGTGCATGCGAAAGGCCAGGATGTGCTCGTCAAGACCTTAGCCTTAAAAAAGTGGAAAGCGCGCGATGTCTCGCTGACCCTATTCGGAGAAGGTCCTCATCGGCAGGTGTTGCATAATGTCGCCCGATATCTGGGCCTCGAACGCGTGTCGTTCGCTGGGCAGGTCGATGACATTCGTTCGGTGTGGGACGGGCACAACCTCGGGGTTCTTCCTTCTCGCTACGAAGGTCTTTCTCTTGCAGTCATGGAGGCAATGATGCTTGGCCGGCCTAATGTGGTGACGCGAGCATGCGGCAACTCTGAAGTCGTAGAGGACAATCAAACAGGTTTTATCGCGAACGCGGTCACGGTAGAAGCGTTTGACGAAGCACTCGAGCGCGCCTGGCAGCGGCGAAGCGAACTCTCCTCGATGGGAGCCCTCGCTGCACGAAGAATTCGTGAATTCATGCCCGAAGACCCGTGTCTTGAATTCGCCGAGAGGCTGCTCGTCATTTTTTCCTAGTCTGCCTTTTCAACCAATCGTACAATGACGGAGCCCTCCACTGGCCAAGGTAAGGTTTCGATTGTTATCCCATGCTACAACCATGGGGCGATGCTGCGAGAAGCGGTTGCCAGCATCGAACAGGTGCGTAACACAAACCCGCTCGAGGTGATCATCGTCGAGGATGGGAGTGGCCGATGGTATGTCCCAGATTTCAATTTGTTATCATTGATTCGAATGAACTTCATAGATGTGTGTGCCCTATATCGAAAGAAGTTACGGACAGGAGGTTGGTGGTTACGATGAGCAGATGCCTTGGATGGGTTTGGAGGATTGGGATTTTTGGCTGCGTGTGGCCTCGCATGGTGGTAGTTTTTTCACCTTCCAAAGATTCGATTAGCGTACGCGGACAGACTCTCTGGCAATGCAGGGTCATCGGCATGCCGCACAACTAACAAATTACATTTTTAGCAAGCAGAAATGGCTTTTTACAAGCTGGTCCGCGAGACACATGAGGAGGTACAGAAGCTAAGGGGGCGAATTAGAGGAATAGAAGCTGCTTCATATGTTCCTATTGTTTAGCAGGCGGACTGCTTGCTCCAGGGCGACTGCTGCGAAAACTATGGCATCGTTTTTCACTGACAAGATGCAAGCAATTCGCCCGTTGATTTCGCACGCAACGCGTCCTTTCTGGTCGGTGATGATTCCGACCTACAAAGCGCGACCGGACTACCTGGAGGAGACCTTGGAAAGCGTTTTACAGCAAGATCCCGGGCCCGCACAGATGCAGATCGAGGTGGTGGATGATTGTTCGCCCGATGGCGCGCCCGTGGAGTTGGTTCGCAGGATTGCCGGAGATCGAGTCACAGTTCATCGCGAACCAAGGAATAATGGTATGGCCGGTGCGTGGAATCGCTGCATTGAACGAGCTCGCGGAGAATGGGTGCACATCCTGCATCCGGATGACATTGTGTGGCGAGGTTTTTATGAGCGCCTTTACGATGGCATTATCCGCCATCCGCACGTCGGCATGGCATTTTGTCGATTTGTAATTATTGATGCAAATGGCCACTCGAAAATGCTTGGACCGCTTGAGAGCGCGACGCGAGGGGTATTAGATAACTGGTTAGAACGCGTGGCGACAGGCTATCATGTTGAACCTCCAGCGGTGGTGGTTAGGCGGGCCACGTACGAGCGACTCGGCGGCTTCAGAACGGAACTCCCGGCTGTGCTCGATGTCGAGATGTGGGTTAGGATTGCCGCGTTTGCCGCCGTCTATTACGAGCCGAAAATTTTGGCCGGCTACCGGCAGCATGATGACAACGCATCTGCCATTCAGAAGAGGACGGGTGCAAATATGCAAGACATGGCCAAGGCGATTGAAATCTGGAAAGATTATTTACCGGCAAATTCCCGAACACAGCTGGAGCGGCAGGGCCGTCGCTTTTGGGCGGACGTCTCACTTATGGTTGCGCAGCAGTTTTTCTCCAATGATGATCTTGAGGCATGTACAAGTCAGTTGCGCGCTGCTAAAACTTTGTGGAACCGCGGTCAGCATCGTTCGCGTCGGTTACGGTTGAAAGCGAAAGTGCTTTTTTACCGCGCGTTGGGGCGAAGTGCTATATCTGCGGTGCGTGAACTTCGCAGGCGAATTCGACTTGGTTAAAGTGTTTGCCGCTGCACAATGGGAACAGCTCATGATATGAGGTAACAGTGTAGCTCTCCTCCCTACAGTGGAAAAATGTAACGATTAAAAGGATATTCATGTTATCAATTAACTTATCTGGCCATCTGGCCGTGGTTACCGGTGGAACTGGCCAGCTAGGACGGGTAATGGTGCGCACCATGGCTGCCTGCGGAGCGGGCGTTGTGATCCATTATCACCAGAATGTTGAGATGGCGCGCCAACTACTGAGCGAGGTACGGGCAGCCGGCCTGCCGGGGATGGTTGTACAGGCTGATGTGACCGTGGAGCAGGATGTGCAGAGAATGAAGGCCGAGATTGACAAGACGCTCGGCGCGCCGGACATCATCATCAATAACGCGGTGATCCAGTATGCCTGGGCGAATGTGCTCGAGCAGCCTCAGGCCGATTATGAAGGCCAGTTCCGCTCGTGCGTGCTGCACAATGTATTGATGGCGCAGGCTTTTGTCCCGGCGATGCTTGCGAAAAACTGGGGCAGAGTGATCGCGATCAACACCGAGTGCGCTATGCAGAACTTGCCCAGTCAATCGGCTTATGTCGCGGGCAAGCGCGGTATGGATGGCGTCCTGCGTGTACTGGCCAGAGAAGTGGGTCAGCACCAGGTGACGGTCAACCAGGTTGCTCCGGGCTGGATGATCACCGAGGCAGCTTCATCACGCGGGAACGATGAATGGTACATCCAACAAGTGCCGCTAAAGCGGCGCGGCACCGACCAGGATGTGGCCAACCTGGTCGCATTTCTCGCCTCGGACCTGGCGGGGTTTATTTCCGGGCAGTATATCTCGGTTTCGGGCGCAAATGTGATGCCGACTATATAATCCAGTCAGGCGTGCGTCCGCTGCTCTTCCTCCGCGCAATTGCTCACAATGAGATTTCGGATACTGACTGGAAAAGTCTACATGAGCTTACGAATTCTAAACACGGATGGTTTAACAAGTAATTGTGGAAACGGCATTGGACAGCACATCGAACGCTCAAAGGGAAGCCTTCAAACTTAAATTCGCTGCCGGACTTCTGAATCCCTTCAGTGGAATGAACGTATCGGTCCGTCTAGGCCAGCTTGCTTTGAATGTCCTGTCGCGCTGGTCCATCAAGCCTTTGCCGCCAAAGTCCGAATCCGGCCTGAATTATCTGACCATTGGCGGCCGTACTCATTGGTTGATGCTGCGAGAAAGCATGTTTTCACTTTATCGGTCGTGGAAAAAGCTGCCGACCATCACTGTTGTTTCGGATGGGAGCTGGTCGGCAGCGGATTTTTACCCCGTGTTTTCCTGGTGGCCAGGGAAGATCAATGTTCTTTTGCGTGAGCAAGTTATTGCTGAAGCAGACGCTGCCGGTGAGCGCGAGCTCGTGCAGTATGCGGAGGCCAGCGCCTGGGGATTAAAGGTTGCATCCATTGTCCTGTTAGCGCGCCGTGAACCGGTGCTGTTTGTAGATGCAGACATCCTTTGGTTTGCGGACCCGGCCGATGTGTTGGGTCCGAGCGATTGTTGGGCCAAGCCCCGCGGTGTGAGGGAAAGTAACTGCTATCAACACCGCGATATGGCTCTGCGCTTCTGTCCACAGGTATTGGAGCCACCATTTGTCAACGGTGGCATATTAGCTCTGCACGGAGAGTTTCTGACAGCAGAAACTTTACGCGCCATGGTGCACGAGGCGCTTGCCGACCCCAAGGATGGCGCATTCGAACAGACCATTATTGCTTCGGCTGTGCACAGGGGAGCGGGTCTGCTGCCAGGCAACATTAGTTGCGTAGAGTTCGATGACATCGACAGGTTCTGTCATCGAAACATGAAAAGGGAAGGGTATTATTCCCGTCATTATGTGAACTGGATGCGGCACTTATTTTATCGGGATGCGTTTAAACTTCGCTTGCAGCGATCACACGCACATCGTTGGTGATTTGTTGTCGTGGAAACTAGCAATTATTAATGGGGAGCAAGAATTCACTGGGGTGAGATCCTCCTAGTTTCGGACCTGACTATGCCGCGCGATAAACGGATTCGCATTTTTTACCTGAGTTACCACCCACCGGTTCCAAGCTGGGGCACGGCGATGTCCTTTTACCGACATTTTGTCGACCGAAACGATTTCGAGATATTTGTCGCCACGGACAGTGCTGAAGTAGAGCAGTACAACGTCCCATATCCGTTTTTGCGGTTCGCGGTACCGAAGTGGCTCAACAGAATGCAGCACACGCGGTTCTATCGGTGGTTTTGGCATTACAACCAATCAATAGCGGGGTACTTTGTTCCGCACCAAGTTTGGCAGGCAGCACAGGCTTTTAGACCCGATCTGGTATTTACGATTGCAGGTAGTTGGAACTGGACAGCACGACTTGCTCAGCGCGTCGCGCGACGATTGCGGGTGCCGTTAGTCGCCAGCTTTAATGACTGGTTTGACTTCGGAGTTCTGATGCACTCGTCCTTTCGCGGTTCGCTCGAAAGGGCGTTCCGCAGATTTTATCCCGATTGTGATCTGGCATTCTGTACCTCGGAAGAGATGCTCGAGGCGCTAGGGCCGCATCCTAACGCGCATGTGTTGTATCCGATCGGGACAAGTATGGGCGACAACCAACGCGACTTTGTTCCGTTTATTTCCAATGGCAGGCCAGCCACGGTGTTTTTTGCAGGCTCACTGTCGTTTTGGTATGGACCGATGCTTGAGCGCCTTGTGCTAGCAAGTTCCGACTCTCCTTTGCGTTTCAAAATTTTCGGCAGCCACATCCACGCCACTTGGAGCCGGAGCTTTGACACCGCTGCGAGAGCGGCCGGCGTGTACCGAGGCCAGGTCTCTTTTGATCAGCTCAAGGCTCATGCCCAAGATGCCGATTTGCTATTGTTACCAATGGGTTTTGGCGACGAGTGCGCTCAAATTGAGCGAACCAGCTTTAAGACAAAGTTTCTTGATTACCTGACATTTCAAAAGCCAATTGTTATCTGGGGGCCGGAGTATTGTTCGGCCGTTCGTATTGCCCGTGAATTTGATGCGGCGGAATGTTACACTTCACCTGATGCCGCAGGTTGCATTGCTACTCTTGAGAACGTAGCGCATAGTTCAGAACGTCAGAAACAGCTTGTCGCGAATGCACACCACATGTATCAGAATCGATTTGAACCGAGCCGAATTCATGCTGTGTTACTCAGCGAGTGCGAGAAATTAGTACGGCGGCAACGTCGCTGAAGGTTTTGAAAACGACGCGCGTCAAATTCGCAAAGTCTTCCCAAGTCCTACTAACGAATAAGTGATCGAATGCGAATCGCCATAATTTCTACCGTTGGCGATTGCTCGTGGGCCGGTAGTGAAGAGATGTGGAAGCTGTTCGCGACAGAAGCGCTGCATCGTGGGCATTCGGTCGCCGCTGCGCTGCAAACGCCAATCGCGCAGTCTGAAGAGCTTGCAGAATTTCGTGCTCTCGGTGGGGTCGTGTTCGCATATAATCCTCTTAATCGCTACACATCCCGCACCGTTTCTCGTGGTTTGTACTCGCGGTTTCGGCGGTTGGAGCGGTGGCGTCCTGAAATCGTGTGCACATCGGGCCATCCAGCCGTCCCATATTGGGATCGCGACATCTACAGGCTGCTGAACGCCCATACCGGTCCTCGAGTTTTCATCATCCAAGGCAACGCTGATTGGTTTATCCGCGGTCAAGCCGAACGCGATGCGTTGCGAGCACTGTACCGGTCGGCGCGGCGAATCATCTGCGTCTCGCGGAACAATGCAGAGCTATTGCAGCGACAACTGACATCGACTCTGCCGATTACGATTTTACCGAATCCAATCAGAACGCGGTTAGCGTACCCGTTACCCTGGCCTGCTGATTCAGAGCAACTGCGATTCGCGACAGTTGGTCGTTACGAGACATTTGGCAAATGCCAGGATTCGGTCCTTCAGGCGCTTGCCACGCCCGAGTGGAAGAAGCGCAACTGGCGACTGGATCTTTTCGGGAGCGGATCGGATGAAAGATATATACAGGACGTGATCCGCTACTTTGGGCTAAAAGACCGCGTTGCGTTATGTGGTTATGAGCGCGACTTCACGAAAATATGGATCGATCATCATCTCCACATTTTGATTTCTCGTGCCGAAGGGCTGGCGCTTGCGCTGATAGAATCGATGTTTTGCGGCCGACCTGCAGTGGTTACGCGCACGGGCGGGAATCATGAGCTAGTGCGAGATGAGAAAGATGGTTTCGTTAGCGCCAGCGAAGACCCAGAAATCATACATGAAACATTGGAGCGAGCTTGGAGCAATCGCCATAGATGGGCCGGAATGGGAGAAGCCGCGTTCCACCGAACCAATGAGTGGATACCCGAAGATTTGTCACTTCGTTTGTTTCAAGCCATCTGCGATTCGGAATGCTGATGGAAAACGTATGCATGCGCGATCCGCGTGTGATGCAAGCTGCTGCGAAACCGCAGGAACATGATCAACCACGAGTGAAAATCGCTCATTTCACATCTGAGTTAACTGGTGGTGCGGGTGTGGCTGCCCAACGCTTGAATGATGCGTTGCGGCGGGAGGGACTGGACAGTCGCCTTTACTATGAATGCGGCGTCCCAGTGGTAGCCGGGTGTCAGCCTATGTTTCAGAACCAGTCGTTTACGCGGCGCAACTTAGCTGCGTTGGCGCGAGCGCGGCGCAACCGACGCAATGCGCCTAGCTATCTTTTCACCAGCCCTCGCTGGTTCCGGCGAACGCGACTGCGAGATGCTGGTCCTCTGCCCGATGTGGTCAACTTGCACTGGATTTCGCGCTGGATTGATCAGCCTAGTTTCTTCGCGTCGCTGCCGCTGGAGTTGCCAGTGGTGTGGTCTCTGCACGACATGAATCCGTTTACCGGCGGTTGTCATCATGCGGATGATTGCGAGCGATTCACGGATCATTGCCGGGACTGTCCACAGTTGAAAAATCCCGGTCCGCATGACGATGCCTTTCGATTTTTTGAGATTAAGAAGCGATGTTATGCCGGGAAGAATCTGCACATTATCTCCAGCAGTAAGTGGATGAGTGCGCAAGCCCGCCGTAGCGCACTGCTACGAGATGCCAGATCCTTTCATACGATCCCGCTAGGGCTGGATCTCGAGTCATTCAAACCGATCGACAAATCCTGCGCGCGACAGGCCCTGGCCATTGATACTGAGCGGTTCGTCGTTGGTTTTGCGTCCGCCGATTTATCCAGCCATAACAAGGGTGGTGCGTTGCTGGTGGATGCTCTGCACGCTCTGGCTGACAAAGCGAAAATAACGTTGCTGATTTTTGGCGCGGGCAAGCTGCCGGACAGTGGCGGAAGGTATCAACTTATTGAACTCGGCAGCATTAACTCGCCACATTTACAATCACTATTCTATTCGGCATGTGATGTGTTCGCAGCGCCCAGCCGGATTGAGTCATTTGGTTTGACCGCATTGGAAGCGATGGCTTGCGGCACGCCTGTAGTGGCGTTCCAGACCGGTGGCCTGGTGGACATCGTAGCCGATGGCGAAACGGGTTTGCTGGAAAGGAGAGTCGGCAGTGTGGTGGGACTCCATGATCGATTGGCTTGGATGCTGCAACATCTAACCGAGCGACAAAACATGGGCTTGGCGGCGCGCCAACGTGTGGAAAAACAGTTTGCCAGTGGTCTGATGGCAAAGCGTTACGTAGAGGTTTACAACCGGCTTCTGGGACCTAGTGAATGAAGCGGATATTGATCAGGCCCACATTTCAAGACTGGTGTGACAACCGGTTGTTTACTGACGGCACGAGTTGGCAAGGTCGTTATCGCGGCGCCTTTTCTGCTTGGAAAGAAAAGGCGATGGGTTTGGGAATTCAGATAGACACCTGGGATCAAGCACCACTGGGAACTTGCGATTTATTATGGTTGCTAGATCTTCCAACAAGCCGAAAAGAATTCGAACAAATTCGCTCGGAGCTGAGACCGGGCACGTCGATAGTCCTGCAACTGTTCGAAAGCCCGGCTATCGCCCCTTTCGGATTGATTTCCGCCAATCGAAAGGAGGTTTCGGCTGTGGTGACTTATGAATTTTCCAATGCCTCCTCCGTCGTTTCGAAATATTTTCATTATCATTTGCCAGTGCCCATTCTTTGGCCGGCTAAGAATCCCCCCTTTTCCCAACGCAAAGGCTTGTTGATGTGTTATTCCAACCGCGTGAGCGGTTTCTGGGCGATTCGGCAGGCGGGACTGGCGGGGTTGCCTTTTTTTGGAAGAATGTTGGCCGGCTGGAAATGTCCGCTGTCATTGGTGACGGAACTCTCGTGTGGCGATCTGTATGGTGAACGGCGCGCCATCGCCCGCGAGGCGGAAAGATACTTGCCGGATTTTCTGGATATTTTTGGCGCCGGCTGGAATGGAGAACAAGTCTCGTGGTGTCCCCTGTATCCCAACCAGCCTTATCGCTGCTGGCGGGGCAAAGCAAAACTCTCCAAGCACCAATTGTCCGCGGAGTATCGTTTTGTTATGGCCTATGAAAACTTTCGTGGACGCCGCAGGTATATCAGCGAGAAAATCTTTGATGCATTGCAAGCCGGCTCGGTGCCGGTTTATCTGGGCGAAGAGCGGATTGCAGAGTTTGTCCCGCAAGAAGCGTTCGTCGATGCGCGAAACTTCCGCACACGTCGGGAATTGCTGGCGTATTTGCAATCATGCCCGGAACTGGAATGGGGGGAGATGCGCGAGGCGGGACAAAACTTTCTGCGTTCCGCTGCCTTTCAGTCATTTACCGACGAGGCTTTTGCCGAGCGCATGACTGATGTTTTGAAAAACATTTTGATGTGAAAGCTCGTTCAGGACTGCGACGAACGCGTGGTGACCGCTACAGTAACAGCCGACTCATTTTTCGCGGTGCCTGGCCTAGGCCGCTCATAGGTGGCTTGTTGCTCCGTCTTGCTCCACGGCGTTCCGGGAATCCCCGCGCAGGGAACCGCCCATCATAGCATGAAAGTACAAGCACCATTTGGTTTTGTGACCGGCTGCCACGCCGGGGACAAGTTCATGGTCCAAGCGACGCTTGCCAGCATGAGCCATTTTTGTCCTGACATTCCTATTTGTCTGGTTGTAGACGGGAGTTTTGATGTTTCGGATTTGGAAAGCGAATATGGCCTGATTGTTCTGCGTGTTTCACAACTTCGTTCCGAAAAAATGCGGAACCTCGTGAGCGGAAATGGCCGCGCTAAACTCGCCGCGATGTGGGAGGGGCCGTTCGAGTTTTACACATGGCTGGATTCGGACGCGATTGTCTGGGGAGACTTTACTCCGCAGGTCCGCACCGACGTCGATTTTCAGATCTTCTGGAGCGACATCGACATCCCGGCCTGCGCTACAGAGATTCCATCCTGGCTGCCACATTTTCAGTTTGATCCCCAGAAGCTCCGACACTTTGATCCCGAATTTGATTGGCGAGGGAAAGCCTACTTTTCTTCTGGCGCCTTCGCATGCAGACGTGGAATTATCCCATTCGAAAAATGGCTCGAAGCGGAATTGTGGGGGCGTGAAACACCGGGATTATTTGGTGATTTCTACGAGCAACCACTGCTAAATTATTTCGTTCATTCGATGACGCAACGCGGCGAAATCAAGGGTGCCATGTCCGACTTGCAGCATATCTGGGTACATCATGGGAAAGAAGAACTGATGAAAGACTGTACTGGTGCCGGCTGGCAGTTCCCAACAGAGATTTGCCGCCCGCGGGTAGCGCATTTTTGCGGCCGCAAACCCCTGCTTTCTGATCCGAAGGCATATTCCCGTCCCTTCACTGTCGCTCGCCTGGAGCATCATCGGCGTCGGCACTCTCATCTTGGAGCTTGGCAGGCTATTATGAATGAGGAAGCACGAGTTCTTCTGGGCAAAGTGAAAGGCCGCTTCAGGCGTTACGCAACGGCTTTGTTCAAAGAATGACTCTCTCTTTGAGAGTGTTCACAAAAAATCGGAAACGCCAGGTGCTGGCCCGTTTTTGCATCTGAGGAAGCATTCCTCACACTTCGAAAAAACCGTTATAGAATCAACTCATCGACATTGCCCGCCCGACATTGCCTTGCCCATGACTCTTTCGGTGATGATCACAACCAAGGGCCGCATTGAAGAACTGCGGCGGACCTACCGAGTCTTACAACAGCTAAATCCGCCGCCTCTGGAGGTGCTGATCACGATGGACGGCTGCACAGAGGAAGTGGTTGCAGCGGTGAGAGCGGACTTGCCGCAAGCCCGACTGTTCGTGAATCAAATCGGCCTCGGTTCAGTGGTTTCGCGCGATCGAATGATGCGTTCGTCACGTGGCGATTTGGTGCTGGCGTTGGATGATGACAGTTATCCGGAGCAACTGGATTGCATCGCTCGCATCGTCCCAACGTTTGAGCAACATCCCAACCTTGCGGTGCTCCATTTTCCCCAGCGCACGGATGAGTATCCCAAAACACTCGCGCAAACAGACTTCGGTTCGGAGCGGTTAACGCGCACGTTTCCCAACTCTGGCGCTGTTCTGCGACGCTCAACGTATCTCCGGTTGCCTGGCTTTGAATCACGGTTCTTTCACGCGTACGAAGAGCCGGATTACGCTCTACAATGTGTGGCGGCGGGTTATTACGTACTTTTCTCCCCGGTTATCACCATCCGCCACCATTATTCCAGCCAGGCGCGCAATGAAATCGGCATCCACCATCGTCACGCGCGCAATGAATTGTGGAGCACGGTACTGCGATGTCCTTTTCCGTTCGCAGTCGGAATAGCTGGCTGGCGCATTTTCTCGCAGTTTCGTTACGCCTGTAAACGCGGGTGGTCCTGGGTCATTCGCGAACCGTTGTGGTGGTGGCAGGCGTTAGCTGGAATTCCGTATTGCCTTCGCAAACGCAGACCTGTTTCATGGGTGGGCTACAGACGGTGGCTTGCGTTGCCTTAGAATTCATGGCGCAGATGCGCTGCATTGTAGCCACGGCGCTGCGTCGCCGTGCTTTTTGGGAACGAAGGCCGGAACGCCTCGACACAGCGAGGCGGCTACAATCTTTACGAAGGCTACCACAATGAAGTGGATTTGTTGTCAGCTCGGCGCGCGGGAACATTACGCAATCCCACGAGCATTATTTCGCCTGGGTGTTCTTCAGGATCTCGTAACGGATGCATGGGTCCCACCTTCGTCTTTGCTCGCGAGAATCTCCGGTCACGCGTCAAAGCTCGCAGAGAGATTTCACGACGAATTGAGCGATGCGCGAGTGAAAGACTTTGGTTTTTCACTAATCCTGTTCGAGACGTTTGCACGCGCACGTGGCCTTTCCGGGTGGAGAAAAATCATCGCGCGTGACCGCTGGTTTCAGCGCAAGGTCGTCAACGATCTGACCTCTGACATCGGACCTCAGACGTCTGACTCTCCCATTTTATTGAGCTATAGCTACGCCGCCCTTGAGCCGTTTCGATACGCAAAGTCACACGGCTGGAAGACGCTGCTCGTTCAGATCGATCCTGGTCCCGAGGAAGAAAGAATTGTGGCAGAAGAGGCGGCGCGCGTGCCTCAGTTGGCGGCTGACTGGCAAGCCGCGCCACCTGAATATTGGACTTTCTGGCGTGAGGAATGCAAGCTCGCTGACCGCATTGTTGTTAACTCCGAATGGTCGCGTGAAGGGTTAGTTCGAGGAGGAGTTCCAAGCGAGAAGATGTCAGTTATTCCCCTGGCGTACGAAGTCTCAGAGATCAGAAGTCAGAAGTCCGACGTCAGATGCGCGCGAATCTATCCGGCGCGCTTCACGCACGAACGGCCGATGCGCGTGCTGTTTCTTGGTCTAATTAATCTGCGCAAAGGCGTGGCCAGGCTACTGGAGGCCGCTCGAATATTGCGTGATGAGCCCGTTGAATTTTGGATGGTCGGACCTGTGGAAATCGCAAACGCCAGCACAAGCGGGGATCGTGGACGTGTGAGATGGTTTGGCCCCGTAACGCGCGAGAAGGCAGCTGATTATTACAGAAACGCAGACGTATTCATTCTTCCGACGCTTTCGGATGGATTTGCCATTACGCAGCTGGAAGCGCAGGCGCATGGCTTACCCGTTATTGCATCGAAAAATTGCGGCAAGGTCGTTGAGAACGGCGTCAACGGAATCATTCTTGATGAACCGAGTGCAGCGTGCATCGCACACGCGGTCCACGACTGCATCGCGAGTCCGGACCGGCTGAAAAAGCTTGCTGCCGCTTCGCAGTTGCGTGACAAGTTCACAATCCAGGCGCTTGCTCGCCAGCTGCAAAACCTCGGTGAGACGCTGAAGGAATCACCCTAGACGATGACGCTTTCAATTTCGAGCTTTTGGGGATATTCTTCCACTCCGTGGTCGAGCAACAAATAACGTTCTACCTCGCTGCCGTCGTGTTGGTGGTATTGACGGCAGAAAGCTGCATCAAACTGCTGAACCGAAATACCTTCGGCGTCACAGTCATGGTGTACATCACGGTATTCGCGTGGTATTTCGTCGATCCGTTTATAAACCCGGAGCAGTATGATTATCTGCCTTCCTTTTTGTTAGAAAAAAGTTATGGGCAGGTACTGTTATTTTTAATCGGATTCCGCGTTTTCACACCCGTTGCAATACGTTGGATGGGCCGCCGTCGGAGTTCTGGCATTTTTGATACGCGTCTTGCTCCTGAGCAGATTTTGGTGGGCGCCGGGGCACTTTGGCTCGTCCTTTTTGTTATTGGCATCGCTCGAATGGGCGGTGATGTGATGGGCGCGGTATTTCCGGTCGATGGCCGCGCTGGCCCGTCGATGTGGGGGCGTGATGCACTGGAGAGTTCGGGGAGCGGATTTCTAATCTCCTTCGGAGGTTATGTGTTTAATGCCGCAACAGCGTTTCTAGGCGTCCTGATATTTTTCCAGCGCAGTATTGCCTGGCGGTTGCTCGCAGGCGCAATGTTTGCAATTACGCTCCCGTATTTCTTTTTGGCGGGAGCGCGTAGCCACTTCCTTGCGGCGGTCCTGCCTTTTATCATCACATATCTATTTTATGGTCGCCATCTGCTTATCCTAAAACTGGCCATTCTGACGGTTGCGTTCTTCTGCTTGAATGAGGGTTTCAAGTTTGTGACTGCATTTCGCGGCACTGGCTTCAGAGACGTGCTGGCCAGTGAGAATCCGTATGAGCTCATGGATGAAGATATGCAACGACAAAGCGGCCTGAACATGATTCAGGAACTCTGTTTCGTGAATACTTATCTCGAAACCGGCGGTGGGTCCCCGGCGTATGGCGCAAGATATTTGAATGAGTTACTTAACTTTGTTCCGCGTATGATCTGGCCTTCAAAGCCATTGATTGGAATTGACTACGCGAAGTGGCGCGGCTTTGAGAGCGATACCAGTGAGCTAGGTGTGAACACCACCGTTTCCAGCGGAATGATCGGCGGCGGCGTCTTGAACTTTGGCCAAATCTTTGGTCCGGTCGTAGCCGGGATCCTTATGGCCCTTTGGACGGGTGTGCTCATTTCCTGGTGGGAACAAAGAAAATCGCTCCTGCGCCTGGTGTTGTTCATGCTTGGCGTCGGTCTTACCTTCAACCTCGGCCGGGACATTAGCATGCTGGTGCTCTGGCCCGTCATATTTGCATACTTTTTTGTCCGACTTGCTGAGATATGGTCCCCGAAGCGGTTTCAACAACTGCCGCAGGTGGCAACTATCGCTCCCGCTAACGCCGTGCCGGTGCGTGTGCTAGCTGGTCGGCTTAGTCAGTGACGCCGCGCTGTCACGTCGCGACGGCTGGTCGCCGGAATACGTTGCGCGTTTTGCTGAAGGCGGAGCATGCAGCTGCGATGGCGATCCAGCTCAGGCAAAAGAGATATCGAGCAATCCATCGGGTGCCGTGAATTGGCGGGGCAAGAAAGTGGCGATGAAGATCGCCAATCTTAACTTACTCCGCCGGAAAGGCGCGTGTTCCCCGTGTGGCACAGCTTCATTCAGGCGGTCCGCTTGAGCCGATGAGCTGCATGCGCGAGCTGTACCAATAGCCCTCTTTCAACAATGAACGATCCGGTCGCTGCGTACTTCGAAAAACTCCCGCAGATTTACAAGTGCCACTTCGTGCAAAAGGCCTCCGGCGCGAATTTTTGTTTTCAAAAGCGCCTGACACTAGCGTGCGAATTGGCTGGCGCGTCGATGGGACGATTGCTCGATTGCGCAGCTGGCACCGGCGAAATAACTTGTGCATTGTTAAAGTCCGGCAGGTTTTCTCACGCGACGGTAGTCGATATTTCGCCAGCGATGTTGCAGAGCGCAAACGAACTTCTCAGCGCGCAAATCACGAACGCGGAGCTCGAATTCGTCCGTTCGGACGTGTTCGACTTCAAGCCATCCGATTCGCGTTTCGATCTGATTCTCTGCTTAGGATTGATTGCGCACGTTGGGCGACTCGACATTCTACTGCCGCATTTGAAATCGATGTTGACGCCGGGCGGGCGTATCATTTTGCAAACAACACTTACCGATCACGTTGGAGCGGGGATCGTCCGCGCAATGACCGCGCAGCGAGAGCTAGCGCGGCGCGGATACCGCATTTCCTGGTTTTCGCAAAGGGATATTGCCGACGCGTGCCATAGTGCCGGCCTGCGGATCGTGGAGATGCGGCGACATGGCCTTGGCATTCCCTTTGGAGACCGGCTTTGGCCGTGGGCGAACTTTCAGCTGGAAACCCTCCTGCAAAAGTGGTCCAGCCGGCACGGAGCGGATGTGATTTACCTGCTGTCACCAAATGTTATTAAAAATGCAGTACGCGATTAAGGGGCGGCCTGAGCCAAGATGATTTCCGTTGTCATTCTGACGTACAATGAAGAAACAAACATTGCGCGTTGCCTCGATTCCGTATCATGGAGCGACGATATCCTCGTAGTCGATTCCTTTAGCGAGGATCGCACCGTGGAAATTTCAAAGCATCACGGAGCACGTGTCATTCAACGAGCATTTAAGGATTTTTCTTCTCAACGGAATTTTGGTACTGAGCAAGGAAACCTTAAACACGAATGGGTTCTTCATCTGGATGCAGACGAAATCGTTACTCCTGAATTAAGAGCAGAGCTGGCAACAGCGATGTTCGGCGACAAAGATGCTTATCGCGTTTCCTTGAAGCTGATTTTTTGCGGCAAATTTCTGCGGCATGCCGGGCTTTTCCCATGGTATCAAGTTCGTTTCGGGCGAAAGCAAGCCTTGCGCTTCAAACAGGTGGGTC
>Ga0137407_10001261_pt1 | contig 16488 bp, 11 predicted proteins | sample CZOMad2_2_16fung_FD_108410 | JGI IMG/M metagenome (GOLD analysis project Ga0137407, IMG submission 108410) | Vadose zone soil fungal communities from Angelo Coast Range Reserve, California, USA - CZOMad2_2_16fungal (Illumina Assembly) | ecosystem: Environmental > Terrestrial > Soil > Vadose... | reverse complement strand
TCCTGGCGGAATCGTTAAATGCCACGATCGTCTCGCCAGCGTGGTTGTCTTTAAAGATCGGTCCTTTGTTGCGCGGTGCCAGCAGTAAGCGCTTTTACTGGCGCATGTTTAGGCCATTTCCCGGAGAAGTTTACGGTCTGCAAAAACTATTTACGCTTCTCTCCCGTTACCGCAAACGTACCACCATCGAAATTAGTCGATCGGGGCAACCGGCGCTCGTCAAGGGTGCGCTAAACATCGTCAGCAGCCGCAATTTTACATTTCAAGGATTGCATCAGTACCGAGACCTTATTAGAGAAAGGCTCCTCGGTATCGTCAACGACCCAGTGCCGAAGGATCACTGCTGGGGACAAGGCGGGTACATCGCCGTGCATATCAGGCTCGGAGACTTTGCAGCCATCGCGGACCCCAAGGTTATATTGAGCGGAAGGACCAACACAAGAATTCCGCTGTCGTGGTACTTGACTGTCGTCAAGGCTCTGCGAAAGCGATACCCCGATCGGCCGATTTACATTTTCTCGGACGGCAAGGAGCAAGAACTGCAACCATTGCTTGCCCTGGGCGCCAAGCTCTATCGATCCGGCTCGGACATAACGGATTTGCTCGCGATGTCTGGCGCAGCTATCTTGGTGGGATCAAACTCTACGTACTCTCGCTGGGCAGTTTTCCTGGGGAACATGCCCTCGATCTGGGTAAAAAAAGACGTTGAAGAGGAGAAACCTTCCGACCCGGGAACACGGATTCTCTATGTCCCAATCGACTGCACCGAGCCCGCTTTGTGGCCGCAGGATGGGTGAATCGTCTTGCTACAGCGCTTGGAACTGAGTCCCGACCGCATTCGATTGATCGCCTCGCTCACGTTCAATTTTGTTTCCAAAGTGCCGGGCGTCGTAGCGATATTCGTCATATTGCCGTTGGTAAGCCGAGCACTTGGAACGACCGCCTATGGCGAATTGCTCTCGGCACTCGCTTTGGGGTCGGCGTTTACGTTGCCGTTCGGTGGCATCAATGCCGTCGGACGTCGCCTGTTGGCGGCCGCTGTCGGTGCAAAGGATCAGGTCGAGCAGGCCAATGTCTTTGTTACAACGACATTTTTGATGACGGCGGTCGCGATAGCCGCCGCGATCATCATGGTGTGTGCGACCGCGAATTCCTGGACGACGCCCGCTTTCATACTGATCAGCCTACTTCCAGTTCTTTCCAGCCTGCTCAACGTCTTCGACAATTTGCGGGCGAGTTTCAACGAACACTACATTACGGCCTTTCTTCTATTGGTCTTCCAAACTGTAATCTACGCTGCCGTTTACTTGATAGGTCTACCCAAAAATGAAGTGACCCTCGCGGGCCTGGCGCTGCAGTCTCCGGCTATATTGGTAAGTTTGACGAACTTGATCTTGTTGCTCGGCAAGAGGTCATACTTATATGCAGGAAAGATCAGAGGATTGCGCCCGATGCTGTTTCCCGCGTTCGGCGTCATGTTGGCCGACAGTGCCCTCGCGTTTTCCCTCAATCTCAGCGTCTATTGGCTAACTTTTTCGGGCAATGCGGAGATGGCCGCCTGGGTCGGGACCTTTGCGCGTTTATTCCAGGGCTTTATGTCGCCGATTCTCTTGATAATGTTCCCGATCACTACCTATATTTCGATGCGATGGGAGAAAATGCCGAGCGAACGGAGGCTCCGTCTACACAAGCTTTTTATTCTTATCGGGTTTATCTATGGCTTTACTGTGGGAGCGGCGATGGCGTTCGCCGGGCCGCTATATATTGATCACATGTTCAATTTATCGGTGCGCGGAGATCGTGTCGACGTTTTGGCTCTCAGTCTTTTCATGGGTGCCGTGATATCGCAAAAGGCCTATACCATGTTGCTCTATGCGGTCTCGGAAGCGCGGTTCGTTTCTTTCGGAACGGCGATTGTTTCGATGCTCGCGGTGGGCATCGCGGCTATCGCGAGCCATTGGCTGCCGGCGATTCGCGTCATCGATACGCTGTTTCTCTTTATGGGCTCGGCTCTGCCCGTCTTGCTATTGATCGGCGGCTATCATTATCGACGAGCGTCTCGGGATATTTCATGAATTTCCCTGCTTTATTCCACCGGGTGGCCCAATAATGGGCCTGAAATTTGGGGCCGGCCGAGAAGAAAGGCGATCCTTTTTGGGTATTGCCAAGTAAGCGCCGAGCAACATCACCGGCGCCCACAGGGAGGGTCTTGCCTGCGGCGGACCAGATAAATACGGTAGAATGAATACTACGATGCAACCCAGTAGGATGCTCTTCAATCCGCGCGGCGCACCACTTCGAAGCTTCGCCGCAAAAAAGCCGATCAGGAAACACTGACTGAGCAAGCCCAACACTCCGAAATGGAACACAGAGGCGAGCAGTCCGTTGTGAATTTCCTTCTTATAGGGAAGATCCGAGGTCGAATAGCCGTTGCCCAAGGCCAATGTGCTGGGAGCAATCAAGTCGATCGTCTTCTGGAGCTGCATTGCACGGCTTTGCACCGTTCTGTAATTGCCCGCACTTGCATACAGACTCGTTAGGCGATCCCCCAGCTGGCCGGCAGAACCCGGGGACACCGCTACCGCCGCGGCGATGACCAGGGCTCCGGTTGCACCTCCGAAAAAAAGAAGTTTGTATGCTTTCGCATAAAGGCACAGGACCACCGACGCAATGAGAAACGCAAAGACGGCGGTCAGCGACGCAGAAAATCTCATAGAATAGGCATCGACGGCAATGAGAAAAAACAACACCCACCACTTGCGGAGATAGAGTCCCAAGCCGAGGCTAATGGCAATTCCATAGGCCGCTACAGTGCCGGTTTCAATCGGATGTTCCGCCAGCCCGGTCATTCGCGTCCAATCCTCGATTCCGCCTTCTCCCGATCGGGGTATGAGGCCAGTGAGAATCCCAAGCTGTCCTTGCAGAACAGCCACCAGCGAGCAAGCTGCCGCTGATAGGCAAAGCAAATAAAGAACCTCGACAATATTGAAAATCTTGCGATTGGCTAATACGTAGCCCAATCCGATGGTCAACATCAAGGCGCTGATCAGCTTGCTGACCTTCAGTATGTGTTCACTCGGGTCAAAACTTGACTGTGAGGAAATAATGCCCGCGAACGCCAACAAGGCCAGGCCGCAGCCGGCTAACGTAAACGATGCGAGAGCGACGCCTTCTTCCTTGGGCCTATAAATCCAAACGCAGGGAATAACTAGGAGCGCCAACCATTCAAATATGCTTATGTCAAATAGTCTAATTCCCGACCAAAATGTAGATAACAGACAGACAGCGGCGCCAACTCTCAAACCCTGTCGATACATAGGCAATGGTCCGTTCAGGTCGAAATTAACGCAATTCTCAACGGCACAGTCGCGGGCAAAGACATTATCGATCAGCCTCGCATGCAAACGTAGTTCGATGGCTTATGCGCAAGGCTACCCACAAACGCATGAAGCCTGAAAGGGCTCCGCCGGTCAAGAAGACTCTAATCGCAGACACGATACCGGTCATATAATCCGTTGTTTTCACGGGTAAATAGCGGGGTATTCTTTTGCCGCGCACTCGTTAAATCGCCGTGGTTCCGGCCCGTTTTGCGAGGGATTAATTTGCGTTCATTGTGTAATTATTACCTGCCTCATGGGCGCCAAATGGTGGGTATACTGCTGGCGCGGACCTTCGTTTGTCTCTTATAGTGAAGCGATGGTAGAGCACATGGGCAAGCACCTCAGAACGTAGAGCACATGGGCAAGCACATCAATAAGCACAACAGCGCAACACGATCTTGGATTGCCTTAGGCAATCCAAATGCGATCCTGTGCTGCGCCATATCCGTCGCGTTGACGGCCACTGTTGGCATGGAACGGGCGCATGCGGAAATTGATTACCGAGATACTCTCTACAGGGATACGCTGGAGAAAGCGGTGGACCCACCGGGCGATATCGAAGTTGCAGCCGGTAAATTTTTCGACGTGTATGCGGCCGACCAGGAATCCTACGACAACAATCTCTACCGGCTGAACCGTGCGACCGACGTGACCGCTTTGATTGGCCCGAACGCCGCGCGGCAGGATCACATCAATACAGTATCGGCGGGTCTCGACGGTCAGTGGACTCCCGGCAGGCAGGTCATTACTCTCGATTTGCGTGCCGACGACAATCGCTACGCACAAAACAACAACCTCAACTATGTCTCCAGCAGCGACAGATTGGTATGGAATTGGAGTGTAGGCAGCGTGCTATCCGGGCAGGCGGGTGCGGACTTCACCCGTTCGAATGCCGGCTTCGTCAATACAAACGTTTACAGCCGCAATTTAGTCAATCAAGCAGAATATTTTGGCGGCGCGCGATACCAGATCGGCCCGCGTTGGGCGATATTTGGCGGCATAATGGAAGCCGATACGTCTCTCTCGGCGCTTGCCTCAAAAGCGAATGATTCCAACAGAAAGTCAGTCGAGGGGGGAGTGGAATACGCAACCAGCGTTCAGAACAGCTTCGGTTTCGAATACCGTTACACTGATGGGAGGTACCCGAATACACCTATTGTCAACGGCGCGCCGGGTTATCCAAACTATAAGGAGGATCGCGGACGGTTTTTTATCAAGTACGGGATTTCGGACAAGACACAGCTGAACGCAAGCGCAGGCTATTTGAAGCGCGACTATCCAAGTCATTCGATTGGTGCCTTTTCCGGAGATATCTGGCGGGCATCTATCCAGTGGCAGCCGAGAGACAAAACGCAGATTGTCGTAGGCGGATGGAGGGAATTGCACGCATACTTGACGGCGGATTCGGATTACTACGTTTCCAATGGATTTAGCGCTTCACCGGTCTGGCTCGTGTCGGAGAAGATCAATATTTCGATCCTCCTTTCGTCTGAAAAGCAGAATTACGTCTCGTCGATCGGGACCTTTGCCGCGGGACCTCGTCAGGATAAAGTGGTGGCAGAACAGGCGGGCTTGACGTATGCGGCGGCAAAATTCCTGACCGTGAATTTATCCGTCCGTCATGAACAACGCGATTCTAATGCTGCTAATGAGCCTAATTTTACGTACAACGATACGTTGGCGTCACTCGGCATCACCGGAAAATTCTAGCGGACTGTCTTCGTCGTCTTGGACGGCACCACCAAGGCATCGCCCTCGATACACTCGATGATTTTTCGCCTGGAAAGATGTTCGCCGGCCGGCGAAACAATGCGGCGTCCAAGTATGACGAAGCCTGTAGCGTATCTGATCTTGGCGCATGCCGACCCTGAACAATGCACTAGACTTATCAGGAGTCTTCTTGCGGACCGAGATGCCCATATATTCCTCCATCTCGACTTGAAGGCAAAAGGCAACTTCTCAAGTGCCGTCGCGCTCGATGCGACGCGCGTGCATTTCGTTCAAGACAGATATGAAGTAAGTTGGTCCGGATACAGCATGGTCAAGGGAATTATGGCTGCGATGAGGGAAGCACTCGCGGGCCATGTAGATTTTGGATACCTTGTGCTGCTTTCAGGGATGGACTACCCAACCAGACATCCAGAGGAGATCAGGGAGTATCTCTACAATCAGCCGTTCAAGCAGCACATCAATCGCCTAAACGTCGCTGATTCGCCCGAGCATTACCTCAAGCTGGCACGGCGGTTCATCTTCAGGGATGCTTGGCTGCCAGCTGGCATAGTGGATAAATTAGTTCGTAAGGCCGCAACAACTGCTCTACTGCCATTCAAGCGGAAGTTGCCGGCTAGCATGTTGTGCACGGGCTCGTCGTGGTGGGCTTTGACACCGGAGTTTGGGCGATATTTTCTGCAGACCGCCGGCGAGAATGAGGAGTTTGAACGATATTTCAAATTCCTCTCGGCTCCGGAAGAACATTGCTTCCATACCGTTCTGCAGAACTCTCCTTTTGTCGATGAAGCACCCCCTGTTCTTGCCTACGAAGGACGTGGAATGTGGAGAACTGCGAACCTTCACCTCATCCATCCGTCGTTGCGGAAAATTTATACGGAAATCGAATTTGAAGAAGTGATGGCGGCGAACCGCTGCTTTGTGCGCAAGGTCAACACGGCGGCATCATCCCGGCTGTTGGATCGGATTGACGACGCGATCGGACTTACACCAGTTCGATCGTAATCGCGCTTTCAAAAAAACCGCTGCATCGCATTGCGGCATTGCGGCCTCGTTCCCCAAAACCACATCAGGGCGCAGTTTTGACGCGAGATAAAGCGCCGAGCGCACCAACCATCATTATGTCAAGCCGCGAGGCATGGAGGCACCGAGCCGAGTGCCGGGTCGGCGGAGGTCGCAAGGCGGTTATCCCATTGGAAATTTGGCATCAATCTGCCACGAGGAATACCGGCGGGTCCCTTTTGTGAGAAAATTTGTCCTGATACGGACTTAAGTGCAGGAAGTTATCTCGTTGGACAATCTGTTGACTCCTCAGCAAATCGATGAATTTCATCGCCAAGGCTTCCTTGCAATAGGGACACCGATAGTTCAACCCTCCGAGCTTCAATGGTGCCGAGACATCTTGATGCGATTGATTAGGGAAGGCGAGGGTCGCGACGAGGGCAGGAATTTCGATCTCATCGCAAGAGATGGTGGAACGGAGGGTACGTCTCCGCAATTATTAAAGCCTTCGCTCTACGCTGAGGAGTTGCGCCGATTCTCCTATCGAACAGTGGGACTGGAAGTGGCAAGGCAGCTCATTGGTCCAAGTGCTTCGTTAGCGGGTGATGTGGCCATTTTCAAACCTAGCTATAAGGGTGGACCCACTCCCTGGCATCAAGACGAGGCCTTTCGCGAAGCCAATTTTGAATACCGGGAAATCAGCATCTGGATTGCGCTGACGGACACTACACGCGAAAACGGACCGATGGCCTACATTCCGGGGTCACACAAGCGCGGAATTCTGCCGCATCGACTTCAGGGCGGTTCAAAAGAGGCCAATTCGATAGAATGCTATGAGGGTTTCGATCCGAAAACGGCGGTCGTATGCCCGATTTCCGCCGGAGCAATGATAATTCATCACTGTCGTACGGTGCACGGGGCGCTGGAAAATAAGACGAATTCGGAACGTCTCGCCTATGTGTTGACCTATAGCACCCCAATCGAGTTACGCAAGGAATACCGCGGCGAATTTCCTTGGCTGAAGAATTTGCGGACATCCATTCTCAGGCGGCGCAAGGTTTCTTTGCTGCGCGGCGGGATATTTCGCGAGCTCATCAGAATGATGAGGTCCGGCCGTAACGCCATTCGAATTACCCTCGTCGCTTTCGCATTGAGGCGCCGTAACCGGTTGCGAGGATTACTCAGGCGCAAAAATCACACTTAGATATAGTCTCTGAGGCAATTGAGCACAGAATTGGCAACGGACGCCGGCTGAAACCTGGCACGCACTGCCGCCGCAGCCTGCAAAAGATGCTGTTCGTCTCTTCCGCTGCCCAGCTGCTGCGCGATCGTGTCTGCCCAATCAATGGCCATCGATCCTGGTTCGACATAGACAGCGTTCCCCATGGTAACTTCCGGCAGGGAACTCCCATTGGTCACGATAACCGGAACGCCAAATCCCATCGCCTCCACCGCAGGCATTCCGAATCCTTCATACTCCGACGCAAGCACGAATAGCTGGCATTTCATGTACAGGCATCCCAGATCCGGATCTTTTATGAAGCCCGTCAGGAAGATCCGGCTCCGTATGCGAGGGTCACTTATGGCGCCGATTCGGGCGCAAACATTCTTCGACTCTCGTCCAACTAATACCAGGTGAAGATCCGGGAACTTCGGGGCAAGTAGCGCGAACGCGTCGACTATTTTCTCCGTACCCTTGTGCACATATTGATGAGAAACGCTCAAGATGAAGCGTTTTCTCGATAATGAAAGAATTTCTTGGCTTGCGCTGCTCCGCGTATACCTGTCCCAGTCCACGGGGTTGTAGACAACAGTGCAGTTGCTCGCTTGTTTATCGCCAAAAAAGCGGGCGATTTGCAGCCTCTCAAATTCGGATATGAGTAAAACGCGCGCCGCTTTGTTGAGCGTACGCCGGAAATTGAAATCGAGCCAGAGACGCTTCCTTTGGGAGAAATACTGCGGCAGCACACGATGTTGACAGTCGTGGATATAGGAGAACAAAGGAGCGGATTGTCCTCGAGCCGCCGGCGGGAGAAAGTAATTGGGGAAGACTATCGGGTCGGAGACAGATTCCATATTGAAGAATATGGTCTCCTCCAGAAATCGCGTCCAAACGCCGCCCCTGATGAGGGGATATTGCTTGAACACCACATTCGCTTGTTGTTGAGCCCAGCGCGAAAATTCGGGATTCAGGCGGCTGAAGGAAGAGAAAGGCAATTTGACAGTTGTTCCAGATTGAACGATGCCTGCGATGAGATTTGATACGGAGGATTCGAGGCCGGCGGAAGCCGTGCCGTGCCGCAGGCAAAATAAAGGGACTTGAACGATCATCGTTTCTCCGCGAGTACCCGTGCGCCGTCCGGCGTTAGGCAGGCCCCATCTTAGACTACGCGTTGGAACCGAGCGACCACACGGCGTAGTATGCTGTGGTCGAAGTGACCGATTATCGTTAATTGAAAAAATTGCAGATGCTGGAATGAGATGCCGGATCCGTCAGTATCGGGTCCAGCTCGTCGGCAGCAGGATCGCAACGCTGCGAATGTCAATGGGCCCTATTGACTTGCAGGGGAAGGTGGTGCAGTTTTCAAGTAATATATTGACCAAGGAACACTCAAAATTGTACAGATGCTTTAGAGTGGCGGAGGTGCCTTAGAGTGCCTTTGTTTACTAGCCGGACCACGACACCGACCCCATGAGTACGCCTACGCTTGCGCGAATTGCCATATACCACAACGTTCTTTGGTCGAAGTACAAGGGTGGCGTATTTTCCCAGGTGTATTCGCTTGCCCTAGCCAGAGGGATGAAAGTTTCAGTCACGCAAATTGCAGAAACGGAAGGGCAGCGTGTTGCGCTCAGCGGCATCGACCTTTCGTACCACACATACCCTTATCGACTGCTGTTTCGCGGCTCGCATGACAATGTAGTTTGGTACAAGCGGGTTTTCGCGGCTGCAAAAGATGTTTTTCGTCATCCGAGCGATCTGGTGGTGCTGCCGGGGTATGACCATATCGAGTACTGGGCCATGTTGCTGGTCTGTATTCTTCTGCGCCGCAAGCGCGCGGTATTTTCCGACTCCACCACCTTTGACAGACCGGGAGTGCGGTGGCGGCAGCTTGCCAAGCGCATTTTCTTTGCTCGGTGCGATGGGTGCTTTACCTATGGGGTCCGGAGCAAGCAATTTTTGATGAGCTATGGCGTAGACGAACGCAAGATCCACATCCGTCGTCAGGCCGCCGCACTTCCGCACGAATATCATCCAGATGACGTGCTGCGGCGGTATGAGAATTTGAGCACCGAGGCCTACAAGATTCCGCGATTTGTGTTTGTCGGGCGTCTTTCAGTGGAAAAGGGACTGTTTGATTTGCTGCGGGCATTTCGCAGTGTTCGCGAACGGTTAGGCGATGCGAGACTCGACCTGGTCGGCGCAGGTCCCTTAAAAGACAAGTTGCAAGCCTGTATAGCGGAGCTGGGCTTGGAGAACGCGGTCACCCTTTTAGGATCGAGAAACCTCGATGACATGGTGCCCTTATTCATTGATAGCGTGGCGCTGGTGCTGCCAAGTCACAGCGAACCTTGGGGATTGGTGGTAAATGAGTCGCTCAGTTACGGTTGCCCGGTGGTGGTAAGTGAGCTGTGCGGCTGCGTCCCGGAATTGGTGATTGACGGCGTGACGGGCTATTCGTTCGATGCGGGCGATGTTGAAGGGTTGACGAACGCAATGTTGTCAGTCACGCAAATGTCGGCCAACCGTTTGGTTGTCGCCAAGCAATGTCTGGATACCATCTCCGCGTTCACCCCGGAACATGCGGCTTCCCAAATCTTGGACGGCTGTATTCGTATATTGGAATCGCATTAAGCCATCGGAAGTGCGGAGCGTCGTCGGAACGCGGCAAGAGGAACTTCAGACCCTAGGTCCTACCGGCCGAGCGGGGCAGCCGGTGCAGATCATCATTTCGGGAAGATCTTTGAATACCGAGCTACGCGCCCCGACGACGGTACCTCTTCCGACTTTGACACCGGGCGCTACGAAAACGTCCGCGGCGAGCCATACTTCATCCTCGATCACAATGGGGGAGGCTTGTATCTCGAATGACACGCTGCGAAAGTCGTGTGTGCCCGCACAAAGATAGCTCTTTTGAGAAACGACCGTGCTGTTGCCTATGCTGATTTCCGCAAAGCTATAAATCACGACGTCGTCGCCGATCTGTGAGTAATCGCCAATCTTGACTTTCCAGGGATAGGTTACGGTGACGCTGGGGCGGATCAGCGCTCCCGTCCCAATTTGCGCGCCGAAGCGCCTCAAGAGCCAGCGACGGAACCCATATAGAACCTGTGGAGAGCCGCGAAACAAGGTTGCCTGGACCAGCCACCAAAGCTGTACGAATAAGGCAGACCGACCGCGATAGGCTGGCGATACCTTGTAAATCTGAAGATTCTGGACCCGGCGCGTCATCCAGTTAGGTTTTTTGAGCAACGTCCAAGCGGTAATGCCGGTTTTTGATAAATTTTACAATCGACGAATTCTTGTGCGGATTTCCGAAATGAAACAGCAATGTAGATCGTGTTTCCTTGGGGTCGACAGGCAGGTTGGCGTGCAATGTACGGTAGCCCCAGAAAAAATATACGTTGCCCGGCTTCAGCTTATAAATATACTTTTCATTCTTGTTTCGCAGAACAATCCAGCTGATTAGCTTTCCCGCTATCCTATTTTGCAGCAATAATTTTTCCAACATATTGTGCAACACGAATTTTCTTATTTTGCGCAAATTGGGAATCGCCACCAAGTGTCCGGCCTTCTCCGGCGGCCCCTCGGGTATGTCGATCGGCACGAGCGCCGTCACGACCTCGGCATCGAAATGAAAATTAAGCGCCTGACCGGCCGATTTATCGCCAGGCACGACACGAAGAACATTTAGAAGCTCGAAGCCGCTGTTGTCCGTCTTGGTGCCGAGATTGCTGAGATGTAACAGGAACTTCGTAAAATTTTTGCTGGACGCGAGCGACTGAAAGACAGAATCCTGATCCTTATGCGGATTCATCAGAAATAGGAACTTACGGCCATTCAATTTCACGAGGCGCTTTATCTCTTGACGAAAGGCATCGAGAGTCTGCGGGGAAATCGCGTCAGGAAGGCAACAAAACCCCTCGCGTTCCAATTGCTCAAAACAGCTGTCGGCCAACGTAGGAGAAAAGGTCGATTGAAAAACGTCCGCCACGATTGGACTCCTAGTGATGAATGAACTCATTATCATCACCTGACAATAATGGATGAAACAGGTTCAAGCGGCAATTCTCGCTCGGCCGGTGGGATAAACGGCAGTTACCGGATCGTTTCGCAACGCAGTAACTCATGGGCCTGATGAGCCGATGGCCCGGCAGCGGCGCCGAATGTGTCGAATAACGTCAACATTCTGCTCGAGATGGGCCATCGTTGTCGTGCCGAACACGGAGCTTGTAATCGCCGGGGTCTGAAGCAGCAACAGTAGAGCCGCCTCCAAAGGGGGGCAGCCGAGTTTCGATATTCGCTGCCGCGCGCGCCATCGCGTCAGGGGAAACACAGGATCATTTTTGAGTGCCCGCAACAGATACCAAAGGGACTTCTTGCTTCTCGGAATTAAAGTTGAATAATTAAATATGCCTTGGCCCAAGGCGGTGCCCCCGATGATGGTCTTGCCGCCCAATTTCAATGACTCGATATCGTCGCGCCGGCTCACGTCGAATACATTGTACTGCGTCATTACGACATCGAAGGGGAGTTGCGCGGCCCGCTCGAGGACCGGCCGGTCGAACGTATTTATTCCGTGAAATCGCACAAGCCTCTTACCTTTCAAATCCGTCAGGCAGTCAATGAGTGCAGGGGATAGATCCTGTATTTGCGGACCGTGCAGATACAGAATGTCGATCTGGTCGAGTCCTAATCGCGCCAAGCTGCTCTCAACGCTGCCGCGTAGACGGGATGGCTCAAATGACTTAAAAGTCTTGCCTCCCGCATCCCTGAACGTTCCGACTTTTGTTGAAACGACCAATGCGCTGCGATCCAATGATTTCAGAGCAAGTCCTAGTCGTCTCTCGGCTTCGCCCCATCCGTAGCTGGGTCCGGTGTCAAAGTGATTGATACCCAATTGGCGTGCTCGTAGAACCAATTCCACGGCGTCCTCTTCGGCAAATGAATGCTTCGACCAATACGATGAACATCCAAACCCGAACGCTGAAATCGGCTTTCCGTCCGGCAGCAGGTTCATAGGGAACGTCACTGGATCCGCGTCGCCGAGGGGAGGCTTAGATATTTCCGGAATTGTGCGCATCCTCTGGAGTACCGTCCTGGCCGGCAGGTATGACTCTGGAAATATCGTCAAATAACGATTCCAGCTCAGCCTGGGCGACCTTGCGAATACGTTGATCCCGTTCAAACGACATTCGTTGATTGTGTCCGAGTATACGTGAGGGTGACAATTGAAGCATCGAAAACGCCAGTCTAAGGTACTTATGGCAACCTCAATTTGTCTCCATACCCCGTCAATTCCAGGTATCCACGGCCGGAGCGGTGCAATTCCCGATACCTGCCGCTCGCTAACCAGTCCTCGGCAGCTCACTAGAAACGATCGGAGATGATGACCGTCGAGATCTTTGCGCATCGGATCCGCAATCGGTGGATCTGAGCGTTTGCGTGATGCTAGCCGCCAGCGATGTAAAATAGGGTTCCTCGACAAACGTGCCGTGAGCGCCCGGAACCTCGTGCACGATCAGGCGCCGGCAGGCAAGTTGCCACAAGCGGGTCGCGTCATAGGAGAGCGGGTCCTTCACTTCACAACGCAGCAGCACGACTTCGCCATCGTAATAGGGCGGGCTATAGCCAGCCATGGCCCGCACTGCTGCCTCGCGAACCCGCAGTAGGTGTTCCGGCAATGAGTCCGCCGCGGCGTCGAGTGAACTGCCGGGCAGCTTACGTGCACGATACTTCAGGCGCCGGCCGAGTCCCCCCAAGCGCGTTTTAAGATGCTCCAGCATTTCGGCCGGCGGTGCGCCCACGATCTCGCGAAGGCGCGTGGTTGCGAGGTTGATCATGACGTTGATCCAGGCCATCTTCGGCCAATATCGCTCATCGACTCTGCTGTCCAGCAAGATCAGTGAGGCTGCTCTCTCGTGAAGGAGGAGAAGCTGCCGTGCCATTTCGAACGCTACCAGACCGCCGAATGAGTGACCGCAAAGGAGGTAAGGACCGGCCGGCTGAATCGCGCGAATGCTCTCGAGGTAGGCTTCTGCCATGGCCGGCACGGAGTCTAAGGGCGGCGCCTCGCCACCCAGTCCCCGTGCTTTGACCGCGTACACGGGTCCGTCGTGAACGATCGCTCTGCCGAGGTTGACCAGGTGCATGACATTGCCGGCGAGCGCATGCACGATGAACAGGGGTCGCCCAGTACCATTGGACTTGAGCAAGACGAGGTCCGATGCGTCGCCGAACTCCCGTTGTTGCAATCGCGCAGCCATGCGTGCAATGGTGCGAGCGCCATACATCAGGGTGATGGGGAGAGGCATGCCTACTTCCGCCTCGATCCGCCGCAGCAATTGCAATACCGAGATTGAATTCGCGCCGATGTCGACGAAGTCCTCATCCCGTCCAATGGGCGCTATGCCGAGCACGTCTTCCCACAATTGAGTCAGGGCTGCTTCGGAAACGCGCCCGTCCGGTTCGAGCAACGGCCGGTACGACCTAGGGCTGCTGATCGATGGCCGCTCGAGCTCGGGATGTTTGGCAATAGCGTCGAGACATTCGGGATTGCGCAGCGCGCCACGGTTTGAAATAACGTCGCCGTTGACCGCATCCCTCGCGCTTCGCTCGGAGTGCTTGCCGGTATGGGTAACGGGCAGGGCGGGGACTTCAATGATGATCGCCGGCACGTGGGCCGCGGATGCTTGGTGTCCGATAGCCTTGCGGATTCTCCGTTGGAGTTCCTCTTGCAGACGGATAGCGGGTCTTAACACCAACAACAGCACTAAACGGGCGTAGCCGACTTCGGAGTCATATCGCTGCTCGACCGCCATCGCTTCTTCGATCTCGGCAAAGCTCTCCAGCACTCGATAAATTTCGGCCGGCCCGATCCGAATACCGCGGATATTGATGGTGCCGTCGGAGCGCCCGTGCATGACGACGCTGCCTTCCGGAGTAAATTCCACCAAATCGCCGTGAGTCCAAAGCGGCGGATGCTGTGCGAAATAGGCGTCGTGGAACCGCCCGCCGACAGGATCCGCTAGAAACCCGAGCGGCCTCGAAGGGAACGGCTTGCGGCACACGAGTTCGCCGACGCGCGAGCTGCCCGCGGCGTCCAAGCGTAGCGCGTCGAGATCGAAACCCAAGCCTCTGCATTGTGGTTCACCGGCATACACAGGCAGATTCGGATTGCACATCACGAAACAGCCGATGATGTCGGTGCCGCCTGAAATGGACAAGACGGGCAGATCTTTGACGCTGTCGGTCACCCATTGCTGCTGTTCGGGGTAAAGAATGGAACCGGTGGAGAGGATGGCGCGCAGCGCCGACAGGTCCAGGATCTTGCCCGGCACGAGTTCTGAGCGCGCGCCCATCTGCAAATACGCCGGGCTGGTGCCGAACACCGTGACCTCCTTGTGGGCAACGATCTTCCAGAGCGTATCCGGGTGGCGGACGGGCCCGTCGTAGAGAACCAATTCCACGCCCGATGCCAGCGCCGTCAGCTCCCAATTCCACATCATCCACGCGGTCGAAGTTTGGTAGAAGAGCCGGTCGCCCGTGCGAAGGTCACAGTGCAGGCGATGTTCCTTGAGGTGCTCGAGGAGCGTGCCACCCGCACCATGGACGATGGCCTTCGGCGCGCCCGTGGTGCCGGATGAGAATAAAATGAACAGGGGGTGATTGAAGGGCAGCTGCGGCCAATCGACGCCCGCGCCCTGATGCTCTGCGATGAAATCGCCTTGTACATGGCAGGGCAGCGACAGACCTTCGGGCGGCTCGGCCCCGTCGAGCAGAACCACGTCCCGAAGAGAGGGGAGGCTGTGAATGATGTGCAGCACCCGTTGCCGATGCACATCGTCCCAGTCTCCGCAAGGGGTGCGCCAATGGCACAACAACAACTGCGGTGCGAGCGGCGCAAAGCGAGCGACGCTCGCTTCAACTCCCATTTCGGGGGCGCTCGCGCCGACTGTCGCCCCCAATGCGGCGGCTGCGAGCGTCGCCACTGCCGCATGCACATCATTGAACGCGATCATCGCGACTCGGCTGCCCGCGCTCATCCCAAGGGCTTTGAAGCCGCTCGCGCAAGCGTCGACCCGCTCGCGTAATTCCTTCCTGGTCAGCCTCTCCTCCGATCCGTCCGCATGCTGGGACAGAATTGCCGGCAGATCCTCGCGGTACAGGGTTCTCGACAGGAGGATATCGGCGTAGTTGAGCCTGATGTCCGGAAAAAAAACAGCGCCTTCCACTTCCTCGCTGGTGCAGACAGTCGCAGGCTCGCCGCTGTAGGAGAGATTCGACCAGTCGAGAAAGAGACGCCAGAAGGTGCGGAATTCGTCCGTGGAAAAGCGATGCAGGGCGTCGTAGGAATCGAATCTACGGCCCGTGTTCTGCGCGCAATAATGCGCAAACTGGGTCATTAAGCTCGGTGCTGCGTTGCGGGCGTGCCAACAAGGCTTGCGGATCGAGGCCGGCGGATTCACTTAGGACGTCCAGTTGGCTCAAAGTAACCAACAATCAGAATGCAAGCGCACGCCCCGCACTATACAGACGACATACTTGTGCATGGTCGGAAAAGCACTCCATATCGCGTAGGTGGATGACTACTAGAGGGCGACTCGCGCGCTTCGCGCTTACAGGCCGTTCCGCTCGATAGCGGCGGACTTTCATCCGGTTGCCCATCAACACGGCCTTTCCCGTGCAGACATGGTCTAGTTACACTTCCAGTTGATCCGAGCGGGCCATCAAGCAATCGTATTCCACATGCAGCTAGATAACGAATGCAAGCCCAAGCAAGTATGACTCATCGCAGCCGCAACGTTTCGCCGTACCCCGTCAACTCCAGATAACCACGACCCACGAGCCGGCGCTGCTCGTAGGCCCGCACCGCACCCTCCCAGTAAATTGCGCCGGTGGAAAGGCGGGTGTCATTCTCCTGATCGTCGAGCAAGGGTTCAAGGTCGAACTCTCGGGTACCGGCTCGGACGTGCCATTGCACGGGGTACGGAATTCCCGTGCGCTGTGATGTCCATTGCCGACCGGCGCGAAATACCACATCGACCGGCTGCAGGATTTGCACGTGGCCGTCGCTGCCGCGCAGCGTGCCGCCGGCCCACCGCTGCGCGCCCTGAGCGCCGCGGATGCGGAAGGCCATCAGCGCCGCGCCGTCAT
>Ga0137407_10001260_pt1 | contig 16493 bp, 9 predicted proteins | sample CZOMad2_2_16fung_FD_108410 | JGI IMG/M metagenome (GOLD analysis project Ga0137407, IMG submission 108410) | Vadose zone soil fungal communities from Angelo Coast Range Reserve, California, USA - CZOMad2_2_16fungal (Illumina Assembly) | ecosystem: Environmental > Terrestrial > Soil > Vadose zone... | reverse complement strand
GACAAGAAGGCAATTACGCCCGGGCCGCTTGCACCTGCGCGCGAGCTTTTCGGCGAGATGCTGCTGGAGATCAACCAGCCCGCGCAAGCGCTGGAGCAATTTGAGGCCACGCTGAAGAAAGAGCCAAACCGCTTCCGTGCGCTGTACGGCGCAGCCCGCGCCGCGCAACTCAGCGGCAACCGCGAAGCAAGTCGCAAGTATTTTGCCGAGCTATTAAAGATATGCGAGCACGCTGACAAGCCAGGACGGGCGGAGGTGCTGGAGGCGAACAAGGCAGTTTTGGGGAATTAGTGCCTGGTGCCGAGGTTTTACTCTCGCTGAAATCAAAACGCACCTCGAGCGCGCTTACCATCCCGGCATGCACATCCAACACTTTGACCAGTAATAGGCCGCGAAGGCAAGTACGCGCTCACTTGACGTATCGTCGGCAACTCTTCCACAATCCGATAAGGGCGCGTCTTTAGGCAGAACTAGCCGAAAGCTGTTGACGAAGCGCTGTTTGAACACCGGATTCTCAGAAAGATGACTAGGCACGATCTGGCGCGAAGCGCGCACGATTTCCTCTTTGAATCATCCGCACATCTGCCATCTCTATGACATTTTACGGCCAGAACTTGTGACCGCGACCGTGCGATCGAGTCGCGTGTCCCGCGCACGATACACTTCGCCCATGCCGCCAGCGCCCAGAAGAGACTGGATTTCGTAGGGGCTGAGTTTCGTGCCGGGGGTTAAGGCCATTCGTGCGCGTAATTATAGCATCTGCAGCAAGTTGGAGAGGACGCCACGATTTTGAGTGAGTTGTCGGCAATTCGGAAGTTGGGCGGGTCCCTCGTTAACTTCCGGGTGGCTCGTCAATCGTCATGATGATTTCGAATGAAGACCGACGTCTTGGGAGCATCACATGAAGGTGAAGCTCCCCCGGGCCTAATTGGGAGCTTCATTTACTTCGCGAGCCGCCCGAATCCCTGAAAACAGCGCACCCTGCATCCAGCGAATCCACGGCGAGGTGTGGTCACCAGCAAAATGTACCCGTCCCTCGGGGCGCGCGACATGCGGCCAGAACTCCTCCATCTGGCCCGGTTTGTACCATGACGAAGCGCCGCGCTCCCATTCATCCTCGTCCCAGCATTTCGAAACCCCGCCTTCAAAATTCTCGCGCATTCCAGGAAGCACTTTCTCTATCTCGTCGAGAACAAAACTGATTCGATCCTGCTCGTTCATAGCACACATTCGGCGAGCCCGCGGTCCATCGAGGTAATTCTGCAAAATTCCACGCGGACCTGGCTGCCCCAAAGAGATGTCCAATACATTGCCAATTGCCAGGTCTCCGTAGGCCTCGCCCGTAAGGCCCTGCTTATTCCAGAATTTCTTTCTTGATTGCAACGAGACTCGGACCACGGAATAGTAGGGAAGTTGGTCGATCGCCTTCTGCTTTTCTGCCGAGAAGCGCGGGGACAGTTCAATTCGTCGCAGCACAGAAAAAGGAATCGCAATAATCAGGAAATCCCCTGCAAACGTGTGATGCTCGGTTCGATTTCGACAGACGACGCGAATGCCACTCTTGTCGTGCTCAATTCTGGTAACCGGCGAACCGTAAAGGATCTTTTCCTTTAGGCTGTCTGCGAAGGCTCTGGGCAGCCGGTCATTCCCCATGCGAATGTGGAAGTCATCTTTGGCGGATGCCAGGGAGGCGTCCTCGCGTAGCACCATCAGGGCAGAGACTGTGTCCAGCCCGTCTCCCCAGGTGCTCCCGACAGACATCCTGGCAATGGCTTCGGGAGACGCGCCGCGGCTCCTCAAGAAATCTAAGTAGGACATTCCGTCGTACTTCCAAAGCGACGCCGGCGGCCAGTTGGGATCGGAGATATCTCCAATCGCTTCATACACGGGAGCCGCATATTTCTTAAACAGGCCTATGCGCCCGAGTTTCTTTTCCTCCGGCGGCAGATCAAATGGGAGATCTGGCTCAATGCCTCGTGTGCGCCGTACAGACCGACCCCGAATGTACAAGATATCTTGCAACTCCGGTGGCGCATCCCAGGAATCCAGTTGTAGCCCGAAAAGATGGGCGTACTTAAGCGTGAGGTCGTGGGTTTCCGCAATCGAGGTCGCGCCCGCTTCTGCGTACAAGTTGTCCGAAAACGGTTGGCGTATGCTGAAAGCTCTTCCGCCAGGGCGAGTCTGGGCTTCTAGAATCGTTACATCGTGACCCGCTTCTGTCAGCTCGAAGCCCGCTGAAAGTCCGGCAAGTCCAGCGCCGATGACAATTACCTTCTTCGCCGGACCGCGGCGTTCCAACTGCTCCCAATATCCAAAGACCTTTGGCGGCAATAGTGCGATGGCCGCCGCTGTCGTGACAGCTCCAGCCAGAAAGTTTCTGCGAGCTACCCCTTTTTTCATGCTCTCTACCTCGCGGGGAAAGTTTGGACCAACCGCATTCTACTGCTCGGAGATAGAGGAAGGCCTCAACGGTTCACATGTGGGCCACCTCTAGAATGGTTAGATCCGGTGAACGATTTGACGCCCGCTCTTATCCTTGGCCTTCCCGATAGTATGGATTCCAGCCCCAGTTTTGAAGGCGGTCGTCGCCTCACCAGCAATCTCACAGCATCGGGTGAAAGGTTTACAGCGATTCTGGCCTTTGACGATATCACCGCATATGGCGCAATACGTGCTCTATCCGAAGGTGGCCGTCGCGTTCCAGACGACTGTTCAGTCATAGGATTCGATGACATCCCCACAGCGGCAATCAGTACCCCGGGATTGACTACAATTCGCCAGCCACTATTGGAAATGGGCGAATACGCTGCTGAAAATATTTTCAACGCCCTGGAACAAGGACAGGGAAAGCAAGATCAGTCCTATGGGGAATGCCATCTGATGCCTACTGAACTGGTCATTCGACAATCTACGCGAAATCTATAAGGATTAATGGCGTAACGTAAAGTGTCACCAGCTATTCCAGCGGATAACTTTCTTTTTGATTAAGACGTTATAAGCTTTGAGATACGCCAGCGGAACGACTGACGTTCAGAAACATTCCCGAATTCTTCATTCTTGCAAGAATCCCCCTCATCCTCGAGGTCGAACTCCAAAGACATGGTCGGCTCGTTGCCATATCGTTTCGCGAGAAGAACGTCTTCAGAAAAAGTCCCGTGGTCCGCGTGCCTAAACAAAGATGGTCGATAGCCCTGCTCCTTGGCCTTGGTGTGCATAGGCTGGCGACGGAGTCTCGCTGCCACTGGCTTCATCAATCTGGAAATTAATCTCTGGAAGCCCGTTTGCCGGCTAAAGTTTGCACAGGCTGGTCTACTCGCACAATTCCTGGTGAGTATGCATCTTGCCCACGGCAACCATATTCGCTCTGAACCTACGAGCACCCGGACAAATTGGCGGCACTGCTGGAAATGGATTGCGTGCGGACTCGTTAACATCGAAATTCAATAGAGAAATATTTTTCCACATGATTGACATGCAAGGCGAGTTGTCGCTACATTGCGCGACGCCATACGCAACAGTTGGGACGACCTAATGTTAGAGATTTCACCGCACTTAAGAGCAAGCGCGTCAAGGAGAACTGTAAATGAAAGATCTTGAGCACAATATCAGAATCACGCTGCTCTGCCTGGCTCGAGTCACTGCAATCGTGCTCCTTGTCACGTCGGCTGCATCTGCGCAATCGACCAAGCCGGTGATGCTGCAATGTGAATCTCTTACTACTCCTCTCGGTATGGACGCCAAGAATCCTGTGCTGTCCTGGAAAATTCAGGATTCGCGCATGGGAGCGCGGCAAACCGCTTATCAAATTCAGATCGCCTCGACAGCGGCCCTCCTTGCCGGCGCAATGTCCGACATTTGGGACACTGGGCGCGTAAATTCCAGCGATTCGCGTTCCGTGAAATACGAGGGGCCGGCCCTGCAGCCGAGCAAGCGGTACTACTGGCGTGTTGTGGTGTGGGATCAGGACGGAAAGACCTCGGCGCCTAGCGATACCAGCTGGTGGGAGACCGGACTTCTCAACAAAAAAAACTGGAGCGCCAAATGGATTGGCTACGAAGAACCCGAGTTGCACCAAGTGCGAGAATCAGGTGCGATGTGGATCACTAATTCGGACGCTCTGGCGCCTACCAAAGATGACCATTCCAGACACGACTTTCGATTTCGATTTAACCTATCAAATCGTCCCCGACGTGGACTCTTGTACCTAACGGGACAGGATTCACCGGGCGCTTGGATCAACGGACAGCCGGTGCTCGAATCGCAACCGCTTCCGCCTTGGCGTCAAATGCCATGGAAGACCTATGTGGTGCGTGATGTATCGGAAGCCCTTCGAGCCGGGGAAAATCTGCTAGCGATTGAAATCGTAAGATACCACGACAACATCAACCAGATTCCCATGAACGCTGTGCTCTACGTGGAAACCGCCGAAGGCAAAGTGGAATTATTCAAGAGCGGTCCTCAAGGCTGGCGCGCCGCTTTGAATGCCACTGATCATTGGCAAGCACCAGAATTCGACGACGTGTCTTGGAAAACAGCCATTCGCTATGTTTTGCCGCCTTCGGATATGGAATCCTCCGAAATGGGATTTCCGTGGCGTACCGGCGCTGTGAAATCGCTCCGCCGCGCATTTCAAGTTATTAAGCCGGTGCGCTCAGCCCGCATCTACGCAACCGCCTTAGGCGCATATGAGTTATCAATCAATGGAAAAAACGCTGGCGATCAAATTTTGGCTCCCGGCTGGACGGACTTCCGGCAGCAAGTTACCTATCAAGCCTACGACGTCACAGCAGATCTGAAATCTGGAAACAATGCGCTTGCGGCCTTACTTGCGCCGGGTTGGTATTCGACGCCGCTGATGTGGTTTCAGCAAGGAAATAACTACGGAAAAACTCCTCCGGCCTTGCGAGCTCAGCTCAGAATTGAGTATCAAGACGGGACTGTCGAAGTTATTCCCACGGATGAAAAATGGAAAGCAGATATTTCACCTATTCTAAGCGCGGAAATCTATGACGGAGAAACATACGATGCTCGGCGATCGCAGGCAGGCTGGAATAGCGGATCGTTTAATGACAACCAGTGGAAAGCGGCCGAAATAGTTCAGGTCGCTGAGCCGGAAATTCTTTGGCAGTATTTCCAGCCGATCCGCCGCCATCAAGTTTTGCGGGCCAAGTCCATCAGCACTCCCCGCCCCGAGGTCTACGTTTTTGATTTCGGGCAGAATCTTTCCGGCGTGGCCAAAATAAGTACGCAAGGTCCTGCGGGAACGGATGTGCGGCTACGTTTTGCCGAAATCCTCAATGCGGACGGAACTTTATACATCGAAAACCTGCGAACCGCGAAGGCTACAGACCACTTCATTCTGTCTGGCAAAGGCCGTGAGGAATTTGAGCCATCATTTACATTTCACGGCTTCCGCTATGTGGAAGTCAGCGGCTTGAAAATAAAACCGACTTTAGAAGATGTGCAGGCGGTCGTTTTCCATACAGATGCACCGTTCACTGCGAAGCTAAAAACCGGAAATGCCATGGTGAACCAATTGTGGAGCAACATCCTGTGGGGTCAGCGTTCAAACTTCCTGGGAGTTCCCACCGACTGCCCGCAACGTGACGAACGCCTCGGATGGACAGCCGATGCGCAGGTGTTTTGGCGCGCCGCCGCCTACAATATGGATCTCACCACGTTCTCCCGGAAATTTGGGGCGGACCTGCGCGGAACTCAGGTTGGCACGGACATGTATGGAATTTTTGCGCCTGGAACCATCGCACCCAACCCCGGTCACGGAACGGGCTGGAGCGATGCCGGCGTAATTATTCCGTGGACCTCATGGATTCAAACCGGCGATAAAAAGGTAATAGCGGAAAATTGGGCAGGAATGGAAAGATATCTCGCCGCCATTCAATCGCAGAACCCCAATTACCTTTGGAGAAAAGGCTACGGCATCCCTTTCGCGGATTGGCTCGCTCCCGAAGGCGTTACACCTGTGGATTTGATCGGCACCGCGTACTGGGCGTATGACGTCACGCTGATGGGCCAGATGGCCCACGCGCTTGAAAACGCAGCTGATGAGCAAAGGTACAGCGCCTTATTTGAGAAAATCAAAAGTGCCTTTAATGAAGCCTATGTTCATGCCGATGGCTTTGTCGGCGGGGTGCCGCCGCCTGTCGTATTCGCGTCCAATACGGACAACAATATTCTGAGCGATAAGCCGGTCGAGACGCAGACCGGCTACATTCTCGCGTTGCACATGAACTTGTTGCCGGCTTCGCTGCGCGGTGTTGCGGCGAAGCGCCTGGTCGATCGCCTCGAACGGAATCATTGGCGGCTTGCCACTGGATTTTTGGGAACTCCCTATTTGCTGGGCGTCTTAACGGACACTGGCCACGCCGACATCGCTTATCGTATTTTGCTCAACACCGAATATCCATCGTGGGGCTACTTGATCGAACATGGCGCAACCACGATGTGGGAACGCTGGGATGGCGACCAAAAGCTCAATGAACCAGGCATGAATTCCTATAATCATTACGCCTATGGCGCCGTCGCGGACTGGATTTATCGCTACGCGGCGGGAATTGATACCACGCCTAGTGACTCGGGATTCCACACCATTCTTCTTCATCCGAATTTTGACAAACGATTGGGCAGTCTGGATTTTTCGTATGAGTCATCGTACGGAACAATTCATTCGGCGTGGTCGATGGCCGGAGACACTGCAACTTGGAATCTTACAATTCCGGCGAATGCTACCGGACTCTTGCCACTAGCCGCAGGACAAGCGCAATCTTTCAAACTCGACGGTCAGCTTTTATCGACCAACAAAAAGATTCGGGCCCGGAAAAAACGCGGCGACGATTTTGAATATGAGCTCCCCGCGGGCAGCTATCAATTCGAAGTCTGGTTGCCGCAGCCATAGGTTGGCGCGAAAGTTCTGCGCTCATCTGCGAATTAGAAACGAATTTTTCTGGGGTTAATTTATCTAAGAAACGTCCTAGTTGCGTGGAACTTCTATTTAAGAGAATTCAACGCTGCGCTGGAAGGGCAGCCCAACAGCCGTAAGGTACGCTCGACATCATCTCGCAATATTTCCAACGCGCGAGTAACACCCCGCTGCCCCGCCGCAGCCAAGCCGTAAGCATACGCGCGGCCAATCAACGCCGCTCGGGCGGCGCCAGGCAAATCGCTTTCACAATATCTCCGCCGCGGCGCACGCCGCCATGCATGAGCACTTCCACCTTACTTGGCGGCGGCAGTTGCGGCGCCTAAATAATTCCCATAGCCAACGACAATTGTCGATGCCACCAGAACGAACAAGCTGAGCCCGAGCAAATATTTCGTCCGAAAACCACTGCCTTTCCATTCCTTTAAGGCGATACCCCACAACGTGCTGAAAATAATGATGCTGGCCATGTGCAATGTCCAACTGGAGAATTTGTACCGGCCCATCTGTGTTTCGCCCATGGTGTAAAAGAAAAACTGAAAATACCAGGTGGTTCCAGCGAGCGCAGAGAACAGATAATTTGAAAGCATTGGCGCCTTCCGAGGCTCTGCATCTGCCCTTCGCGCATATTCGGCCATTTCTTCTGCGGGAGCAGCGCTTACATTTTCGAGGATCGGCTCATTCTTTTTTGACAACATTGGTCTACGTACGTCGGACTTGAAATATTGGTAGCCGGTCCGGTTTCGCACATTCAGTATGACGCACCAGATAAAATTGGTAGTAAAACCGCCGAGCAAGACAACAACCAGCACTGGCAGTCCCTGCCACAGCACTGGCGTGCCATGACGAAGCGTAATTTGTTTGATCGGATCACCTGCTGCCAATCCGTACGCAAAACACGCACTCATGACGCCGGAAAATGTTGCTAGCAATAATCCTTTCTTCAAACTGAATTCCTTGATCGACACGCGCTTCTGCTGCTCTGACATTTCCTTCTCTTTAGAAATTCCCGCTGCTCCGGCAAGTACGATTCCGAGCATGCATATTCCTACTCCTGCCAGAATCACTAAACCGGATCGCGTCTCCAGAACTTCCCTAACCAACTGCCCACGGAAAATAGGCGGCATAAGCGTGCCAAACGCGGCCGTGTATCCAAGTGCCACTGCCATTCCGAGCGACATCCCCAGGTAGCGCATCGTCAAACCAAATGTCAGCCCGCCAAGTCCCCACAAAACGCCAAAACTATAGGACCAAAACAAACTTCCGCCGGGCGTCTCCCGCAACACACTGACAAGACCGTTGGTCATGAACAAAGCAAGTATCCAGGGCACGATAATCCAACTAAAGAATCCGCCGACGAGCCAGTACGTTTCCCATGCCCAGGTCTTCACGCGGCGATATGGAACGTAGAAGCTGCCGGAAGCGAGCCCGCCCAACCAGTGGAAGAACACGCCGAGCAAAGGATTTGGAATCAAGGAATATCCTCCCAACAAAAAACGCCAAGGTATTGAACGAAGTGAACTGCAGAATCGCAATTCAATATCAGACCATCGCGCGGGACTTTAGTGCGCCGTATACTTCACAGTCAATACAAAAGCAATGTATCTATTGAAACTAAGATTCCAGTGGCCAGGCTGAGATATACTCCGGTTCTCATGAGCAACAGGCAGCCACGCACCGGCCCACCTCGCCTCTATCTCATTCCGGTCCTATCCAAAGCGCTAGACATTCTTGAATTACTGCAAAAGGAAAGCCAGCCGAAATCACTGGAAGAGATTTTTCAACAAACCAATTTCTCCAAGACGACCGTCTATAGAATACTCAAAACTCTTACCCACCGCGGCTACATTGCCCAGTCCGAAAACGGCCTCTACCGCCTCGTGGGAAGACCGCGCAAGGTACGATTGGGGTTCGGCGCGGAGTCTTCTGACATGCCCTTCTCCGAAGCGGTCCGCGAAAGCCTTGTCGCCGCAGCGGCTTCCGCCGGTGTCGACCTTCTTGTCCTGGACAATAAATACGACGCAAACACAGCCATGCGAAACGCCGAAGAATTTGTTCGCCAGCGCGTCGATCTGGTCATCGAATTTCAAATTGATCAGCGAATTGCGCCGGCAATCGCCGATAAGATACACGGCTCTAAAATTCCGCTGATTGCCGTGGATATTCCTCATCCTCACGCGACGTTTCTAGGTGTGGATAATTATCGCGTGGGCTATGAAGCTGGGCTATTTCTCGCTCAACACGCCAAGAACAATTGGCGTAGCACGGTGAGCTGGATTGTTGGCTTGGACATCAAGGAAGCAGGCCCACTCGTTCACAGCCGCATCGGCGGAGCGTTTGCAGGCATTCGCGCAAAGTTTCCCGCATTACGCGAGGAAAAATACATTTCGCTCGATGCCGAAGGGCTGCGCGGCAGAAGCCATCGAGTCATGCTCGATTTCCTGCGCAAGCATCCCAAGGATCGTGGAATCCTGGTCGCCGCGGCCACCGACACCAGTGCCCTTGGTGCGCTGCAGGCGGTCCGCGAAGCCAAGCGTGAACGTCACGTAGCTATCGTCGGCCAGGATTGCATTCCCGAAGCGCTCGACGAGTTAAAAGTCCCTGGAAGTTGCTTCATCGCGTCCGTATCTCATGAAGCCGCGAGCTACGGACCGCAACTCATCCAACTGGGACTTGCCATCTTAAACGGGCAGATGGTCCCTCCGTACAATTACGTCAAGCATAAGTTGATGGTTGCCGCCACGCACTCCAAAGTAAAGCGCAGAACAACGAGATGAGCTTTCGCTAGTTCCTCTATTGAAACAATTAATCTATTGCATCAACTTGCCCAGTTAAAGTATCGTCTCGAAGTTAGAGTTCCACTGTGTCGACACTCCAGTCGCATGGCTGGTGGCCCTCTATTTCGACTAAAGGCTTTCCATGAGCACTCAAGCGAACCTTCGCTACCTGGAGGATCGGTGGGATGAACGCATTGCAAGTACCTTAGACGAAGCCGAGCTCCTACGTTACCGTTCCAACGTCCTGGGCTCCGACCTGCGCATCACGAACTTTGGCGGCGGCAATACCAGTTCGAAATTCACTGACGCCGATCCTCTCGACAATTCACAACAAAATGTCATGTGGATCAAGGGCAGCGGCGGAGACATTGGCAGTATTGTGCGAAAGGGTTTTGCCGCACTGTACTTAGACAAGCTGCATGCCCTTACCAGCCGTTATCGCGGGGTGAACGCCGAAGACGAAATGGTCGACACCTACGCGCTCTGCGCTTTCGGCAACAACGCCGTGGCCACCTCCATCGACACCCCGCTGCATGCCTTTCTTCCCTACAAGCATATCGATCATCTTCATCCAGACTGGGGCATTGCCTTGGCTGCCGCGGCTAACGGTCGCGAAAAAATGGAAGAGTTCAACCGGACTTATTCACACAAGTTGATTTGGCTGCCATGGCAGAGGCCCGGATTCGAACTCGCAATGATGCTGCGTGACGCCGTACAGCAAACGCCAGACTGCGACGGCATCGTTCTAGGCGCACACGGACTCTTTACGTGGGGAGACACGCAGCGTGAATGCTACGTCAACACCATTACTGTCATCGACCAGCTCGGGCAGTTCGTATCTGAGCATTTGAAGCATCGTGGAGAAAAACTATTCGGAGGCAGTAGCACTTCGACTCTCGAAAATAATACCTTCCGCGCACAAGAGATTTTCCCGTTCGTCCGCGGTCGTGTTTCCGCCAAGCAGCGCTTGATTGGCAATTTCACCAGTCTCCCTGAAGTTCTGCGATTCGTAAACTCTTCTGATGCTGCGCAACTTGCGCATCTCGGAACATGCTGCCCCGACCATTTCATTCGCACAAAAATCCGTCCCCTGTTTGTTCCTTGGACTCCGCAAGCAAATCTCCTCGGCCTGCGCGAAGCGATCGATGCCGCCTTGAACATTTACCGCGAAGAATATTCCGCTTACTACAAATCTTTTGCGCTGCCCGACTCTCCCAAAATACGCGATACCAATCCGACCGTCGTGTTAATCCCCGGTATTGGCATGTTCAGTTTCGGCAAAAACAGAACTGAAGCTCGCATCACCGGCGAGTTCTATACCAACGCCATCCACGTGATGGAAGGCGCGACCGCACTGACTTCGGGGACAACGCCCACTGTTTTGCCACAAGCCGGCCCGGCCGCCAGAACCGAAGCTTTCACCGTTTATTCAAACTACGTCGCTTTACCGCCATCCGAAGCTTTTCGAATCGAATATTGGCAGCTGGAGGAAGCAAAGATTCGCCGCCAACCTCCGGAAAAAGAATTGAGCCGCCAGGTTTGTCTGGTCGTGGGCGGCGGGAACGGCGTAGGCCGGGAGACCGCGCTACTTGCGGCACTTCGCGGAGCCCATGTCGCCGTAGCCGACAAAGATTTCGAAGCAGCCAATGCTGTCGCGGCAGAAACTCATAAATTATGCGGCAAGGAAGGCGCCGCTGCCGTCGCCATAGATATACGCGATCGCGAATCCATCCGGCAGGCACTTCACGAAGTCGTCGCTAAATACGGAGGTTTCGATATCGTAGTCAACACCGCAGCCATCTTCCCTGCTTCACCCGATGGCCAAATCAACGATAACCAATGGGGGGTGACCCTGGACATCAACGTAACCGCCAACCACCGGCTTCTCGAAGAAGCTGCAAAAATATTTCGCGAACAAGATCTAACGGCGACGGTTGTCTTGGTCAGTTCTGCGAACGCCGTGGTTCCAAAACGCGGCAGTGAAGCTTACGACGTAAGTAAAGCGGCAGTGAATCATCTCGTCCGCGAGTTCGCAATTTCTCTTGCTCCAAAAGTCCGTGTCAATGGCATCAGCCCGGCAACTGTCGTCAAGGGTTCGACAATGTTCCCTCGCGATCGAGTCATCGCTTCTCTCACCAAATATTCGATTCCCTTTGAACAAGCGGCCTCTGACGAACAGCTGCGCACCATTCTCGCGGAATTCTATGCCCACCGAACTCTGACTCATCAGCCAATCGACCCGCAGGACTGTGCCGCAGCCATCTTGTTCCTTGCCGGCCCGCAATCGCGTTGCACAACCGGTCATTTGATTCCCGTCGACGGCGGTTTGCCGGAAGCGTTTCTTCGCTAGCTCTCATTCTTTTGCCAAAGTTCGGAATTCGCCGAGGGCAAGAAAACATATATATGGAGTTTGCACCCAACCGGAAAGCTCTTGTCGCCGTCGATTTAGGCGCGCAGAGTTGCCGTGTATCTCTTCTCCGCTGGCATCAAGACAATCCCGAAATAGAAGTCGTCCACCGCTTTTCGAACGCACCACTTGCCATGGACGGTGATCTCCGTTGGGATTTAAACGCGATATTTGATGGGATCATGGTCGCCTTGCACTCTTGTGCCGATCGAGCTCCTGAGGGAATCGCGTCGATTGCCATTGACGGATGGGCCGTCGATTACGTGCGACTGAACAGCGAGGGAGACCCCATCGCACTTCCCTTTTGCTATCGTGATGCAAGAACAGAAAAATCTGAAGTCGCAGTCCATTCCATCCTGACATCAGCTCGGCTCTACTCGTTGACCGGAATTCAAATCATAAGATTGAACACCCTGTATCAACTTTATGCCGACAAACTCGCCGGGGAAGATGTGCACACTCCCTGGATCAATCTTCCTGAATTCATGGCATACCGCCTCTGCGGCAAGCGCGTGAGCGAGTACACCAACTCGACCCACACCGGCCTGGTGCAACTTGGAACTTATTCCTGGTGTCCTGAGATATTTAGCGAGCTCGGATTGGACATCGCATCTGCACCGCGAATCGTAGCTGCCGGGACCATTCTCGGCCCCGTAACCGCAGAGGTTGCCAATCTGCCGGCATTTCGTCATACCCAGGTAATTCTCCCGGCCTGTCACGATACCGCTTCCGCCATCGCCGCTATTCCAACCGTGGGCAATGATTGGGCTTTCATCAGCTCAGGTACCTGGTCTTTGGTCGGAACGGTTCTCGACACTCCGTGCGTTACCGGGGAGGCATGCGCAGAGAATTTCACCAACCTCGGGGGCGTGTCTGGAAAAATCTGCTTCCTAAAAAATGTGAACGGCTTGTGGTTGTTCCGCCAATGCATGGACGAATTGCAGCAACAAGGATTTAGCATATCGTCCGAAGAGCTTATCTCAGGTTGCACTTCTTTGCCCGCGCCCACTGCGCTCATCAACATAGACGAACCTGAACTCATGCTCCCCGGTAACATGCTCAATAAAATTAATTCGCAACTGGAACGACTCGGTCAACCGCAGTTCACCTTGAACCTTTCCAACATTCCGCTTATCGCCAACACCATTTTTCACAGCATGGCCCGGCGTTACTCCGAAGTCCTTTCTTCCATCGCCAAGATCACCGGAAAGAAACTCAAGCGGCTTTTCATTGTGGGCGGTGGCAGCAAGAATATTTTGCTCAATCAACTCACGGCGGAACGCACCGGCCTGAAGATCGTCCTCGGTTCCAGCGAGAGCACCACCATCGGAAATTTTGCCATCCAGATGGCAGCACTCGAGCATTCTCACGATTCCTCCGAGGGCGTGACTTCGGATTCGGTTGCAAAATGGGCCGAAAGGTTAGCTGCAATTCCTTTGTTGATCCCTAATGATCGTCAAACAAATTAGCATCAGCCACGGGCATGCAAAATCTGGGGAACGAATGGAGATTCCGCCATGAACGATAAATCCGTTGAAACGATTTGGCAGGCTCTCGACAATTTTCATATCGAGCTCCCCTCTTGGGGATTCGCCAATACCGGCACGCGCTTCGGCAAGTTTATCCAAGCCGCTGCCGCGACTACTATCGAGGAAAAATTCAGCGACGCCTCCCAGATTCACGCCTTCACGGGTACCTGTCCGACGCTGGCCCTGCACGTCCAATGGGATCTGCCCAAAGGTTTGCAGGATGTGCCCGAGGTCGAAAATCTGGCACAACGCTTCGGCATTCGCCCCGGATCGATCAATCCGAACATTTTCCAGGATCAACAATATAAATATGGCTCGGTCGGCAATCCAGATCCCGCCATTCGCCGGATGGCCATTCAACATATTCTCGATTGCGTTGTAATTTCGCAGGCCCTCAAATCCCGCGATGTCTCAGCTTGGTTCGCTGACGGTTCCAACTATCCTGGCACACAAAATATCCGAAAGCGCATAGGCTATTTCGAAGAGGGTCTTAGGGAAATCCACGCCACCCTGAAACCTCGCCAACGACTTCTCATCGAATACAAGCCTTTCGAACCCGCCTTCTATCACACGGACATAGCGGATTGGGGAATGGCTCTCCTGCTGGCGAAACACTCCGGCCCCCAAGCCTCAGTCCTGGTAGATACCGGACATCATTATCAGGCGCAAAATATTGAACAGATCGTTGCGTGGCTACTCCATCGGAATATGCTCGGCGGATTTCATTTCAACGACCGGCGATACGCGGACGACGACCTCACTCTCGGCTCCATCGACCCTTATCAAATTTTCCGAATCTTCCACGAGATCAGGATGTTCGAGTGGGAAACGCAAACCACCGCAGATATCGCCTACATGGTTGATCAGAGCCACAACCTGAAAGGAAAGATCGAGGCAATGATTCAAACAGTCTGTACTGCCCAAGAACTCCTCGCCCGGGCAGCTCTCGTCGATCACGATCGTCTTTCAAAACTTCAGCAGGAGTGTTCCCTCGTCGACGCCGAAGAAACACTGCGCGGCGCATTTTGGCAAGACGTTCGACCCGCGATGCAGCAATGGAGAAAGACGCGCGGCCTGCCAAAAGATCCGCTGGATGCGTTTCGCGCCAGCGGATATCTACCACGAATCACCTTGGAACGAAAAGAAAAAAACAGTTCAACAGCCGCAAGCTACGCTTAGATATGTAATTTGTTGCTCTCACTTAATCTTCAGCTCCTGAACCAATCATAGCTTCGTCGTTGGATACGTTTCTTGTATCGTTTTCAGCATATCCGCATTTCACCTACTGGAAGATCTCCATCGGGCTTCACGACGCCGTCGTGCTTTGAATAGTGGTCTGGTGTAGGGGCGCGAGCGCGACAAGCAAAAACTTAAAGACAATTCGTACCGAACGGCCACCTGCTAATTGAAAGCCAAATGCCCATTCGTATCCCTTCGAAGACTCGCGCGTTCCCTTTGATGAGCCTTGAATTGGATGCAAACGTCACAAATCCACGGGACTGTATCGGCAGAAGCCAATGAAATCAAAATATTCGGCATAGAATCGAAGGCGGCGGTTTACTAATTCACCCGGACCTGTTCGCACGGACCAATTTTCGTTTGTTTTGTCAGCGTTAGACACTTCCCAGTAGCTGCGAAATACCCTCCTTTGCAGTCTAAAGTTCAGCAAAGAGTGCAGCAGAAATCGTGGGAGCATCCGCTCTCTATTTGTTCGAGGTACTGTACTCACTCGGCGCTCTGCACTGTGGCGGTTTCGCCGCTTCCGGCTTAAAGTAGTATGTGACCCGGCCTGAAGTTGGGGCGATGAAATCCGCTTCTGCAGTAGACGCACTCTCGGACCTTCTTCGGAAATGGCGGAAGAGCGTCAGTCTTCTCTCTGACCTTCCTGCCGCATTAATACAACAGTCGACCTGCCGAATCTAATGGTCCCAGGAAAGGACATTTCATGGAGAGAGCAATACAGCCTCCCGCACAAGTCCTATCGAGAGTCGAAGTGGCGCAGAACGAATCGGGCCTGTTTTCCAGCGAGTCTGTGCTTAACCTTCAAAAGTTGATTTTTGCTGGATCCCCGCTGTCTGAAGTGCTCGCGATCATTGCGCAGCTGGTTGAATCACAAGCGGAAGGCATGTTGTGTACGATCTGGCTAGCCGACGAGGACGGGAAGCAGCTCCATTGCGCAGCCGCGCCGAGTCTTCCCGGATTTAGCGGCCACGTAGGGCCCATGGCTGTTTGTCCGAAAGGGGCATCCTGCGGTACGGCGCTTTATCGGAAAGAGCCGGTGTATGTGACCGATATCCTAACCGACCCTATCTGGGACGACTATCGTGACCGCCTTTTGCCTTACGGGATTCGGTCTGTTTGGTCGCGCCCCTTGTTCACGAGTGAAGGTAAACCCCTCGGTACTTTCGCCATCCTTTATCGTGAAGCGCGTAGCCCTGGTGCCAGCGACCTGCGGTTGATCGAGGAGGCCAGCCACATCACGGGCATTGCGATCGAGCGCCACATCAACGAGGAAGCGTTACGGCGCGAGCGCGATCGGCTTCGCTTGCTTCTGGAAATTACGAACAGCATGACATCAAAGCTGGACCTGCGCCGTTTGATTGAGGCGCTATCCACCAATCTGCTGAGCGTAACCCGCTGCGATTTCTGCGCCTTGCTTTTGCCGAATGCTGATAGCGGGCAATTGCGCGTGACGATTTTGTACAACCCTGAGGCGCGAGGTTCCCTCTGCGACGGGACGCTTATACCCATCCATGGTTCGAGCTGTGACAAGGCTTTCCGGACCGGCAAGACTCAACACTTTCACAGCTTTGAGGAGGTACGCGACGACCCTGAATATTTCG
>Ga0137407_10001258_pt1 | contig 16503 bp, 14 predicted proteins | sample CZOMad2_2_16fung_FD_108410 | JGI IMG/M metagenome (GOLD analysis project Ga0137407, IMG submission 108410) | Vadose zone soil fungal communities from Angelo Coast Range Reserve, California, USA - CZOMad2_2_16fungal (Illumina Assembly) | ecosystem: Environmental > Terrestrial > Soil > Vadose... | reverse complement strand
CTCCATACTGCTCCCTGCCGAGATATTTTACAAGACTTACCGGATTATCCACGTTATACATATCGATGGCCGTATCGGCATTAGAGCGGATCATCGTGGTAAAATAAGTCGAGTACCCAAGCAGCATGAATGCAAAACACCAAAGACCTATCTTCAGAAAATAATATTTTCTTCTTACTGCATAACGGATTCCTAATACAATCCCGGCTGTAAGAAGCAGGAAGAAAAAAGCAAAGCCGACAAAAAATGGCATACCAAGATCATTCACAAAATGAATATCGAACCAACCAGCGCCATTGATCGTATATTGGATAACAAATTTCTGAACGATTCCCGTAACCACGCAACCCAGCACAAATGCTATGATCGTTCCCCTTGTGGTTGTCTTATAACGCCTGAAATAATATACCATCACGATCGCCGGAATGGTTAATAGATTTAATAAATGCACGCCGATGGATAATCCCATCATGTAAAAAATAAATATCAGCCATTTATCTGCACCCGGACTATCCGCCTTTTGTTCCCATTTTAATATGGCCCAAAACACCAATGCGGTAAAGAAAGAAGAAGATCCATATACTTCACCTTCCACAGCACTAAACCAGAAAGAATCAGAGAAGGTATAAGCAAGAGCACCGATTACTCCGGCACTCATGATCGTAAAGATTTGTTGATTATTTAAGGGCTGATTACTTTTCAATACGAGCTTGCGTGCAAAATGTGTCACGGACCAGAACAGGAACAGAATAGTAAAACCACTTGCCATTGCACTCATAAAATTCACTGCACGTGCGGCGGTCATCGGGTTATCACCAAAAAGAATAATGAAAAATCTGCCCATGAGTACAAACAAAGGAGCGCCGGGAGGATGTGGGATCTGCAATTTGTAGCAACTCGATATGAATTCACCACAATCCCAGAAACTTCCGGTGGCTTCCATAGTCAAAATATAAACTGTGCAGGCAATCGCACATACAATCCATCCGACTATATTATTGGTTTTACTATAGGTCATACAGCATTAGTTTTCTTAAATGTAAGAATATGTGCTGAACCGACATTGCAGGTATTAGCTTTTAACGTTTCATTTACGAAACTTCAGATTAAAATGATTTAAATGATTTACTATGTAAGTACAGAAACTTTTTGCGCAGAGAAGAGAAATCCATTTGCTTTGTGCAAAAAATCCACATAGAAAATCATTCAAATCATTTTAATCTGAAGTTTAATAAAAAAGATTCGATAAAACATTCGATGCATCCTCTGTTTTTGGTTTCAATCCAAGGAATTTTGCATTTGCTGCTCAAGGAATATTTGCTCCAGTTTTGATTTTAAAGAACTGAACAAATCATCCTGATTTGCAGTATATCCAGTTGGACCCATTTCTTTTACCGGAAGGAATCTTGATTTATCCCGCAAAAAACTGCTGATCGCCTTTGTCGCGTCAGGTTTTTGTTTATCTGACAAGCCAGGTTCAGGAACCAATTTGTCCATGATGCTGCCAGTGAGATTTTTTACATCAGAACCATTGGATGTGGTTGAACCCGCTGCTTTTTTGAACATATTCTGTGCTTGTACACTAAATGAAAGACATGTGGCAATGGAAAAAAACAATACGAGTTTTTTCATATCAATTTATTTAGGTTGCAATAATAATAACGTTATCATGTTCACCAACAGAAGATATATTATGTTATTAAAAACTAAATTGCATCTTCAAATAAAGTTGAATTATATTCATCAGGGATATTAAAAATTAATGGCAGGGAAAATTTTAATAATAGATGATGAAGAAAAACTCAGGACACTCATGGCGCGTATCATCACGCTAGAGGGTTTTGAAGTGTTTGAAGCCATGAATGCAAAAACTGCATGGAAAAAACTGGATACGCAGGATGTAGACATTATCGTTTGTGACGTAATACTTCCTGATGCAAACGGCGTAGAATTGAGCCAGCAAATAAAATCAAAATACCCTTTTACCGAAATCATTGTTTTAACTGCTTATGGAAATATTTCAGATGGCGTTCAGGCAATGAAAAACGGCGCCTTCGATTATATTACGAAAGGAGATGATAATGACAAGATCATTCCCCTGCTGAACAGGGCGATGGAAAAAGTCCGGTTACAAAAACGGGTGATGCAGCTGGAGAAGCAGGTCGGCAAACATTATGATTTTGAAAATATCCTGGGTGAATCTCCTTTGATCCTTGATGCAATTGCTCTCGCCAAAAAAGTAGCGCCAACCGATGCGAGTGTAATGCTGCTTGGTGAAACCGGAACAGGAAAGGAAGTATTTGCTCAATCGATACATTATGCCAGCAAAAGATCAGGAAATCCTTTTTTGGCCGTGAACTGCAGTTCTTTCAGCAAAGAGCTTCTGGAAAGTGAACTTTTTGGACATAAAGCCGGCGCTTTTACCAGCGCAATAAAGGATAAGAAAGGTTTGATCGAAGAAGCGAACCTGGGAACACTCTTCCTCGATGAAATCGGTGAAATGCATATCGACCTTCAATCGAAATTGTTACGCTTCCTGGAAACCAATGAATTTATTAAAGTAGGCGACACCAAATCTACCAAAGTAAATGTGCGCATCATTACCGCTACCAATCGTGACCTGAAAAAAGAAATAGAAGATGAAAAATTCCGTGAGGATCTGTTTTATCGCCTGAATGTATTCAGCATTCAACTACCGGCACTGCGTGACCGAAAAAAAGATATTCCGGTGCTTGCCGGATATTTCATGAAGATATTTGCTCAAAAAACAAACCCGGATGTAAAAGAAATGAGCAGCGAATTCCTGGAGCGTTTGCAGCAACACGACTGGAAAGGAAATATCCGGGAATTGAAAAATATAATAGAAAGGGCCGTGATATTAGCCAATAGTTCAAAACTCACTGTTGAAAATCTGCCACTGGAATTGCAGGTGCTCAATCATAAAACCCACGGAGCCTTATCAGCCTTCGACCTCGCCAGCGTGGAAAAATTACATATCCAGCGTGTGCTCAACCATACCAAAGGAAATAAAACCGAAGCGGCTAAATTGCTGAATATCGGATTAACTACTTTATACAGGAAAATAGAAGAATACAGATTGGGATAATATTTTGCATGAAATACCTGGTCCTCAGCCTGTCATTATGAAAAAATCATTTTCATTTTGACATGGTTTCTCCATAAAAAAAATTCAAAAATAAAGAGTCTGTAATCCTCATCACTCTTATTACCATCGACTTAATCAAAGATTGAATCAGCGACATTTACCGGGCATGTCTTTTGGCATAGTAAAGCCTAATAGTAAAAAATGAAAACTTACCTGAAGACCATGAAGCAAAAAATAAAGCCCTTTCATCTTTTGCTGCTTATCTATTTGCTTATCGTAGTTACCGGTATTGTTTACAGGTATCTGCAATAATGCATTTGATATCCGATAAAATAATAGATCAATCAACAGAAAAAAATAAACCATGCTTACAATCATTCTTGTTTTAGCGGGACTTATCTGTTTCGCAATTTTTTTTAAATCAATTGACTTCTTTGATAAAATCTGAATATTATGACACTATTATTTATTGTATCAATTTTTGTTTTTGTCTATCTGTGTTATGTATTAATTAAACCGGAAAAATTCTAAACCACAAACCGATTGGTGTATTATCGAAAGGTTTACAAAAATGACTAGAAAATGAATACGCAAATTTTTGGAGTAATTACAATGTATGTCCTGATGGTGCTACTGGCCATTCCACTTGGCCGTTACATGGCCAAAGTATTTGAAGGGCAACGCACCTGGCTGGATCCTATTTTGAATCCGCTTGATAAATTATTTTTCAAACTCAGTGGCGTAAAGCCGGAAAAGGAAATGAACTGGAAACAGCATATGCTGGCACTGCTCACAATTAACCTGGTTTGGTTTTTATTTTCCATGTTCGTTTTGATGAATATGAGTTGGCTGCCACTGAACCCGGATGCAAATCCATCTATGACTGCCGACCTTGCTTTCAATACAACAGTCAGTTTTATTTCCAATACAAACCTGCAACATTACTCAGGTGAAAGCGGTGTTTCCTATTTAGGTCAATTGGTTTTGATGCTTTTCCAATTCATCAGTGCCGGCGTAGGCATTGCCGCCTGTGCCATTGTATTCAATGCCATGAAAGAAAGAACAACTGAAAAGCTGGGAAATTTTTATAGCTACTTTGTAAAATCATGTACAAGAATATTATTACCACTATCAATCGTAGTCGCAATTATTCTGGCGTTCAATGGCATGCCGATGACCTTTAAAGGAAAAGAAACTTTTCATTCTCTGCAAGGCGATACAATTAATGTAAGCCGGGGACCAGCAGCAGCGATGGTAGCCATCAAACAAATAGGTACCAATGGCGGGGGATTTTTTGGAGCCAATTCTGCTCATCCATTGGAAAATCCCAATTACCTGACGAATATGGTTGAGAATATTTGTATTGTTCTTATACCGATCGCTTTAATTTTTTCTTTGGGACATATCCTAAAAAGAAAAAAACTAGCGTGGATGATCTTTGGCGTGATGACGGTTGGTTTTTTAATGTTTGTCATCCCATCCATATACCTGGAGATGAAAGGGAATCCTGCAATTGCCCACATGGGCATTGCACAGAATCTGGGAAGCATGGAAGGGAAAGAAGTAAGGTTTGGTCCGGCCGCTTCAGCTTATTGGGGGATAACCACCACCGTTACCTCTAACGGTTCCGTTAATGCGATGCATGATAGTTTTACTCCGCTCACCGGCATGTTTGCCATGTGGGGCATGATGATCAATTCATTTTATGGTGGTGTAGGCGTAGGGTATCTAAACTTTTATATTTATATCATCATTGCCGTATTCATTTCAGGATTAATGGTTGGAAGGACCCCGGAATTTTTAGGAAAGAAAATCGAAGCCAAAGAAATGAAGATCGCAACGGTTGTTGCACTGCTACATACTTTTCTCATTCTGGCATTTACTGCATTGTCTTCTCATTTATATGTCGGTGATCCAAAAACTTATGCTGGTTGGCTTAATAATCCCGGCAATCATGGATTTTCTGAAATGCTTTATGAATACACATCTTCATCAGCGAACAATGGTTCCGGATTCGAAGGACTGGGTGATGGTGTTCCATTCTGGAATATCACTTGCGGATTGGTAATGATCATTTCCCGTTATCTGCCGATCATAGGTCCGGTCGCGATTGCAGGTATTCTTGCAAAGAAAAAATATGTACCTGAAAGCGCAGGAACATTAAAAACAGATACGCTGACTTTTGGTATTATGGTTCTTGCCGTCATCCTGATCGTTGCAGCATTATCATTTTTCCCGGCGCTTTCATTAGGACCAATAGGAGAATATTTTCATTAAAATATAAATCGAATTTCAATCATGGCAAAACGCATACGTCAAAATAAATTGTTTGAATCATCACTGGTAAATGAAGCGCTGAAACAATCCTTTGTCAAATTAAATCCACGCATTATAATACATAACCCGGTGATGTTTACCGTGGAAATCAGCACAGCGTTCATGCTGGGCGTTTGTATCTGGATATTTACAGGCGAAAAATCGCAGGGCGGCCTGGCTTACAATATTCTTATCTTCCTGATCCTTTTTATTACACTGCTCTTTGCAAATTTTGCTGAAGCCATAGCAGAAGCAAGAGGCAAGGCCCAGGCCGATAGTTTACGTAAGACAAGAGAAGATACTCCCGCAAAGAAAGTTTTTGCTGTGGGAGAAATATATGTTGATGAAGTGAAAGTCGTTCCTTCTTCCCAATTAAAAAAAGGCGATGTCTTTATTTGCGAAATGGGTGATACTATTCCGATGGATGGAGAAATCATCGAAGGCCTGGCAACGATTGACGAGAGCGCCATCACGGGTGAAAGTGCGCCTGTGATCAGGGAGGCTGGTGGTGATAAATCATCTGTCACCGGTGGAACAAAAGTATTGAGTGATAGAATCAAAGTGAGAGTTACTACAGCGCCTGGTGAAAGTTTTTTGGATAAGATGATTGCATTGGTAGAAGGAGCATCACGCCAGAAAACTCCCAATGAGATTGCATTAACTATTTTGCTGGCAGGATTCACGATCATATTTGTTATTGTTTGTGTAACCCTAAAGCCATTTGGTGATTATGCAAGTACACCTATTACGATGGCGGCTTTTATTTCTCTCTTCGTTTGCCTGATTCCTACTACCATTGGCGGATTACTGAGTGCGATTGGTATCGCAGGTATGGACAGGGCATTGCGTGCGAATGTGATCACAAAAAGTGGTAAGGCTGTTGAAACAGCGGGCGACCTGGATACGCTTTTGCTCGATAAAACCGGGACAATCACCATCGGGAACCGCAAGGCAACGAATTTCTGGCCGGCAAACACAATAGATGAAAAAATTTTCGCTGAAGCATGTGCGTTAGCTTCCCTGGCGGATGAAACACCTGAAGGGAAATCAATTGTAGAACTCAGTGGCTTGAACCCGAATATATTCAGCACCAATGGAGCGAAATTTATCCCTTTCACCGCAGAAACAAGGAGCAGTGGTATTGATATGCCGAACGGAATTCATATCCGCAAAGGTGCTTTTGATGCGATCAGGAATATTGTTGGGAAATCAGGAAATCATTTTCCTGTTGAAACAGAAGACCGGGTAAAAATTATCGCTTCCAATGGAGGAACACCATTGGTAGTAAGCCAGGATAATCTGGTGCTTGGTGTTATCGAGTTGCAGGATATTATTAAGCCCGGCATCCAGGAACGTTTTGAACGCCTGAGAAAAATGGGGGTGAAAACCGTAATGGTTACCGGCGATAATCTACTCACTGCAAAATATATTGCTAATAAAGCAGGGGTTGATGATTTTATTGCTGAAGCCAAGCCGGAAGACAAAATGAATTATATTAAAAAAGAACAACAGGGAGGTAAACTCGTTGCCATGATGGGAGACGGAACCAACGACGCTCCTGCTCTTGCCCAGGCCGATGTGGGCGTGGCAATGAATAGCGGCACACAGGCTGCAAAGGAAGCGGGCAATATGGTGGATCTTGATAATGATCCGACCAAGCTGATAGAAATTGTTGAAATAGGCAAGCAATTATTAATGACGAGAGGAACGCTCACAACATTCTCCATTGCGAATGATGTTGCCAAATATTTCGCGATCGTTCCTGCATTGTTTATAGTTTCCATTCCCGGGTTGCAATCTTTGAACATTATGCGGTTACACAGCCCCGAAAGTGCGATTCTTTCCGCAGTAATATTCAATGCAATTATTATCCCGCTGCTGATACCACTTGCATTAAAGGGCGTGGCTTATAAACCAATTGGTGCAAGCGCTTTGTTACGTCGTAATTTATTTATCTATGGATTGGGAGGAATCATTGTTCCTTTTATAGGAATTAAGTTGATTGATTTATTAGTAGCCATCTGGTTTTAATAAAACTTATTAAACAAATTATAAAGTGAAACAAAATATTTTACCGGCCATCCGGCTCACGATTGTAACAATCATATTTTTCTGTGTCGTGTATACAGCTTTTATATGGATCGTTGCACAGGCATCGCCTGCGCACGGTGATGGTGAAACAATTACTGTAAATGGAAAAGTTGTCGGGTATGCACTCGAAGGACAATCATTTACGCAAGATAAATATTTCTGGAGCAGGCCGTCTGCCGTAAATTATAATGCTGCAGGAAGCGCCGGAAGTAATAAAGGACCTACCAATCCCGATTACCTGAAAGATGTTCAGAACAGGATCGATAATTTTCTTGTGCACAATCCTGCAATAAAAAAAGAAGAAATTCCTTCTGAACTTGTAACAGCGTCAGGTAGTGGATTAGATCCTGATATATCAGGCATAGGAGCTTATGTGCAGATTGCCAGAATTGCGAAAACCAGGAATATCAGTAAAGAAAAAATCTGGGCATTGGTTGATCAGCATATTGAAAAACCCTTGCTCGGTTTATTCGGACCGGAAAAAATAAATGTATTGAAATTAAATATTGACCTCGATAAGTTGAATTAGATCGATTAAAGCCAATTGGTTGATAAGTTGGTGGCTTTAACAGTCCTCCTCTTTTCAGGGGAGGGCTATTTAATTTTGAATCGAGTAACTCATAATTAAGGAAATGATATGTTTGTTATAAGATTTACCATTAATGATTGAATAATACTATGCCAGAGGACGAAAAAAATGTGGAACATTTCTTAAATCTTATCCGCCAATCACGGCGGGGTAAGTTTAAAATCTATATTGGCATGAGTGCCGGTGTGGGAAAAACTTTCCGTATGTTACAGGAAGCCCAAACTTTATTGCGCAATGGTGTTGATGTTAAGATTGGTTATATAGAAACGCATGGCCGGAAAGAAACGCATATTTTGCTGGATGGACTTCCCGCTGTTCCGCGGCGTAAATTATTTTACAAAGGAAAGGAGCTGGAAGAAATGGACGTGCAAGCCATCCTGAATTTGCATCCGGAAGTAGTGATCGTAGACGAACTCGCGCATACGAATATCGAAGGAAGCAAAAATGAAAAAAGATGGCAGGATGTAATGGAAATACTGGATGCCGGTATCAATGTAATCAGCGCCGTGAATATCCAGCATATTGAAAGTCTCAATGAACAGGTGAAAGACATTACCGGGATTGATGTAGCCGAGCGGATCCCTGATAATGTACTCCGACAGGCAGATGAAGTGGTGAATATCGATCTGACTGCCGATGAACTCGTAACAAGATTAAAGGAAGGAAAAATTTATACCCCGGATAAAATCGAACGTGCCATGAAGAATTTTTTCCAGGCGGAAAAAATTCTTCAGCTGCGCGAACTGGCGTTGAAAGAAGTTGCCACACAGGTAGAGCGGAAAATAGAATCAGAATTACCAAGAGGCGCCCACTTACAAGCCGAACGATTTATGGCCTGTATCAGCAGCAATCATGAGATTGCGCGGAAAGTAATACGTAAAACAGCGAGGCTGGCTACTTATTATAATTCCAAATGGTTTGTTCTTTATGTGCAAACACCTAAAGAAGATGGCGATAAAATCGGGTTGGCAGCACAAAGACACCTGATCAATAATTTTAAACTGGCCACTGAACTTGGTGCTGAAGTGATCAGATCAAAAAATAGCAATATTGCAAAAGGTATTATTGAATCAGCCGAACAAAAAGCGATCACCACTATTTGTATCGGTAAACCACACCTGAACTTATTCAACGTTATCATGAGCACAGCGGTATTCAATCAATTATTGACTAAACTATCAGAAGCAGATATTGACATTGTAATTCTTTCTTAATATGAGCATGCGATTAAAAACGAAATTATCCATCGGCTTGATTTTTCTTTTCATTGTGATACTTCTATTCGGTATTCTCGGTATCGCTAATATTAATAAGTTGAGCAATGATTCCAATCTTGTATTGAAGAATAACCATGAATCCCTGCTCTATTGCAATAATATGCTAAAAGCACTCGAGGACGTGAAAACAAGAAAGGATGCGATACAACTATTTGAAGACAACCTGAAAAAACAGGAAAGCAATATCACCGAGATCGGTGAAAGAGAAGCAACCCAGGAACTCCGCAAAAATTTCAATGAATTGCTGACTAATCCGGATGATCCTTCAAATTATGGAGAAATCCGCCAGTCCATTATTCAGATCCAGGACCTGAATGAAATGGCCATCCTGCGAAAAAATGCTGCTGTTCAAAAAACTGCTGAAAATGCCAAACTCTGGCTTACTGTAATCTTTACTATACTTACATTGGTGGCGTTTACTTTTATTTTTAATTTACCGGGTATCATTTCCAAACCAATCAGCACATTATCGGAAGGCATAGCAGAGATCGCTGATAAAAACTACAAAAAAAGAATCTACCTGCAGCAGGAAGATGAATTCGGAGACCTCGCCAATTCATTTAATATAATGGCATCCAAACTCGATGAATATGAAAACAGCAATCTATCAAAGATCAAATTTGAAAAGAGCAGGATTGAAACGATCATTAACCAGATGCGTGATGGGATCATCGGTCTCGACGATAAAAAAAATATTCTTTTCCTGAATGCCGTTGCGGAAAAATTATTGGGACTGAAAGAAGCGGATATCCTCGGTCAGTATGCACCTGATATCGCGTTGAAAAATGACCTGATGAGAACTTTGTTGCAGGAAGATAAAGACAAAAAAGAATTGAAAATCTTTGCGGAAAATAAGGAAAGCTATTTTAATAAAGATATACTCCAGGTTAACAATAATGAACAGGTGATTGGTTCAGTGATCGTATTGCGAAACATTACCCTCTTTCATGAACTCAATGAAGCAAAAACCAATTTCATCGCAACGGTTTCGCATGAATTGAAAACGCCGATATCATCCATCAAGATGAGCGCACAACTGCTTACCGATCCTCGCGTTGGCTCACTGAATAATGAACAGCAGGAATTAATCCAGAGCATACGCGACGATTCAGAAAGATTGCTCAAGATAACGGGAGAATTACTGAATATTTCACAAGCCGAAACGGGTCAGATCCTTTTGAACATACGACCCGTTGATCCCAAAAAAATAATCAACTATGCACTTGAGACCATAAAAAAACAGGCTAAGGAAAAAAACATATTGATCGAATTGAATATTCCTGAACAATTGCCTTTTGTACAGGCCGATGATGAAAAAACGGCCTGGGTATTAACGAATTTTCTTTCGAATGCTGTTCGCTATTCTTATGAACAGTCAACAGTAGTGATATCCGCAGAAGTATTGGATAAATATGTCAAAATAAATGTACAGGATTCCGGCCAGGGAATTCCCGTAGCATATATCAGCAAAATCTTCAACCGCTATTTCAGAGTGCCTGGCACAAAAAAAGAAGGAACCGGTTTAGGACTCGCAATCAGCAAAGATTTTATTGAAGGACAGGAAGGAACCATATCAGTAGAAAGTGAACCGGGAATTGGCAGTAAGTTTTCTTTTACATTAAAAAGAGCGAGCTAGCTAATGTGCGGATGTGCGAATGTGCAGATGTGCGAATTCTTTAAGGCAATCTACCAAACGGAATTCGCACATTCGCACATCTGCACATCCGCACATTATTATTTGGTCTTTACTAATCGTGAAATACCCATTATGCCGGACTTACAGGGGCCTTATTTTTTCTGCCCCGTTTATTAATTCTTTCCAGCGTTTTTGTTATCAATGGCCAGATTATAAAAGGAACAAAAAATAATTTTGGCCAAAATATAGCCATGATGATTACCATTAAGAACATGATCATTACATTAAATGCAATCCTTTTGCTTTTGGCCGCTTCCTCAGTCCCTTCAATTGATGAAAATCTATTTTTGCTGTTGAACACGACGCGCAACATCAGGTAATAAACCAGGTTACACAAAAACAAATTCACAAAAAAAACCAGCGATTGGATTTGCTGGGGATTGTCCCGCTCTAACATAAAAGATATACTGATAGGGAGCACCATAATGGTAAGCAAAAAATACAGGTTAACCTTGATCAGGCGTTTGTTATAATTGATAATATGTTCATAAAGCTCGTGATGACGCATCCAAAGATTTCCGATTGTTATATAACTGATAAGAAGAGCCAGTAAATGCAGGTATAAATCAGCTCCGTATTTCGAAAATATTTCTTTTAAAGTAGCATTCCTTCCGAGAGGTGGGATCTTTATTTCAAGAACCATCAACGTAATAGCGATGGCAATGACTGCATCACTGAAGAAAGCAATGCGGTCGATTTGAAATTGCGTTCGACGATGCTCGTTATGATTATGTGCCGGATTTTCCATCATCAAATAGTAATGCTTCAATGCAGGATCATTTCACCCCTTTATCCGCATCCCATGAACCCTGCTGTTTGCGGATATACAGTATTTGCCCGGTATGATAAGCATTATGAGTGCTGATATGTGCAATGATATTATACCAGGATTGTAATTTGGCATCGTCAGCGCTTTCAATGGCTTTTTCCCATTCAGTTAAAACATCATCCAGTTGTTGTACTGCTGCTGCCCAGGTTTTTTTGTCGAAACTGGCTTCAAAAGTTTCATCATTTTTACCATTGAAATTTATGGGTTTTTCTCCTTTGAATTTTACCAATTCTTCTTTGTTCCAGAAAATTAAATGGTTGACCAATTGCCCGATAGAATGATTCGCATTGCCCTCTTTCCACATTGCCTGTTCAGGGGTAAGCCCGGCAACAGCCTTAACTGCGGGCACGAACCATTCCTGCTGGTTATGCGTTGTTTTCAATTGATCAAGCAAAATTGATTTTAATGTAGGTGCAGGTTTATTTTGTCCGTAAGAATATAAAATGCCGAAGCAGAGAATTGAAAAAAATATTTTTTTCATACCAGTCAGTTTATTACTGAAAGATAAGTGAATTATTTTTTTGAATATATAAACATGTGATGAATGCTGAGGAATCTGTGTTCGTGTAAAACAAGCGACATTTACCCGTACAAATAAAATTTTAATCTTCTATCCTAAACCCCTTAACTTTATTCCTGCACAAATTACCCCGCTTAAACCTTGTTCACAAACCCTTACTAACATGACACAAACTTCCACTTCACAGCGGCTTTATTCGCTTGATGCTCTCCGTGGCTTTGATATGTTCTGGATTATGGGCGCAGAAGAAATCGTCCATGGTCTTGCGAAAGCTACAGGAGGCTCATTCTGGCAGGCATTTGCGCTTCAGCTTACACACCCTGATTGGAATGGTTTTCATTTTTATGATCTGATTTTCCCGCTTTTTCTTTTCCTGGCAGGCGTGGCAACTCCTTATTCAGTGGGCCGTGAACTGGAAAAGGGAAAAACGAGGCAACAACTACTGGTACGGGTTATAAAAAGAGGATTACTTCTCGTGGTTTTGGGAGTTATTTATAATAACGGTCTCCACCTCCGCCCGTTTTCCGATATCCGGTTTTGCAGTGTATTGGGAAGAATCGGGCTCGCCTATATGTTTGCCAATATTATTTATTTATATAGTAAGGAGCGGGGACAAATGATTTGGTTTTGCTGTTTATTGATCGGTTATTGGTTGCTGTTAAAATTCACTTCGGCGCCGGGTTTTCCAAGAGGCGACCTGACCATGGAAGGCAATTTTGCTTCTTATATCGACCGTTCAATTATTCCGGGTAAACTCTATCTTGGCATTCACGATCCTGAAGGTTTAATGTCAACCATTCCTGCAATCGGCACCGGGTTGCTTGGTATTCTTGCAGGAAGTTTGTTGAAAAACAGTCCGCTCACACAACAAAAAAAAGCATTGCGTTTAGCCATCACCGGAATTATCTTCCTTGCATTTGCGCAATTATGGAACCTGGATTTTCCTATCAACAAAAATCTCTGGACCAGTTCATTTGTACTGCATGTTGGCGGGATCAGCCTGCTTTTGTTGGCGTTTTTTTATTATGTCATCGATGTACTGGGATATAAGAAATGGTCCTTTTACTTCAGGATCATCGGTATGAATTCTATCCTGATATATATGTCCGGCCGCTTTATTAATTGGGAATACAGCACGAATGGATTCTTCCAGTGGCTGGGTCAACTCGTGGGCGATCCTTATAATGTGGTGGTGATGGCCATTTGCTATGTGATGGTCAAATGGGCTTTTTTATATTTTATGTATAAGAAAAAGGTTTTCCTGCGTGTGTAATGAATTTGAATAGTTTGAGCAAACGCTTAAAACAAAAAGTCACCTTACGGTGACTTCAAACCATCTCACGATACATACAAGGGATATATATTAAGCTGCTTTTTTCCGGTTTCTTTTTCTTTTACCAGATAGGCAGGCGAGTAAAATCTGCGTGGTGATATATTTACCTTTCATAAAAAATGCGTTTATTATTAAAGAGTAGATTTTGTTACAAATGTTGCATCTGTTGCAACTAAAAATAAGACGCAGAGTTGTTAAAAAGGTTACACCAAAAAAATTTCGCACAGAGCCAACAGAGAAAAGGAGGATAATGTTTTCTCCTTTTCTCTGTTGGCTCTGTGCGAAAATATTAATCAGCTAAATCAGAAGTTTAGTAAGGTAGTATCTTCGTATATGTTGTTCCGTTCGCTGTCGTTACCACTACTTTGAAATAATAGGTGCCGGTTCCGGGACAAGAAGTAGGTTCTCCGTTTGCATCCAGTCCATAAGTGATTACAGAACTAATATTATCGGAGCGAAGAATTGTATTTTGTCCGCTGGTAAGCCGGAAATCACAATCCTGGCGAATTACTTTGGGCTCTGTGATCAATGATTCAAAAGTTACACCAAACCGGTTTGTCCCCCATTCAGCAACATTTGTATTACCTAAACTATCTGTATGTGTTCCGGTGGTTGTTATTACAATACCATTATCATAAGTGAAAACACGTTGCTTTGAAACACTCCACACGCGTTGTTTTCCATTATTGAATGTGATTGATAAATCACCGCTGATAGTATGCGTAATCGTTTGCAACGATGCCAGGTTGATTAATAATCCGCCGCTGACGTTAGTAATCGTTTTGGTTCCGTTGATCGTGATACTCTTATTATCTCTCAGCCTGGTAATTTTCAGATTTTGTATGCTGATAGTTACCACAGCACCCTTATCACCCCAATGCTCACCCGCAGGAATTGAAATCACGATAACACCTGTACGGCTGCGATTGCCCCAGCAATTGGTACCATTATAAGTAATGGTGATTGTTTTGGGGTCAGAGTCGGTATTAACAACTACAGTTGCGTCACAAATAAGTCCGCTAATCGGACCTGTAACACCATTCGATTGTGTGGTTCCCATTGTAGTAGTAGAACCGGATTCAAGTGAAGAACTGCTGTTTCCTGCAATAGAAGACTGGCTGTACAATGCAGTATTGATATCATTGGTTAAAGTCTCATCTTCGACAGAAACCTGGGCCTGATCATCGGCCTGTGTTTGTAAATCGCTTTGACTGTTTGAAGATCCCGGATTGTAGGCATTGTTTTTATTACACGCAAAAATTAAGCTCACGCATGCAGTAAAAATTGCAACACGGAAGATGCTGATTGTTTTCATAATCGCTTTTTTGATTTTACCTAGGATGAATTTTGGGATGAATGGTTTAATCCTTATTTATATTTATTTTAAGAATTATTCGGCATCTTGGCTGAAACGCCCTATCACACTGGTTTCCAGCGGTTTTTTTAAATGCCTTCTTAACATTCATATAACATATAATGGCAGAAATTCACCCGCTCATATAGAATAAAATACGATTTCCTGATAAAAGAATCCCGGATAAAGGCGCGAGACTATTTAATCTTTTTTAATGTATAGTCCTTTTCTTCATGAGAAATAAATTTTATAACCTTCCCATTGCTATCTTTTACAAAATCCATTTCCACACCTGCAATTTTTACGAAGAATTTTGTTTTGCTTTCGGGATAGATCGGGGATTTGGGAAGATTATTGCTGGCACTTTCTATATACAACCGTCCATTTTCAAATGTGACAGTTACCTGGTGCTGAGCATCGAGTTCATATATACCTACATATTGTTTCAAAATGGATTCTTCAACTTTTACTTCCGGATGATCTTTCCATTTTATCCATTTTGTAGCATTGAGTGCAGACGATCTGTCATCACATACATCGTTTAATACTTTAACAAACAAAGAATCCTTTTTAATACTGAATTGATATTTCCCGATCGTGCTGTTATCACAATCACTTTGTCCGTCAATTTTTTTAACTGTGAATGTATTATCGTTTACTATCCAGTTCATCGTTTCTACTATCGCACTGTCAGAAACAGTACAGATTTCAAATTTATCTTTTTTGAAATCCAGTATAACATTCCGGGGATTATCTCCCAAAATAGTTCCTTTCCATTTTGTATTGTTAAGTTGTGCGTTTATTGAAGCAAATACAAACAGTGCAGGAAGAATAAAAATAATTTTTTTCATATTTGTTTATTTGATTGTGTAATTTGAATTCATATAAATAATCACGGCATTATTCTTTCTTTACAGCTACATAAAATTCATCTGTGTCGACTTTAAAATCTTTAGCGCCCATATTGTGCAGGTTGATAGTTTGCCAGTCCGTTGCAGGATAAATAAATGCAAAGCTGTTTATCGCGGTAGTTACTTTCACAGGCATATTAAATTCATTCACATCAGCCTTCCATTTGTATTGGATATTCAGGGAAGAGCCATCTTTTTTTATTTTTAATAATAATTCAGGAATTGCTTTGTACCTGAGATACTGGTCAAAGAAATAAGTGTAATCCTTTTTTGTAAACTGATTGACATACGCTATTAAATCTTCAGTAGTGATCGATTGATATCTGAAATCTTTCTGTATTCCTCTGAGCATGCTAAACCATAATGAATCATTATCAATTATATTCCGGAATGTATGCAACATCAACGCACCCTTTCCATACATATCTCCCAAATGAAAATCGTTTACATTGTAAATACCAATAATCGGTTCCTCATTTTT